>CAJIAY010000044.1_pt1 | contig 12503 bp, 13 predicted proteins | sample 9199221 | NCBI WGS metagenome assembly CAJIAY01 (sample SAMEA7708283, study PRJEB35096) | sediment metagenome | biome: marine neritic benthic zone biome [ENVO:01000025]; feature: sediment [ENVO:00002007]; material: shallow marine sediment [ENVO:03000034] sea grass bed [ENVO_01000059] ...
CGGCAAGCGCTACCTCGAGGTGCACCCGCCGCTGCCGGAATACCCCCACGACCGGGGTGCGATGGTGGAGCGTGTGATGGCCGTGCTGGACGAGCGGATGGAGGGGCGGTCAGTCGTGCTGGACAACGAGGCGATCGAAGACGTACTGACCCGTCAGTCGGGCATGCCCGAGGTCGTCACGAAGGGAAGTTAGGGTGGAAACGACCGGGGCGTTCCCTGAGGGAACCGCCCCGGTTGGAGAGGTGCTCGAAGGATTACTTGTTCATTGAGTCCTTGAACATGCGATCCATTCTTTCGGTGTTGGCCTTGCAGCAAGCCAGCGCCTCATCAGCAGTCGCCTGGGCATTGGCAGCAGCAGAGGCAGCGGCATCAGCTGTCGCCTGGGCCTTGTCGACCAGCAGCTTGAGGGCATCCAGGTCGCGGGTAGTGGCACAGCCGGCAAGGGCTACCAGCATCAAGGCTGCGGCCATAGTTTTAAGCGATTTACGCATAATCAATTCCTCTATTTCGTCAGCCGATACCCGGCTTGTTAGGTCTTTCCAATTTGAACGCACCAGCCGATTAGCGGCCAACTGGCAGATCAATCAAGAGCAGAGTCGCCAAAATCCAGCTGGCGAGCACCTCCGCCCATAATTTTAGAGATAATGAGCCTAATCGCAAGGGTTTGTTTGCGCAAGTTTTTGCGCGTCAGCGCACCACCACGCGGGTTCCGACGGAGACCCAGTCAGCCAGTTCGTCCAGCTGTTCGTTGGTCAGCGCGATGCACCCGTCCGTCCAGTTGACCGCCTTGTGGATCTCCGGGCTGGACCAGCCGAGGCCGTGGATTCCGAGGAATCCCCCGAGGCTGGTGTCCTGCGGCGGCGGGGTGCCCTGGTCGAGGTTCACGCGCAGGCTGTTGTACTCCTCCTTGCTGATGCGCTCCTCCAGGAAGGCCCGCTCCGTGTGCTCCCGGTTGGGGTAATTGATCTCCATGAACAGCTCGAAACGCTTGCTGGGCCTGATATCCGTAATCGTAAATTCCCCAAGCGGGGTAGTCTCGTCGCCCCGCGAGCGCCTCTCGGCCGCGCCGTTGCTGCCGATAGCGATGTTCTCGAACACATAGAGTTCGGTGTCGCCGCGCATTACCGCCAGGTAGAGCCGTTGTGTGTCTACAGACAGCCAGATATCGGAGGACGCTGTCGCGTCCCTGGTCGATAGTGCCAGGGGTGCCGCGCACAGCGCCGCTAGGAGAAAGACTGCCAGCCTGCGGCCGTTACGAGCGAACGGCCACCTCGAAGAAGTGTGAAAAAGTACCATTTTTATGCCCCGTGCCCCTTTATTTTGTTTTATCGTATCCAGCGCCCCACGCCGGACAAAGCCCCTATTTCGGTAATCTGCCACCCCCCGGAGGACACTGCAAGCATGATGAAGAGATTCCTGAAAATTATTCTGGCCCTGGTGGCCGTGGGGCTGCTGCTGGCCAGCTGGCCCGCCTGGCAGTTGTACACCGAAATCCAGAAGGCGAAGAGCGAGGACCCGCTGGAGTGGGAGGAAGCCGTGGCTTCGCTGGAAGCCGGCTCTCGCGGCAGCTGTGCCCCCGGTGAGTGTGTGTTGTTCGTCGGCAGTTCGAGCATCCGGCTGTGGGATTCGCTGGCGGCGGACATGGCGCCCATCCCGGTCATCCAGCACGGGTTCGGCGGCGCCAAGCTGAATGACCTCGTTCACTACGCGCAGCGGCTCGTCACGCCTTTCCGGCCCCGCGCCGTGGTCGTGTTCGCGGGCACCAACGACATCGACCCGGCCGCGAGCAAGTCGCCGGAGGTGTTGCTGGCGAGCTACCGGTCGTTCGTGGAGATAATCCGCGCCGCGCAGCCGGACGTGCCCATCTACTATATCGGCATCACGCCGTCGCCCCTGCGCTGGTCGGTGTGGCCGATCGCGCAGCAGACCAACGCGCTGATCGAAGCGTGGTCGGCGAATGACGCGAACCTGCACTTTATTGATACCTCACAGGCACTGCTGGGTGCCAACGGCGAACCGGACAGGGACAACTATATCTTCGACGGCCTGCACCTGAGCGCACAAGGCTACGGGGCGTGGACGGGGATTATCCGTCCGCGGTTACAGGAGGATCTCGGCTACTAGCGCGCCCCGTTCGGGGCTAGCCGGCGTAGAACTGCCTGAACCACTTGCGGTACTTTGCGATGGGCCCGTCGCCGTCGCACAGGATGGGCTTCTCTATGTAGCGCTTGTTGTTCCAGATGGGAATGTCCTGTTCCACGCCGCCCGTGATGTTGTCGCGGGTCGCCTCCGCGAACACCTGGTTCATATCGGTCTGGGAGCGGGGCATGGTGAACACGAAGCGCAGGTGAACGCTCTGGTCGTCGATGGGAGTGATGGTGCCCATCATCACCACCTCGAAGGCCCGCGTGATGCGCTGGATGGTCTGGCCGGGGCCCACGTTAACCGAGTTCACCTCGATGAACTCCCAGTCCTCGCCGGTCTCGTCCACCTCGCCCTGTTCATTGATTTTTGGCACCTTGTTCATCAGCAGCGTCGAGCGTTTCACGCCGTCCATAGTGACCTCGCCCACGGGCATCTCGGGGCTGGAGTGCACAAACATGAAGTGGGCGACATCGGCGCCGTTTTCCCCGGTCTCCTGCACGATGGTGTTGATCTCCCAGTCGTATACATCGATGTCCGTGTAGTCGTCCGCGCCGATCTCGGGAATGATTTCCACCTCGAAGGACGGCGGCGTGTTATCCGGGTGGTACCACGCCCAGATCATGGCGTTGTGCTCGACCACCGGGTACGCGCCCACGGTCTGCGTATCGCGGGCGCGGGGCGGAATCGCTGAGGCGTAGGGCACCTCGCGGCAGACCCCGTCCCCGTCGAATTGCCAACCGTGGAAGGGGCAGGCGATGTGCTCACCTTTCACCTCGCCGCCGTGCCCGAGGTGCGCGCCGAGGTGCGGGCAGTAGGCGTCCAGCAGCCGGGCCTCGCCGGATTCGGTGCGAAACAGCACGAGGTCGCGGTCGAAGTAATGCAGTGGTTTGACATCTCCCGCCGCCAGCTCGCTGGTATACGCCAGTGCGAACCAGCCGAAGGGAATGGGTTGTTCGTAGCGCGTCGCCATTGTGTAATGTTCCTCTGGATTCGGTAGGGGAGATTATCATCAACTCGGTCACGGCACAGCCTGCGATTGGTTTCAACCTGTTCGACCCGGCCTGCATCGAGGACCCTTACCCGTTCTACCGGGCGCTACTCGCTGATGCGCCCGTTTACCGGGTGCCCGGCACCGAGGTTTTCCTCGTAGCCTCCTGGGCGCTGGTCCACGAGGTCCTGAAGAACCAGCGGGACTACTCGGCCAACCTCACGGGTATCCTCATCACGGGTGACGATGGTCAGCCGGCGCTGTTCGACCTCAGGCAGTTCGGCGGCACCGTGGATGCCATCGCCAATGCCGACGAGCCTGCTCACGCGGTGCACCGCCGCCTCGTGTTGCCGCAGCTCAACACGCGTCGGGTGTCGGCGATGGAGGCCCAGGTGCGCGACTGGGCGGGGCAGGGGGTGGATACCCTTCTCGATAAAGGCGGGGGTGACTGTGTCGGCGAACTGGCCAACGCGATCCCGGTGAGAGTTATGGCGCGCCTGATCGGTCTGCCAGTGGAGGATGTCGACCAACTGCTGGGCTGGGCGTTCAGCGGCGGTGATATCCTGGCGGGCACCACCACGCTACAGCGGATGATCGAACTGGGAGTATCCACCGGCGCGATGCGCGCCTACCTGCAGGACCTTTTCGCGGCGGTGCAGGCGCGGGCGAGTCACGATCCTCCCCGGCATGTCATGGACGAACTGGCAACCGGTGTGCGCGAGGGCGCAATCAGCGAGCGGGAGGCCGTGGCCATCATGATCGTGCTGGTCGGCGCCGCGGGGGAATCCACCTCCAGCCTCGTCGGCAGCGCCATCCGCATACTGGCAGAGGACAAGCCGTTGCAGCGGCGGCTGCGGCAACACCCCGACGCCCTCGCGTCATTCGTCGAGGAGGTGGTGCGCACCGAGGCGCCCTTCAAGGGGCACTACCGCGCGGTATTGCGGGAGACGCGGCTCGGCGGTGTAACGATCCCCGCCGATGCGCGGGTGTTCCTGTTGTGGGCGGCGGCCAACCGGGACCCGGCGGTGTTCGAGCGTCCGGACGCGTTCGATCCCGATCGTGCCGACATCGGCGAACACCTGGGCTTCGGCCACGGCATCCACTTCTGTATCGGTGCGCGGCTGGCGCGCATGGAGGCCCGGGTGATCCTCGAGGAGTTGCTGTGCCGTACCAGTGATATCGGACTGGACGCGGCCGTGCCGGTGAGGCATGTGCCCAGCATCTTCGTCCGGCGGCTGGATCATTTACACTTGGCCCTGAGTGCGGCCTGACCCGAGGAGAATCACGCCCATGAGACTTCGTCCCCTCCTGCTAACGACCACGGTGCTGATTGTTGCCGCGGCGGTGGCCTACAACATCGACTGGGGTTTCAACGCGCTGCGCCTGTATATGGCCGCCAGCCAGCCGCTGGAGGCGGGCGAGCCGCCGCACCAGGAGACGGCCGGGGAGGTTGCGTTCACCGCGACCGCGCTCACCGACGAGCTGGACATGCCCTGGAGCTTCGCGTTCATGCCGGGCGGCGACATCCTCGTGTCGGAGCGTGGCGGCACTGTGCAGCGCCTCGACCCCGCAAGCGGTGAGCTGACGCCCATCGACGGCGTGCCGGAGGTGTTCTACAAAGGGCAGGGCGGCCTGCTGGATATCGCGTTGCACCCGGAGTTCCCCGGTGCACCCTGGGTCTACCTGACCTACTCGGCGCCGATGGGCGATGGCGACTCGACCACGCGGCTGGCGCGCGCGCGGCTCACGGGCAACAGCCTCGGTCCGGTGGACGTGTTGTACACCACCGGGCCGGTCAAGAGCACACAGAAACACTACGGCGGGCGTCTGCTGTTCAGCGACGGCTACCTGTATATGACGATGGGAGAGCGCGGCCACCGCCACCTGGCGCAGGAACTGGATAACGACTTCGGCAAGGTGCTGCGTTTCAACACCGACGGCACGATCCCTCCCGACAATCCCTTCGCGGAAACGCCCGGCGCGAAGCCCGCCATCTTTACCTACGGCCACCGCAACCCGCAGGGGCTGGATCGGCACCCGGAGACCGGCGAGTTCTGGGTGACGGAACACGGGCCGAAAGGCGGCGACGAATTGAACCGGCTCGTCCCGGGCGCCAACTACGGCTGGCCCGTCATAACCTACGGCGAGGAATACCGCGGCGGCAAGATCGGCGAGGGCACGGCGAAGGCGGGCATGGAACAGCCCGTCCACTATTACGTGCCGTCTATTGCCACAGGCGGGCTGGCGTTCTACCACGGGGAGCGGTTTCCCTCCTGGCAGGGCGATGCCTTCATCGGCGCCCTGCGCAAGTTCCACCTCAACCGGGTGGCGTTCGGGGCCGGCGGCGCGGTCACGGAGCACAGGCTGCTGGAGGGCCTCGGCCTCAGGGTGCGCGACGTGAAGGTAGGGCCGGACGGCAACCTCTATATCCTCAACGAGCAGGGTTCCCTGATTCGGCTGGCGCCGGCCGACTGAAAACGGTGCCGGCTTGTCCCGGGGACAACCCGGACAGCGCCCGGAAAATGCTTGAAGCTATAAACTAATAGGGTGTAGTCTAACCGGATCGTACGCCAACCAGGGAGCACACCGATGTCCGGCTGCCCGCACTTCGATCTGACCGAACCGGAAACCTATATCGGGGGCGTGCCCCGGGAGGTGTTCAGGTACCTGCGCAACGAGCAACCCATCTACTGGCATGACGACCCGGACACGGATACCGGGTTCTGGGCCATCACGAAACAGAAGGACCTCGATTTCATTTCCAAGAACCCCCTCCTGTTTTCATCCGCCGAGAAAAGTTGCCTGCCCTGGGAGTCACCACAGGATCGCGTCGAGGTTATGCGCAACCAGCTCATCAACATGGATCCGCCGCAGCACCTCAAGTTCCGGCGCCTCGTGCGCAATGCGTTCACGCCGAAAGCGGTCGACAGCTACCACGAGCGTTTCAAGGGCATCGCCCGCGATATCGTCGCCCGCGCGGTCGAAGGGGGGAGGTGCGAGTTCGTGGAGGACCTCTCGGCCGAGTTGCCGCTCATCGCCATCTGCGAACTGATGGGTGTGCCGCTCGACAGGCGCAGGGACCTGTTCGAGTGGACCAACATCATGATCGGCATGAGCGACCCGGAACTGGCGACCTCCGAGGAGGACGGCGAGAACGCCATGGCGAATATGTTTTTCCTGGCCCAGGAGTTGGCCGAGAGCCACCGCAAAAATCCGCAGGACGACATCGTGCACGTCCTGCTAAACGGTACGGTGGAGGACGAGCCGCTGACCGACGAGGAGTTCTGCCACTTCTTCCTTATGTTGATGGTCGCCGGTAACGAGACGACGCGTACGGTGACGACTCACGGCATGCGGTTGTTGATGGAGCATGACCAGTACCAGGTGTTGGTGGATAACCCGGAACTGCTGGAAGGCGCGATCGAGGAGTTCCTGCGCTACAACCCGGCGGTCATCGCGTTCCGACGTACCGCGATGGAAGATGTGGAAGTTGGCGGTCAGCCCATGAAGAAGGGCGACAAGGTGGTCATGTACTATGCCGCCGCCAATGCCGACGAGGACGTGTTCACCGAGGGCGACGTGTTCGATATCAGGCGCGAGCAGCGGGAGGACGTGAAGAACAGCCACCGCGCCTTCGGCGTCGGCGAGCACTTCTGCATGGGCTCCCACCTCGCGCGGCTCGAACTGACCGTCATCTTCGAGGAGATCCTCGCGCGCATCCGCAACCCGCGCTTCAACGGGGATATCAACTGGCTGCGCTCCAGTTTTATCCACGGGATCAAGAAGATGCCGATCGAGTTCGACGTGGTAGATTCGTAACCTATTGAAATAGAAAGCGAAACAGGGCCTTCAGGCCCTTTTTTTTCGCCCCGGGAAATGTGCGAAAAGTCCAGTTTTACCTGTCATATAGCCGCTCGCTGTGGACAACTAAGTTGTAAGACCACAGGTGGAGGCGGTCATGCAGAGTTCAGGTGTGGCAGGTTTTCGGAAATTTATACTGGTGCTTGTCACCGCGACGCTGTGCGCCTGCGGTGGCGGCGGGGGAGGCGGTGGCGGCGGCACCGTGGGCTCGAACAACAACGAGCCGCCCCCGGAACCGCCGCCGGAGCCGGTCCCCGTGACCGCCGACGAGGCGTCGCGTTTTTTAAGCCAGGCCAGCTTCGGTCCCGACGCGGCGTCCATCGACGAGGTCGTGGAACTCGGCATGGAGGGCTGGTTGCTGCAGCAGTTCGACAAGTCCTCGCCCTCACACCTGGAGACGGTCCTTGCCGGCTTTCCCGATGACGGCGTGTTCCAGGATGAAAACGGCGCGCCCCTCCCGGAAGTCGTGTTCCTCGCGGCCGACTCCTGGTGGGACAAGGCGATCAAGGGCGAGGACCAGTTGCGCCAGCGCATGGCCTATGCCCTGTCGCAGATTCTCGTGGTATCGGCCGACAGCGATCTCGGTCGCTTTCCACAGACGGTGGCCCAGTACGCCGATATCATGACCGCGGGCGCGTTTGGCAATTACCGCGACCTCCTCGAAGACGTCACCTATTCACCGGCGATGGCGGTCTACCTGACGTACCTGCGAAACCAGAAGGCAGACCCGTTGACCGGCCGGGTGCCGGATGAAAACTACGCGCGCGAGATTCTGCAGTTGTTCACCCTGGGGCTCGTCCAGCTCAACCCGGATGGTACGCCGTTCGAAAATGCCGACGGCAGCCAGGTGGAGTTGTTCGACAACGCCGACATCACCGGGCTGGCCAAGGTGTTTACGGGTCTCAGCGTAACCGGCACCGGCTTCCGGATACCCCAGCCCTTCTTTCCTTTTGAGGCCTACTATACGCCACTCACCATGTTCGACGAGTTCCACTCCACCGAGGCCAAGACATTCCTGGGTGAGACCATCCCGGCCGGTACCGGTGGTGACGAATCCATCGACCGGGCCCTGGATATCATCTTTGCGCATCCCAACATCGGCCCGTTCGTGAGCCGCCAACTGATCCAGCGTTTCGTGACCAGTGCACCGACTCCCGCGTATGTGGAGCGCGTGGCCGCGGCCTTCGACCGGGGCGACTATGAGCTGGCCACCGGTGACGTTGTGGGCAGCGGCCAGCGCGGTGACCTGTCGGCGGTAGTCGCCGCCATCCTGTTCGATGACGAGGCGCGTGGTGATTCCGTCAGGGACAATCCCCAGCACGGCAAGCTGCGTGAGCCGGTGCTCCGTTTCACGCACTGGGCACGCGCCTTCAACGTCAACAGCGCCGATTCCAGCAACGAGCTGGCGATCCACGCTGCGAGCCGGCCGGATCTGCTCGGCCAGCACCCTTACCTGTCTCGCTCGGTATTCAATTTTTATCGGCCCGGCTATATCGCGCCGGGCACCGAGACCGGTGCGGCGGAGCTGACCGCACCGGAGCTGCAGATCACGAGTGCCAGCACGATCATCGGCTACCCCAACTTCATTACGCTGTACGCGTTCGAGCTGTCGCCACAGACGGAGCCGGGTCAACCCAGGGCCTTCGTCGGCGATTACTCGCCGCAGGTGGCGCTGGCCGATGATACGCCCGCGCTGCTTGACAACCTCGACGAGTTACTGACACACGGCACGCTCGCGGATGAGACGCGGGACAGGATCAGTCAGGTCCTCGCTGCCCTGCCGGGGGAAACGGACGAAGTCCGGCTCGCCCGGGCGCGTATCGCCAGCGTCATGGTGATGACGTCACCCGAATACATCGTGCTGCGCTGATCAGGCCGGAGGAATACGACCATGCAAAATCGACGACGCTTTCTGCAATCCTCTCTTGCACTGCCTATGATGCTGGGCGGGGGCACCATGCTTGGCTCGCTCGCGGGCCTCAACGCCCAGGCTTTCGATCGCTCCGGCTACCGTGCGTTGGTCTGTGTCTTCCTGTTCGGCGGCATGGACGGGCACGACACGGTACTGCCCTTCGATACGGCGTCCTACAACGACTTCGGCCAGGTGCGCAGCGATCTGCTGAACGCCTATTCGGCGCTTCCCGGCGGTTCCAGCCGCGCACGTGAGGCACTGTTGCCGCTGGAGCCCGCGACGGCCAACTTCGGGTCGCGCCAGTTTGCCCTGCCGCCCGAGATGGGCGGCCTGCACCAGTTATTCGAGCAGGGCAGGGCTGCTATTGTCGGCAACGTCGGCCCGCTGATCGAGCCGACCAACCGGGCCGCCTTCAACAGCGGCTCCGTGGCGTTGCCGCCGCGGCTGTTCTCCCATAACGACCAGCAGTCCACCTGGATGTCCTTCGCGCCGGAGGGTTCGCAGGTCGGTTGGGGCGGGCGTTTCGGTGATGCGGCACTGCAAAGCAATGCCAATGTCGAGCCGATCTTTTCGCAAATCTCGGTGTCGGGTAACTCGGTGTTCCTGACCGGAGACCGGGTGACCCCCTTCCAGGTCGGCACCGACGGCGTGCCCGCGATCGGCCTTATCGAGGCCGCCGGCGGTCAGCTCGGGCCGATACTGCGGGATCATTTCGCGTCCGAGGGGTTGGACCGGAGCAACCTGTTCGAGCGCGACTTTATCGACATCAGCCGCGTCACGCTGGAGGCCAACGACAAGTTGCTGCAGGCCATAGCCGACAGCACGCCGGTCAATACGCCTTTCCCGGCGAGCGGGCTGGGCGCGCAGCTGCAGGCGGTCACTGTCGGCCTGCAGTTACGGGAGGCGCTGGGCATGAGCCGGCAGGTGTTCTTCGTCTCGGCGGGCGGATTCGATACGCACTCCGCCCAGGCGACCACGTTGCCCGCGTTGCAGCAGGAGATCAGCGATGCCGTCGCCGCCTTCTACAACGCGACGGAGGAACTGGGTATCGCCGACGAGGTGACCACGTTTACAGCGGCGGACTTTGGCCGCACACTGACGGTCAATGGCGATGGTACCGACCACGGATGGGGTTCGCACCACTTCGTGGTCGGCGGTGCCGTCAAGGGCGGTGATATCTACGGCGACATTCCCGTGGCGCAGCTCGGGCACGACCAGGACTCGGGGAACGGCAGGCTCATCCCGACCGTGGCGGTCGAACAGTTCGCGGACCCCCTCGGACGCTGGTTCGGGTTAAACCAGTCCGAGCTGAATGCGGCGCTGCCCAACCTGGCGAACTTTCCCGCCGCGTCCCCCGCGTTTATCTAGCGCGGTGTGCCGGGGGAGCGGATCGTGTACCTGTTGATGACACTCGACCATGCCAGTTGGACTCGTCAGGAACAGAGGGCGCGCCCGGTGCGATCGACGCTGGACGAATTACAGTCGTTGCATGCCGATAACTTCGGTTGGGCGATGGCGTGCTGTGGCTGGCAGCGGGACAGGGCCGAGGACGCGTTGCAGGAAGCCTACCTGCGCGTGCTGGACGGCCGCGCTGTCTTCGGCGGTCGCTCCGCGCTCAAAACCTGGTTCTTCGCCGTGATCCGGCATGTTGCGGCGGATCTTCAGCGTGCGGGCAAGCGGCGCGACATACTCAACATGCGCGTGCTGGCGGACGAGGCCGCAGAGGGCGAGTCCGATAAGGCGGGCGCTGCAGAGACGGTATACGCCGAGCAGGAATCCCGGCAGCTGCAGGCGGCGCTGATGCAGCTCTCGGTGCGTCAGCGGGAAGTCCTGCACCTCGTGTTCTACGCGGAAATGACCCTGGAGGAGGCGGCCACCACCCTGGCGATCTCGCTGGGGTCATCGCGGACCCATTACCACCGTGGCAAGGAACGACTGGCGCAATTACTTGAACTGGGAGACGACCGTGAAAAACGCAACTGACTCCGACCGGGATATCGCGCTGCGCTTCGCCCGGATGCGCGAGTCCGATACGCGGCAGGCGCCGCCGTTTCCCGATGCCGCGGTGCTGGAACAACGGCAGCCGCTGGAAGTGAAGAGCCGTTTCGCGGCGATCATCCCGAAAGCAGCGGCCGCGGCCGTGCTGGTGGTCGGGGTGGGGCTGCTGATGCTGGATACGCCGACCAGCGACCCCGGCGTAATCTATGCGGACGTCATGGGTGAAAGCGAGTTGATGACCGATTCGCTGTTGTCGGTATCTCCGGGCATGCTGCCCGAGATGACCGAGACGATGGATGTATTCGATATGGAGTTGTCTCTCGAGGAAGTGTACCGAGGGATTTGAGAAAGTGAGGAATTCACCATGAAACTTATCAAGAGTTTACTGTTGGCCGCCTGCCTGTGTTTCACCGCACTGGCCCAGGCGCAGGGCCCCATTGCCGACAAGAACAAGCTGAAGGTCATCGGGCTGGGCCTGTACCCGCCCGACCTGATCATGCGGCACCAGCAGCAGCTGGATATAACCGACGGCCAGCGCTCCACCATCTCCCAGGCGGTCACCGCGTTCCAGTCGGAGGTTTCGGAATTGCAATGGAACCTGCAGAACGGTCAGCAGCTGTTGAAGCAGTCCCTCGAGACCAGCCCCATCAACCTGGAGGATTCACTCGCACAGGCGGAGTCGGTGTTGGCAATGGAGTCATCGTTCAAGCTGGCGCACTTCAGGCTCCTGATCACGATCAAGAACACGCTGACCGATGAGCAGGTAGCGACCATCGACGGCCTGATCAAGGAGAAGCGCGGCTCGCTGCGCAAGTGAAAGAATCTCAGCGCCGGGTCAGCAGGAAGGTAACGGCCTCGGCCAGCGCGTCACACTCCAGCTCGATCGCTTTATTCGTCTTGATGCTGCGCGGGTTGATCTCATCAGCCATGCCCCGCAGCGTCGCGAACATGAGGTGACGGGCAACCTCGCTCTGCCGGGGTTCACGGACCATACCCTCGAACAGGGCGTCCCATAACTCGGAGGTTCTTTTCGCCCAGCGGGCCAGCTGCTTCTGCCCGTTGATCTGTGAGTTGTCGTCCTTGCCCGCGTTGCGCAGGATGGCGATGCTGACCCGGTACTCTTTCTTGCTCACCAGTTGCCACACGACATCGATGAGCTGGCGCACGCGCTGCTGCAGGTTGTCACCCTTGAGCGAGGTTTCCTTGAGGGTGGTTTCGAAGTCATCGAAGATAGTATCGATCACCGCCTGCAGCAGGCTGTCCTTATCGCCGAAATGGTATTGCAGCACGCCCCAGCTGACGCCGGCCTCCTCGGCGATGCGGTTGGTGTGCGCCGCGTGAAACCCGTCGCGGTAGATCGCCTCGATGGCGGCCCCGATCACTTTCTCGCGGGTGACTTCGCGTTTGCTGGGCTTGCGGGCTACTGTCATCTGTGCCGGTCGTATAACACTCTATCAGCCGGAAACTATAAAATAGTGGCAGCTATAAAACAATGACGGCGCCGGTTCAGCTCTCGCCGGCAGCGGGGGGGTGGTCCTCCACGCGGAGCGAGTGCAGCCAGAAGCGCCGCGCCTGCAGGTACTGATAGCCCAGCGCGAG
>CAJIAY010000104.1_pt1 | contig 12413 bp, 9 predicted proteins | sample 9199221 | NCBI WGS metagenome assembly CAJIAY01 (sample SAMEA7708283, study PRJEB35096) | sediment metagenome | biome: marine neritic benthic zone biome [ENVO:01000025]; feature: sediment [ENVO:00002007]; material: shallow marine sediment [ENVO:03000034] sea grass bed [ENVO_01000059] ...
GCGGGCGTCCTGGGCTTGCTGCTTGCGAACCCGGCAATGAGCGGCACCGCACCATCGCCAGAGGCGCAGGCTATCATCGAGGAACTGGGCCTCGCCGAGGCGCCTACGCCGATCGCCGAGCATCCCGGCTGGAAGCCCGGGCGGGTCGCGGTGATGCTGATTCCCGCGATGGGCCTCTCCTCACCCGAGTACAGCAAAGCGCTGCAGGAGGCCGCGGGCGACGTCGAACTCATCATCGTCGACCCCGAGGGCGCAAGGCCGCCCGCTGAACTGTACAACAGCGTCGACGGCATTATCGGCTTCTGCACGCCGATGGTGCTGAAACGCGCGGGGCCGCAACTGCGCTGGATACACAATTACTCGGTGGGGATGGACCGCTGCAAGGGGCACACGGAGGAACAGCGACTGGACATCGTCTTTACCAACAACAAGCGCCTCTCGGGTCCGGCCATCGCCGAGCACACCATCGCGATGCTGCTCGCCCTGACCCACAACCTGCCCGGCTATCACGCCAGCCAGCAACAGGCGAGCTTCAGCCGCGCGCCGGCGAAGGCGGTCACCTTCGGCGAACTCAAGGGCAAGACCCTGCTGGTGGTCGGCCTCGGCGGCATCGGCACCGAGATTGCCTGGCGCGCCCATGGACTCGGCATGCGTGTCATCGCAACGCGGCGCTCGTCGAGGGAAGGGCCTGACTACGTCGACAAGGTCGGTCTGGCGGATGACCTGCGTTCGCTCGCCGGCGAGGCCGACGTCATCGCCAATACCCTGCCGCTGACCCCGGATACCACCGGCGTGTTCGACAAGGCGTTTTTCGATGCCGTCAAACCGGGGGCCATTTTCCTGTCCGTCGGACGTGGCAGGAGCACGGTCACGGGCGACCTCGTCGCGGCGCTGGAATCCGGCAGGCTGTTCGGCGCGGGCCTCGACGTGACCGACCCGGAGCCCCTGCCCAAGGACAGCCCCCTGTGGTCGATGCCCAACGTCATCATCACGCCGCATGTCGCGGCGGCCGGCCCGGACAGCAGCCGAAGGAGCATGGTCATCGCCGTGGAAAACCTGCGCCGCTACGTGGCCGGCGAACCCCTGCTCAACGTGGTCAACATGGAGCAGGGTTATTGATGCGACCTCACAATCCGTAAGCCACTGGAGGAGGCCCAGGCCGATGACGCCGAAGAGACTATTCACCATTCCGCTCCTGCTGTTGTTACTGACACAAGGCGCCCTGGCGTGGGCGGATGCGGTGTGGATCGACGTCCGCACCGCCATGGAACACGCCGTCGACAATATCGACGGGGATGTGCGAATTCCCCACGACGAAATCGTCGAGGGCGTCAGCGAACGTTACCCGGACAAGTCCACGGAGATTCACCTCTACTGTCGCAGCGGCGGCCGGGCGGGCCAGGCCGCCGACGCGCTCGAGGCGGCAGGCTACACCAACGTCGCCAATGCGGGAGGCATCGACGACGCCAGGGAATCACGTGGCCTCGATTGAGTGCATCAACGGTTGTGGGGCCATGGGCAAAGCGCTCGACGGCTTTAGCCACGTGGAAGACACTACAACGATCCAACTACCGGACAGCTGGGGCGAGCGCGGCCGCTCCTTCGTGCCGCTGCCGGACTACTTTTTCCAGGGCGGGCGCCCGGCGATACAGTCGTCGACGAGTTCATGCAGGCGCGCGGTCCGGCTCTCCTGGCCTGCGAGGTAGGATCCCTTGTAAGCCCGCGAGCGCATGCCCATCTGCTGCGCCGGAAAAATCGACATGTCCTGGTCGATGGTGAGCCCCATGGTCTGCTCCCCGGGTGCAAACAGCTCGTGCTCAACCACGGCATCACGCTCCACCAACCCGGCGGTCGTGCGCACCGGACCGGTGACGCCCTCGGGATCTGGCGCGTACCACCAGTTGTCGAAGACACACTGCTCAGTGTCGGTCGGGTGCGGCCGCGCACGCAGGAAATGGAAGCCGTCCACCCATAGCGAGACGGCGAAGTTCGGAAACAGCGTGTAGTGGTACGCATCGGTGAGCTGGCTGTCGCAGAGGTTGTTGAAGTACTCGTAGCCCCGCTCGGGCCCCAGCCTGCGGCGCGCCTGCTGTAGCGCCTCCCTGGTCGCCTCGCCGCGCCCGGTGAATTCGTCCGGGTCCAGTTCCCACTCCCGCAATATCGTCGCCAGCGGCTCTCCGACGGCACCCTCCCTGTCGACGGCGGGTCCCGCGTAGCCGCCCAGCATGATCATCCGGCCGTGCCCCTCGTTTGCCATGTCGAAGCGCGACGTCGTGTAGCTGGTATCCACCCCGGAGTGGATGCGCAGCTTTTCCACGTCCGCGCCCTTCGGGCGATGCACGGTATTCACGTGGTAGGACTCGTTGAAGTTGTCCATGACGACTTTCCAGTTCACCGGTATGACCGTGCTCCTGGCGACATAGCGCTTCCAGTTCTCGATGCCGTAAACCGCCCACTCATCCCAGACCGGGCCGAGGAATTCACGCAGGCTGACGCAGTCAGGGTCCATGTTGACCCAGACAAAACCGGCAAAGGTCTCGCAGGGAATCTCCTCCAGTGTCAGCTTGCCGCAGGGGTTGCCCTCGGGAAAGTCGTCGGGATCCTGGACGAAATCCAGCGAGCCATCGGGGTTCCAGGCCCAGCTGTGGTAGGGGCATACGAAACGTCGCACATGACCTTTACCCTCACTTACCAGTCGTTGCCCCCGGTGCTGGCAGATGTTGTAGAACGCCCTGATGCCGCCGTCCTTCTGCCGCACCATGAGGATCGATTCGCGCCCGACCTCCTCCTGCTGCCAGTCGCCGGGCTCCGGCAGTTCGTCCTCGCGGCCCAATAACAGCCAGACTTTCGTCCAGATGTGTTCCCACTCCTGTTCGGCAAACTCTCGGGAGGTGTAGCGATAACCCTCCAGCTTGTGACCCCTGAGCGCCTGTTGCGGCCAGTCGGGCAGCTCGCCCGGAATTTCCCGATATCGTTCCTGTTGTGCCATAGCCTGTTACCTCGGTGCCCGCTGGGCGTCTCGTGGCACCCGACCCGGCGCGGGCACCATTACTGTTACACTTGTCCCACTCTTACACAGTCGCCGACCAGACCTCATGAGCCACGAATCCGGTACCGACCGACTCGCCATACAGGATGTCATGCTCGACTACGCCGCCGCCGTCGACGAGCGGGACATCAAGCGTTACCGCGCCTGCTTCACCGACGACGTGGAGGTCGTCGGTTTCGGCACACGCACTTACAACGGCAGGGACGACTGGGTCGGCTACGTCTGGGAAGCACTGCAAAACTACGGCGCCACCCAGCACATGCTGGGGCCCGTGTTGGCCGACCTGCACGGTGACGAGGCCCAGGCCAGGACGGACGTGCAGGCCGTCCATTTCCTCGCCGAGGGCGACGCGCGCTTCACGCTGTGGGCGACATACCGCACCACCCTGCGCCGCGATGCCGGCGAGTGGCGGATCTGCCGGCACGAGTTGCTGGTCACCGGCACCAGCACGGATTGAAATGGCGGGACAGCCCAGCATTAACGCCCCTTGAACTCCGGCTCCCTGCCCTCCTCGTAGGCCTTGATAGCCTCCGCATGGTCCTCGCTGGGCCGCGTGATCAGCATGTGCGATGACACCATGTCGAGATGGGTATTGAGTTCCATGGCGAGGCTCTGCTTCACCGCCCGCTTGACGAGCTTCATGGCCAGCGGCGCGCGGCGCGTGATGTCGTGGGCGAAAGCCATGGTGCGCTCCATGAACACCTCGTCGTCAAACACATGGTTGACCATGCCGATGCGCTCGGCTTCTTCCGCGGAGATGGGTGCGGCCGCCCAGAACAGCTCCAGCGCCTTGGCCTCGCCCACGATGCGCGGCAGGAAGTACGTGCCGCCATTGCCGGGCACCAGCCCGAAGGCCGTGTAGCTGACGCGGAAGCTGGCGCTGCGCGCCGCGAACCGGATATCGCACTGCAGGCTGACATCGACGCCCGCCCCCGAGGCGAGCCCGTTCACCGCGGCGATTACGGGCTTGTCGATCTCTGCCAGCTTGCGCGGTATGCGGTGCAGCCGATCCCAGAACTGTTCCTTGATATCCACCGGGCCGGGTGTGGCATGGCCGCCCAGCTTCGTCGTGTCACCACCGCGGCAGAAGGCCTCGCCGGCACCGGTAATGACAATGACAGCAATATCGGGGTTGCTGCGGCACTCCTCCAACGCATCCACCCAGGGCGCCAGCATGGGCTCGTTGATCGCGTTCATGACCTCGGGGCGATTGAGCGTAATGACAGCGACCTTGCCGTCAGTCTCAAGCAATACAGGTTCACTCATTGCGTACTTTCCTCGTTCCTGTCCATTGTTTCTTTCAACGTGTGGTGGAAATGCCGGATGCGGATCTCCTGGTAGTTGGCGAGCTGCACCTCTCCTGACTGCAGTGAACGCAGGCCTTTCTGCACCAGCGGCAGGTTACTGAAATCCTGGTCGAATACACGCGCGAGACCCGGCTCGATCCCCGGCGTGTCGCGCAGGGTCTGGTCGGCGGGCACGAAGATCATATCGGCATCCCGGGGTGGCTCATTCGCCTGGGGGTAACGCATCATCAGCATGATCTCCATGGTGCACTGGTCGTGCCGGTCATCCCACGGCAGGAAACGATAGGTGACATTGGGACGAAAGCCCGCCCACGGCGCGAAGTTCGGAAATACGGAATACAGGATCGCGTCGAGGACCTCGCTGTGAGTCGCCACGTCCGTCAGGTCCTGCTGGTACATCTCCGAGAAACGCCGGATGTTCATTTCGCCCAGGTATTCCCGCGCGGACACGTCGTCGGGCACTTCCGGCAACTCGTCTTGCCCCGCCACACCGTAGACCGTCAGCCACTGGTGCACCGACTGCTCCTCCGACGTGCCCCGGGAGTGCGGGCTTACCACGCCCATGGGCGTGATCGTCCGGCTCACGTAATCACTGAAGCAGTCGTACTGCGAGTGCGAGTCACCGGTGTAGGGCAGCAACTGCGGATGGGTGGCGACCGTGTGATAAGACTCGATAAACGCCTCGTGCGCCAGCTTCCAGTTGCAGCGCAGCACCTTCTTGATGTGCAGCGCCTTGTACGTTTTCTCCGGCTGCCAACGCTCGAAATGCTCGACCATGACACCGAGGTACTGCTCCAGCGGCGGCGCCTCGCCGTCGATATTGACGAACACCCAGCCGCCCCACGTCGCGACTTTCAGGCGGGGCAGGCCGAAGGCATCGCCGTCGATGTGCGGAAAGTCCCAGGGACAGGGCATACCCTCGAAGCCCCCGTCGAGGTTCCAGCGAAAACCGTGAAAGGGACAAGTCAGGTCCGGGGCATTGCCGAACCCGGAGACACCGCCGGTCTTCAGCTGGCGGCCCCGGTGCAGGCACGCATTGGGGTAAGCGCGAATTGCACCGCCCGCGGTGCGCACCGCCAGCACCGAGGTATCGGCGATCTCATGCACATAGAAGTCACCGGGCCCGGCGATCTCCGACTCCCTGCAGATGGACTGCCAGACCCGCGGCCACAACAGGCGCTTCTCGCGCTCGTGCCACTCGGGTGACAGGTAGCACGCCACCGACAAGGGCTCGCTCCCCAGGTGGGTATCGGCGGTCGCGCGCAGCGCCGCGGGCACGGGCCGCGTCTCGAGGTCCAGCAAGTCCTGGTAACCCGGTCCCGGGAAGCGCCCTGTCTGTTTATCACGTTTATTCACAACGATCTCTGTGCTAATAATAGCCGCCCCGATGAGCTGTGAGGGCCACCAGCCGCCATGTTCGCCAAGCCAACGTCCATACTCATTACCGGCGCCTCCAGCGGTATCGGCAAAGCACTTGCACTGCACTACGCCGCGCCGGACATCACACTGTTTATCAGCGGTCGCGACCAGGGCCGCCTCGACGAGGTCGCAGCCCTGTGCCGCGGCGCCGGCGCTACCGTGTCGGCCTGGGTCGGTGATGTCACGGACACCACCGGCATGCGCGACTGGATTCGCTCCTGCGATGACGACTGCCCGCTCAACCTCGTCATCGCCAATGCAGGCATCGCGCTCGGGGCAACCGAGGTCCCGGGCCTGCACCAGGCCGCCGTCGACTCCTTCCATATCAACGTCAACGGCGTGTTCAATACCGTTCACCCCGCACTGGAGGTGATGTCCGAACGCCGCCCCTACCCCGTGAAGGGCGCCCAGGTCGCCGTCATGAGTTCAGTCATGGGTTACGCGGGCATGGCCCGGTCGCCCGCTTACTCCTCCTCCAAGGCCGCGGTCAAACACTACGGCCAGGCACTGCGTGGTGCGTTCCGCAACATGGGCATCGGGGTTTCCGTGATCTGTCCCGGTTATGTAGCCAGTTCCCTGACAGACCAGAATCCGTCACCCATGCCTTTCCTGATCAGCGCCGACAAGGCCGCCGCCATCATCGCCAGGGGCCTCGCGCGCAACAAGCCGCGCATTACCTTCCCGTGGCAGATGGTGCTGATTACCCGACTTGCCATCAACCTTCCGGGCTTCCTGGCCGACCGGCTCAACAAACCCTGGGGCGTGCCCAAACTGGAAGACCAGCCGGCAACTACCGCCGAGTAGCCCTCAACTGCCTGCGTTCACCCACGTGCCATGAAAACTGACCGGCACGCGATGCGACACCTTCGCCCGGCCGATCGGGCCCGCGCCGATGTTGAGCGCGTCGAACACGCACATGTCGCTGGTATTGGTGTCGCGGTTGTACACCAGGTCCAGCACGTATCCATCGCCCTCGTCGGCGTCGCCTGATTTCGGCACGTACATCGGCTCCGTCACGTAGCAGTTCCCGAAGCTGTAGCTGTCGACCTCGCCCGTGCTCACATCGATACGGTCGATGCAATTGTAGATAAAGTCCGAATCGGGTATCGGTGCCGGCACCGACCTGTCGGTGGACGTGTACCAGCCGTGCCTGTATTCCCGCATGCCGAAGCGTGGATCGATCACCGGGAACTCCGCCCCACGCTCGCCGATCGCCTCCATGGTTATGCCGGGGCTGTCGCCGTTCATGTCGATCACCCAGCGGCTCATGTTGGGATGGGTAATGGGTGTCATCTCGCCGGTCACGTAGGGGAACAGGGGCGCGTGTTCGAATTCGCAGGCCTCCAGGGTGATGACGCCGTCGCTGTCACGGCCATTCATAAAGTGAAACACGTAGCACGGGTCCGCCTCGATCCACACCAGTTCCTCCGGCGTGCCGTTGCGCGGCATGACCCCCACCCTCGTGCCCTTATCCGGCTCCCAGGCCAGCGGCGGCTTGCCGGACATCGCCCGCTCCATGCTACCGGTCAGCGGCATGACCGGGAAGATGATGTAGTTATCCGTTACCACGAAATCGTGGATCATGGAGGAGTATGGCCCCTCGAAGGCGTGGGACTCGGTGATGAATCCGTCCTTCGAGACCTTGTGCAGTTCCATGCCCTCGGTAAAGGGACCCGTGGTCCAGTAGGAGTAGAACAACATTTCGTCGGTGCGCGGGTCCCTGCGCGAGTGCGCCGTCATGGACGTCTTGAGCTTGCCGTAGAAATCCCAGGTGCCGAGCGACTCAAGCGTCTTCGGGTCCATCTCGAAGGGCATGAAACCTTCCGTCAGCAGCAGCAGGCGCCCCCCGTGCCAGATGACGTTGGTGTTGGCCACGCCCTGCTTGTCGTTGAGCACGAACTCCAGCAGTTTGGGGTCGGTCTCCAGCGGATTGACCCCGCTGAAATAGGAACCCCCCAGCCGTTTTTCGATCTCGAAACGCTTCGTCTTTGCCCAGCGGTTCTTGTGACTCACCTTGCCGTTGTCAAAGGTGAATGCGTGGATCATGCCGTCCCCGGTAAAGAAGTGGTATTCGTTCTCCGGCGGGAACTGGGGGTTGGGCCCGTTGCGGTAGAAAGTGCCATTGAGATCCCGCGGAATCTCCCCCTCTACAATCAGGTCAGGCGCGTCGGCCTCGAAGGTTATAGGTTCGTAATAGCCCTGCAGGAAGGGGTTGTCCGGCCATGCTTTCATGCGTGTCTGATCCTTTTTGCTGTTTACGCCGACCGCCTACCGGCCAGCGCGCACCTGAACAGCGGCCAAATTACTGTGGGGTGTGATATTTGTAAAATGAATTATATAGATATATTGTATTCATATTGTGCATTAATTACCGGCCCGGTTGCGGCACCCCCGTGGATATCCAGAAACTCGACCTGAACCTGCTCAAGGTGCTCGATGCCCTGCTCAAGGATCGCAGCGTTTCCAGGGCAGCCGACCGCCTCAACCTGAGCCAGCCGGCCATGAGTCACGCGCTCAACCGGCTGCGCGAGCAGCTCAACGACCCCCTGATGGTGCGCGGTTCTCGCGGCATGGACCCGACGCCCTACGCCGAGAGCCTCATCGAGCCCCTCAGCCAACTCCTCAATATCGTCGAGCGCGATGTGTTGCGGCGGGAACCTTTCGATCCGCTGAAAACGGAGCGCAGCTTCACGGTGGGTATCGACACGCACCTCGCCAACACATTCATACCGCCGCTCGTGTCCTTGATACTCGAGGGCGCGCCGCAGTGCACGTTTCATAGCCGCCTACTGCCCTCTGACTTCCAGCACCGGCCCTACCTGGAGGGCGGTATCGATCTCGCCATCGGCACCGCTTCCAACAACCCGATCCGCCTGTCCCGCGAGTACCTGTTCCGCGACGAGATCTGCGGGATCGTGAGGCTCGGGCACCCGCGATACAAGAAGAAGATCACGCTGAAGGAACTGGCGAACAACTTCGAGCACATCGGCTACTACATCAAGGGCGAGACGACGACGATCATCGACGACCTGCTGGCGGACCACGGGCTGCGGCGTCACTGTCCCGTCACCCTGTCCGACCTGCAGGGCGTCAACGAGATTCTGCTCTACAGCGACCTGATGCTGGTCGGCGCCGTGAAACAGGTACTGGCGACGATAGACCGTTTCAACATCGACCTGCCGTATCACATCATCAAGCTGCCGCGAATCGTGACGGAGCGCTATTCCTCCAACGTGGATATGTTCTGGCGGCCGCAGGATTACGACGACCCGGCCCACCGCTGGCTGCGCGAACAGGTGCGCGAGATCGGGTCGACCATCGAGTCGACCGAAATCAATTTGTAGGGGTATTACCGCGGCGGCCGGCGCCGCCGCGGCCGGGAATTACTGGCCCGGACGCCAGCTGCCGTGGAAACCGGCGGGCACGCGGTGAGACAGGTGGACCTTCGCTACAGGTCCGTCTGACAGTTTCAACGCATTGAAGATGTACAGGCTGCTGGTACGGGTCTCGAAGCTGGTGACCACCGACAACAGGTAACCCTCGCCTTCGGCCGCACCCGCGGAGGCAGGGACGAAAATCGGCTCCGAGGTCATGGCCTGGCCACAGGAGAAGCGGTCCACCGCCTTCGTCTCATGGTCGTAGTGCCCGATGACGTTATAGTAGCTGTCGTTTTCCGCGAGCGGGCTCTTCAATTCGCCGTCGCATGACGCGTACCAACCGTGGCGATATGCCTTGCCGGTGTGGCGCGGATCGCACTGCGGGAATTCCGACTCGAACTCGTCGATCTGCTCGAAGGTGGCGCGGGGCTCAGCGGCGCTCATGTCGATGGTCCAGCGATGCAGGAAGGGTGCGACCTTCCCGGTGTTTTCGCCGTCGGGCGTCGGGAACAGGGGAGCTTTCTCGAACTGGCAGCCGTCGACGCAGATCACGCCGTCCTTGTCGAAGCCGTTCATGAAATGGAAGGTGAAACACAGGTCCAGCTCGACCCAGCGCACATCTTCCGTGGTGCCGCCCTGTCGCGGCAGGATGCCGAGATGAACACCCTTGTCCGGCTCCCACGCGAACGGCGGGCCCCCTTCCATCGCGCGCTCGAGGCTGCCCGTAATCGGCATGACGGGAATCACGATGTAGTTCTCGGTGATGACGAAGTCATGCACCATGGAAGAGTACGGGGTGGGCACGTGGATGCTATCCGTCAGGATGCCGTCGGCGTTGACCTTGTGCACCATGACGTCACAGGAGAAAGGACCCGTGGCCATATAGGCGAAGAACACCATCTCGCCGGTTTCGGGGTCGATCTTGGGATGCGCCGTCATCGCGGTGTTGAGCTTGCCGCGGAAGTCCCAACTGCCGATGGACTCCAGCGTTACCGGGTCCACCTCGTAGGGCGGGTGACCCTCTTCCATGACGAGCATGCGGCCGCCGTGCCATACGGTCGCCGTGTTGGCGGTGCCGTCCTTGTCGGTGAACACGAAATCGCTGAATTCGGGCTCGCAGTCGAACGGGTTCATCGGGTTGATCAGCGCCCTGCCCGCCCGGTCCTCGTGCTTCCACTTGGCGGTGCGCACCCAGCGGTTGTTGTAGTCGACCTTGCCGTCCCTGATATGGAACGCGTGCACCATGCCGTCGCCCATGAACAGGTGGTAGTCGCTCCTGGGATTGAATCGCTGGTTCGGTCCCGCCCGGTACAACGTACCGCACAGGTCCGCGGGCACCTCCCCCTCGACGATGAGATCGTGCGCGTCGCACTCCATCTGGATCGCCCCGTACGGGAAGTTCAGGAACGGGTTGGTTTCGGGCATCGGCGCAGCCATGGGAATCCTCATGTTGAAAGTGGTTACCGGAGGCCAACACTATCCTCAAAATTAAAATCAGTCAATTCTGTTTGTTTTTAAAATGACGATTTGGTAATGTTACGCGCGGAAGCGTCGTAGACACACCACCGCACCTTCACCCGGGCCCGCTTTGCCCCCTAACCATAAGATTTTACTGGTGATTTTCATGGCTGACCTCCGTTCTGTTACAGGCCCCGCGCTGCTGGCACCCATTCTGCTGACTGCGGCGCTGGTCCAGGCACAACCTCCCGCGCAGGCGGACCCGCTCGCGCTTGAAGAGGTGGTGGTGACCGCCACCAAACGGGCGGAGAGTATCCAGGAGGTGCCCATGTCGGTCACCGCCTTCACCAGCGAGTTCTTCAAGGACTCCGGGGTCAGCAACCTCGCGGGCCTCGACAATTACACGCCCAGCCTGAAGATCACCCCGGGAACGGATTCGAACTCCACCTCGATACGCATCCGCGGCATCGGCTCCGTAGGCACCAACGTGGGCATCGATCCCAGCGTGGGCACCTTCATCGACGGCGTCTACCAGGGGCGCGCCGGCATGAGCATCGGCGACCTGATCGATATCGAACGCATCGAAATCCTGCGCGGGCCGCAGGGTACGCTGTACGGCAAGAACACCGCCGCCGGCGCCATCAGCATCATTACCAGGGCACCCTCCCCCGAGGACTTCGAATCCGAGGTGGAACTGAAGTACAACACCGACGAGCGCGCCGAGATTCACGCCATGGCCAACGTGCCCTTCGGCGACACGGGCCACGCAATGCGGTTGACGGGATACGCTATCGACGGCGATCACCTCTATGAAAACACGTGGAATAACGATGACCTGAACGACGCCAACAAGTGGGGCGTGAAATCGCGCATCCTGTTCGACGGCGAAACCAACCCCGACCTGAGCCTCGGTGAATTCCTGCTGACCCTGGATTACACCAAGGAAGACACCGACTGCTGTGCACTGGCCGTGATCGAGTACGACGGGCTGTCCACACTGAACACACCGAGCCTGAACAACGCGTCCGCGCAACTGTCCGAGGAACTCGGCAACAACGCGATGGGAGAGCCCATCCTGCAATGGAACTCCTTCGAGGACTCAGAGGGCTACCTGCCGCCGAGCCCCGACCCCTTCGACGACGACAACTACTGGGTCGATGCCAACATCTTCAACAAGGTCGACATCGGCGGCGTGGCGCTGGAGTGGAACAAGGACCTGGACAGCGACAATACCCTGACCTTCATCAACGCCTGGCGACACTACGAGTCGGACAGCGCCTACGATGGCGACTTCACCGCGTACGACTCCGTGACCGGGTCACAGGATATCGACTTCGACCAGTATTCCTCGGAACTGCGCATCACCTCGCCGGGCGGAGAGACCTTCGATTACCAGGCGGGTCTTTACGCGTTCTACTCCGAAATGGACTCGGTGGGTACCTTCGTCCAGTCGGAAGCCCTGGTCAGCAACATCAACGTCGCGGGTAGAGGGCTGGATGTATTCTTCCCCGAGGGCTCCCTCAACACCGATACCAACACGTACGAGACCACCAGCTACGCGGCCTTCGGCCAACTGGTCTGGAATATCACGGACGATTTCAGCACCACCTTCGGCTTGCGTTATACCTATGAGCGCAAGGAACGGGATGGCTCGCAGATTTCCGAGGGCATCGCACCGGAATTCGACATGGGCAACGGCAGCCCGCTGGACATTCCGCCGGTGGCCGGTCCCAACATTTTCTATGACGAGGCCCGCAACGACGACGACTGGTCACCGACGCTGATCGCCCGCTATTTCGTCAC
>CAJIAY010000115.1_pt1 | contig 12232 bp, 8 predicted proteins | sample 9199221 | NCBI WGS metagenome assembly CAJIAY01 (sample SAMEA7708283, study PRJEB35096) | sediment metagenome | biome: marine neritic benthic zone biome [ENVO:01000025]; feature: sediment [ENVO:00002007]; material: shallow marine sediment [ENVO:03000034] sea grass bed [ENVO_01000059] ...
CGTAGGACATCGCCGGGACACGCCAAAATGCGCACGTCCATGTGCAGGCTCGGCTGGCGACGTCCTGTCGCCAGACGGTCCCGTCAACGCCCCCAGCACTCAGCTCACCAACACATCACTCCGAAATGGACTGCACCAGTCCGCCTTCACTTGACGAGCAGCGGCCGCCACCAGTCCTCGTTCGCGAGGTACCAGTCGAGGGTGAGTTTCAGGCCGGTCTCGAAGCTCTCCTTCGGCTCGTAACCCAGCTCACGGGTAATCTTCGAGGCATCGATCGCGTAGCGCCAGTCATGCCCCGCGCGATCCTCCACGAAAGTGATCAGGTCGCGGGCACTGTTGCCCTGCGCGCCGGGCGCATCGGGGAAACGCGCCGCCAGCGATGAATCATCGGCAAAGCGTGCGTCCATCTGGTCACACAGTAAATGCACAATATCCAGGTTGTTCCACTCGTTGTTACCGCCGATGTTATACGTCTCCCCGACCTCGCCGCCCTGCAAGACCAGCTCGATACCGCGACAGTGATCCTCCACGTACAACCAGTCGCGGATGTTACTGCCGTCGCCGTAGACCGGCAGTGCGCGCCCGCGCAGGATATTGGTCAAACACAAGGGAATCAGCTTCTCCGGGAACTGGTACGGGCCGTAGTTGTTGGAACAGTTGCTGGTCGTTACCTGCAGGCCATAGGTGTGCAGGTAGGCCCGTACAAGGTGGTCCGAGCCCGCCTTGCTGGCGGAATAGGGCGAATTGGGTTCGTACTTCTGTTCCTCGTGAAATCCCGGCGCATCGATACTGAGGGAACCGTAGACCTCGTCGGTGGATACGTGGTGAAAGCGGTGCTCGCGCGACCGGCCATCGCCCAGCCAGGTTTCACGCGCCGCCTTCAACAGTGTGTGGGTACCCACGACATTGGTTTCGATGAATGCGTCCGGCCCCGTAATCGAGCGGTCGACGTGGCTCTCCGCGGCGAAGTGCACCAGCGTGTCGACATCGTGTTCCTTCAGCGTCCCCAGCACACGATCGTAATCGCAGATATCGGCGTGCACGAAGCTGAAGTTGGGTTTGTCCTCCAGCGACGCCAGGTTTGCGCGGTTGCCGGCGTAGGTGAGTGCGTCGTAGGCGACCACCCGGTCATCCGGGTGCTGGCGCATCCAGTAGTGAACGAAATTGGCGCCGATGAAACCCGCCGCACCGGTTACCAGAAGGGATTTAGCCATCTACCATTTCCTTATAATCTCTCAGCATCGCGCGTAACTGCTCACGCCAGTGAACACCCTGCAGGTCAAGATCACGCCAGCTGCTTGTCTTGTCGAGCACACTATACGCCGGGCGCTGCGCCGGGGTCGGGTACTCCGCTGAAGTAATAGGCCGGACACTCACCGGCCTGCTGAGCAGCCCGAGCGCGAGCCCCTCCTCGCAGATCGCCGTGGCGAAGTCATACCAGCTGCACACCCCCGCATCACTCCAGTGATAGATACCGCCGAGTTCGGGCCTCGCCACGGCGGCCCACGCGGCCTTTGCCAGGCCGTGTGCCCACGTGGGCGTACCCACCTGGTCCACCACTACCGACAGTTCGTCGCGTTCGCCCATCAGACGCAGCATGGTCTTGACGAAGTTGCCGCCGAAACTCGAATACACCCAGCCGGTCCGTAACAGCAGTGCCCCGGGGCATGCTTCCCCGACCGCCAGTTCACCGGCCAGCTTGCTGCGCCCGTACTCTCCCAGGGGCGCGGTGGCCGCGTCGGGCGTATAGGGTTGTGACGCTGCGCCGTCGAAGACGAAGTCGGTGGACACATGAATGAAACGGATGTTGCCGGCGCTGCAGGCCCGCGCCAGGGCCGCGGGGCCCTCGGCGTTCCCCCGGTGGGCCTCCTCCGGCTCGGACTCGGCCTTGTCGACCGCCGTGTAGGCGGCGGCATTGATCAACTGCTGCGGTGCAACGTCAGCCAGGCAGCCGGCAACGGCATCCGGGTCTGCGATGTCCAGCTCAGCGCGGGTAAGGAAGACGGCATCCACACCGGGGGGCACGGTTCTCTGCAGTTCGCGCCCGAGCTGTCCGCCAGCGCCGACCACCAGTACTTTCTTATTCAAATTACCGCCACTGTCCTGTACGCCGTCGAAACTAACCCGGCAGGGCAAAGTGTGGAGGACGACGCCGAAAATTCATGGCCGGCCATAATAACCTTACAGCGTGTCCGTGGCCAAATCAGTCGGCAGGAGCGATAAGCCGCTCGATGAGGTCGGCTCCCTCCCGGTACATCGAGCCCATATCGTGCATTCGAGCGTAAAGCCGCCCGCTCTCGCGGCAGTCGGCGCGGAAAATACCGTCCATGAATCGCTTCACCGCCCGGTCCAGTTGCTCCTGTGAAAAAGGCGACGACAACAGGATGCCGGCCCGTGCCTCCCTGACATGTTGCGCGTGGCCGCAGTGGTCCGCCGCCACCGAGGGCAGGCCCAGCGCCACCGCCTCGAGCAGCACGCTACCGGTTGATTCGTGACGGGACGGGTAAACCAGCACGTCCGACGCCAGCATGAGGTCGACGACGTCTTCCCTGGCGCCGAGGAAGCGAACCTCATCGGCAACCTTCAGGCGGCGGGCCAGCAAGCGAAAGCGCCTTGGCCTGTCAGGACCCACCACCAACAGGCTCGAATTCACACTGGGCTGCTCTTCCCTGATGTGCGCGAGCGTGTTGATCACGCGGTCCAGCCCGCCCGCATTGAACCCGTTGCCGATAAAAAGCAGGGCGTACTCCCGGGAATCGAGTTCCAGGTCTGTTCGAACACGTTTGCGCCGCCGATCCGCGTCCTCCGGCAGTACCCGGTCCGGGCCAAGCCCGGGCGGCAACACATGCAGGCGCTCCTGCTCCGTGTCGTACAACTCCCGGTACCTCTCCTGCCTGCGCGATGTCGGCAGGAAAACCTGCGTGCGACAGCCGGGAGTGAACAGGGCGCACTCCCACCTGACACGCTGACGGTAAGCCGGGGTGAAGCTGTAAAGCAGCCCATGGAATACACCAAGCCGGTCGGGGACAGGGGCGTCGAGGGCGAGGTACACGTCCAGGTCCGGGAACGGATCGAGACCGACGACGCCATCGACCGGATCAGCGGACAGGTCAGCCCGCACACGTTCGAGAAAGCCCTGTCTGCCCCGTGCCTCGCCCAGCGGCAGGGGTACCTTTACCTGTCGCCACTGCGCGCCGTCAGGTGCCTGCTCACAACGGGACGTGCTGTAAACGCGGCAAACATGTCCGCGCCGCACGAGTTCATCGAGGAAGAAACACAGGGTCCGCATGCGGCCTGTGCAGGGTAGACACTGGTACGCCAGGAAGGCGAGACGCATGCCGGATTCACTCCCCGAAGTTAGCCTTATCATTCAAGCGCCCCGGCCGCGAGCAGGGCCGCGGCTCAGGCAACCGGTTCCAGCCAGTGGCTGTTCTCGCTGCGATTGCCGCGCACGGTATCGAAATACATCGCCTGCAATTTCGTCGTCAGTGGCCCGCGGCTACCGCTGCCGATGGTGCGGCCGTCCAGCTCGCGGATCGGCACCACCTCCGCCGCGGTTCCCGTAAAGAAAGCCTCGTCTGCAACGTAGACCTCGTCGCGGGTAATACGCTTCTCCTCGATGGTGTAGCCGAGCTCCTCGGCCAACACGAAGATCGCATCCCGGGTAATGCCCTCCAGGCAGGAGGTCAGTTCCGGTGTGTATATTCTGTCGTCGCGGACGATAAACACGTTTTCGCCGCTGCCTTCCGCGACATAACCCTCGTTGTCGAGCAGCAGGGCCTCCTCCGCACCGCCCTCGATCGCTTCCTGCAACGCCAGCATCGAGTTGATGTAATTGCCGTTGGCCTTGGCCTTGCACATCGTGATGTTGACGTGGTGGCGGGTATAGGAGGACGTGCGCACCTTGATGCCGCGGTCTCGCGCCTCGGGATCCATGTAGGACGGCCACTCCCACGCCGCGACCATTACGTGCGTGTTCAGGTTATCCGCGCGCAGGCCCATCCCTTCCGAGCCGAGGAAGCACATCGGCCGCAGGTAACCCTCCTCGAGGTTATTGAGGCGAACAACCTCTTTCTGCGCCTGGTTCAGGGTATCCTTGTCGAAGGGCATGTGCATGCGCAGGATGTGCGCGGACCGAAACAGCCGGTCGGTGTGCTCCTTCAGCCGGAAGATGCAGGTGCCCTTGTCCGGAGTCTTGTAGGCGCGCACGCCTTCGAACACGCCGAGGCCGTAGTGGAACGTATGGGTGAGCACATGCACCCTGGCATCGCGCCAGGGGACCATCTCTCCATCCATCCATATCAGACCATCTCGATCGGCCAGGCTCATCACTTGCTACTCCTGTTCATTCGTCTACTGTTTCATCCGCCTTCTCGTCCGCCCTCTCATCCAGACACGCTTGAAACAACTGTTGCCACTTGGCGCTGACCGCAGCCCGCGCCTCGGCGAAATTTTCAGCCGGGGCGATACCCGGAAGCTGCTGCAGGGAGAGTTGGTGGGCAGCTGAACGGTACGCGAGGTAGGCTTCCGTGAGCGCTTCACATTCCTGCGGCTCAAACAGGCCTTCCCGGTCCAGTGTCTCGAGAATGCGCACGTTATCGGACCAGCGCGCAAGCTCCGGCACCCGGTGGGACCACGCCAGGACCGCGTATTGCACCATAAATTCAATATCGACGATACCACCGGTGCCCTGTTTTAGGTGAAATTCCCCTTCTCCCGGCTGCTCCCCGGACAGCAGGTGGCGGCGCATTTTCTCGCGCATCTTCCAGACATCGCGGGCGAGGGCAGCCTCATCCCGGGACTGGCACAGGATCTCCCGGCGCGTGTCCTCCAGGACCGCGGCCACCTCCGGGTCACCGGCCACGAAGCGCGCCCGCACCAGCGCCTGGTGCTCCCAGGTCCACGCCGTATCCTGCTGGTAGCTGCGGAATGCCTGCACCGTGCTCACCAGCATGCCCGACTCACCGGACGGGCGCAGGCGCATGTCCACCTCGTAGAGCTGGCCCATCGCCATATGGGTCTCCATGATATGTATCATGCGCTGCCCGAGCCGGGTGTAGAACACCGCGTTGTCGACGCTGCGCTCGCCGTCGGTTGCACCGCCGCTTTTTGCATCGTAAACAAACACCAGGTCGAGATCGGAGCCGTAGCCGAGCTCGATGCCGCCGAGCTTGCCGTAACCGAATACCGCGAAACCGGTACCACTGCCGTCACGGCTGGGTTCGCCGTACTTGCGCGCCAGGTCAGCCCAGGCAACATCGAGGACGTGCTCCAGCATCACCTCGGCAATCCAGGTCAGCTTGTCACTCACCTGCATAAGCGGCAAACGGCCAACGAGTTCGCTGGCAGCGACACGCAGTACATGGGACGCCTTGAAGTAGCGCAGGGAATCCATCTGCGCTTCCAGATCATCCATCGGAATTCGCGCGACCTGCTGCGACAGCTCCACGCGGAGCAGGTCCTTGTCCGGTGCCGAGTAGAGGCTGGCGCGGTCCAGCAGTTCGTCAAGCAGTACCGGGCGCGTCGCCAGCTGTTCCGATATCCAGGGACTGGCGCCGCACAGGGACACGAGGTCAACGAGGGCGGGCGGGTTCTCCAGCAGCAGCGCCAGGTAGGCGCTGCGCCGCACGACCGAGGACACCAGCGGCAACACCCGCTGCAGGGCGAGATCCGGATCCTCGACCTCGGCGCAGGCGCGCAGCAACTGGGGCATGAACTTCTGCAAGCGCTCTCGCCCCTGCGCCTGCAGCGTCAACACCCGGGGGCTCTGCAGGAGCTTGAGCAAGGCCTCCAGTGTCTCGGGAGCTCGCCGGTAACCCTGCGCGACGAGGTAATCGTCGTCCAGGCTGTCTTCCCACAGGGTGCCTTCGGTATCGGTGTCTCCCTCGTTCTCCTCCGGGTCGGCGATCAGCCCCCGGAAGTGACCCGCGACGCGCTGCCGGTGCTCGTCCAGCGCCGCGTGGTAGCTGCCCCAGTCGGCAAAACCCATAACCGTCGCCATCGCCTGCCGCTGCAGGTCCGAGCCCGGCAGGTCCTGGGTCTGCCGGTCCTCGTAACCCTGTATGGCGTGCTCGCTGTCGCGCAGGAAAAAGTAGGCGTCGCGCAATTCATCCGCCGCGGATTCGGGCAGGCATCCCAGGGCAACACACTCCTCGAGGGCCAGCAGTAACTCACGCTGCTGCAGCCCCAGCTCGCGGCCGCCCCGGATCAACTGGAAGCACTGCACGATAAACTCCACCTCGCGGATGCCGCCGTGCCCGAGCTTCACATTGTCATCCAGCCCCTTGCGGCGCACCTCTGCGCTGATCATCTGCTTCATGCCGCGCAGGCTTTCGATCACGCCGAAATCGACGTAGCGGCGGTAGACAAACGGGCGCAGCATCGCCATCAGCTCCGCTGCCCGCTCGGGGTTGCCCGTCACCGGACGCGCCTTGATCATCGCGTAGCGCTCCCAGTCCCTGCCCTGGTCCTGGTAGTAGTCCTCCAGTGCTGCGAAGTGGTGAACGAGGGCCCCGCTCTCGCCATAGGGACGCAACCGCATATCCACGCGGAACACGAAACCGTCTGCGGTGACCTTGTCCAGCGCGCTGATAACACCCTGCCCAACCCGGGTGAAAAACTCCTCGTTGCTCAGCGGCTTCTTTTCATGATCGGTCTGTCCCGCCTCCGGGTAGACAAACATCAGGTCGATATCCGATGAGACGTTGAGCTCACGCGCTCCCAGCTTGCCCATCGCCAGGACGATGAGCTGCTGCCGCTCGCCGCTCTCGCGACCAAACGGTACGCCGAAGCGCTGTTCAAGCTCCGCCTGGCAACAGTCGACCGCCGCGGCAATCGTCGCCTCCGCGAGCAGGGAGGTATCGCGCACGGTCTCGCGGGTATCGGCAAGGCGCGAGAAATCACGCCAGACAATGCGCAGCATATGCCGCGCGCGGAAGCGTCTCAGGACCTGGTCACGGTCGGCGTCTTCGGCGGCAAGCAGCCGGGTCAACTCGTCGCCGAACGCCTCCTCCGGGAGGGACTGCTGCAGCCATCCTCCCTCCACCAGTTCCCGGAACATTGCGGTCTCGCGCCGCAGCAGGTCGGCAACAAAGGGACTGCATGCCAGCAGGCGGGCGAGCTGGCTGCCCTCGGGCGCGTCCGCGAGCACAGTCGCCAGGGACTGCGCCGCCGCATCCCCCGCGGCCTCCCCGATGAATTGCCAGCTGCGCCGCGCCTCCTCCGCCAGGATCTCCGGCAGCCCGGATGTGTCGAGATTCATGGCGTTCAATTGCTCCGATGCACGGCGCTCAGGGGTCTATTTGCGGGGCGACACGCATGACTTCCTCGATCGTGGTCTCGCCTCGCGCCACGCGGGCGGCGCCGCTGAGGCGCAGGGTGTTCATACCTTCACCCATGGCGATCTCCCGAATTTTCGGCGTATGTATGTTCGGGACGATCTGCTCCTGTACTGCCCGGCTGTTGACCAGTACCTCGTAGATTCCCTGCCGCCCCAGGTAGCCGGTGTCGCGACATTTCTCGCAGCCGACCGGTCGGGCGATCTGTTGCGGCGGCTCCAGGTGCCAGGGTTGCGTGAGTTGCTGCCATGCATCGCAGTCCAGCTCCACCAATTCCTTGCAATGCGAACAGAGCATGCGCACAAGGCGCTGCGACATGATGCCGCGCAGTGTGGCGCGAATAAGGTAGGCGGGGGCGCCCAGCTCCAGCAGGCGCGATATGGCACTCGGCGAGTCGTTGGTATGCAGCGTGGAGAGCACCAGGTGGCCGGTAAGCGCCGCCTGGATCGCCATGTTGGCGGTTTCCAGGTCGCGAATTTCCCCGATCATTATGATGTCCGGGTCCTGTCGCATCAGCGCCCGAACGCCCGCCGAGAAATCCAGGTTTATGCCGTGGTTAACCTGCATCTGGTTGAAGGCGCTCTCCACCATCTCGATGGGGTCCTCGATGGTGCACACGTTTACCTGCTCCGTCGCGAGATCGCGCAGCGTCGAGTACAGGGTCGTGGTCTTGCCCGAGCCGGTCGGGCCGGTCACCAGCACGATGCCGTGGCCCAGGGAGGTCATCTCGTTCCAGCGCTGCAGGTCCTCGTCCGCGAGCCCCAGCTGCTCGAAGCTGCGCTGCAGTACATCGGGGTCGAAGATACGCATGACCAGCTTCTCGCCGAAGGCCGTGGGCAGTGTGGCCAGCCGGAGCTCCACCTCGTCACCGTTGGGAGAGCGCGTCTTTATACGGCCGTCCTGCGGACGGCGCTTCTCCGCCACGTCCATCCTGCCGAGTATCTTGACGCGGCTGCTGACCGCGGCGCACACCTGTGCGGGCAATTCGTACACGGTGTTCAACACGCCGTCGATCCTGAAGCGAACGGCGCCCACCTCGCGCCGCGGTTCGATATGGATATCGCTGGCACGCTGCTCGAAGGCGTATTGCAACAGCCAGTCGACAATCTTGACGATGTGCTGGTCGTTGGCATCGGGCTCGTCGATCGCACCGATCTCGAGCATCTGCTCGAGATTGCCGATCGCTGCCGCACTGCCCTGCTGATCTCGTTTGTTGGCGCCGCGGACCGAACCCGCCACGCTGTAGAAGTCGCCGGTGTGGCGGGCTATCTCCCGCGGATCCGCAAGCACCCGGCGAATTTTCTTGCGCAGCACGTGCTCGAGATTGGATTCCCAGCCGCGCACCACCGGTTCGGCGCTGGCGATGACGACCTCGTCGTCGCTGACCTCGACCGCCAGGATTCGATGCCGCTCGGCAAACGGCCGCGACATGACCTCCGCTATCGCTGTCACATCGATTTTCAGCGGGTCGATGCGGTACACCTCCTGGTTCACCCGCTTGCCCAGCCATTGCAGGAGTGCCGCCATGGTGAGGGTGGCGCCGGGAACCGCCGCGTTGGTAAACTTCTTCTCAGCCAGGTACACCAGTGGATGCGCCTTCAAGCCAAATGCGGACTTTGTGTGTTCGTAATCGGCGTCGGAAAGGAGACCATCGGCGTGGAGTTCCTGTGCCACAACCGCCAGGCTGAGGCGGGTCTCCAGAACGTGATCGGAAAAAATCGTCGACATAATCTCTACAGGCCCGGTCGATTAAGGCGCTCGTACGCTCCGTTCATGCTAACACAGGGGCAACGGCACTTGGCGGCTGTCGCCACAGGTTCTACACTGGCGAAGCGACCCGGGCCCGTCCCGCTACTACGGAACCAACATGCCCCATTCCCACAAACCCATCATCGAACAACTGCGACAGCTGGTAGGTACGCCGTCCGTCAGTTCTACCGATGCCAGCTGGGACCAGGGGAACCGCGCGGTTATCGACCTGCTCGCGGGGTGGCTGGAACAATCCGGTTTCAGCGTCGAGATCCAGGACGTCACCGAAAGCGGCGAAAAAGCCAACCTGATTGCCACTCGCGGCTCGGGGCCGGGAGGTCTGGTGCTGGCGGGCCACACCGACACGGTGCCTTTCGACGAAGGCCATTGGCAGAGCGACCCGCTGGGACTGACCGAGCGCGACAACCGGCTGTACGGACTAGGCAGCACCGATATGAAGGGCTTCTTTCCGGTGGCGCTGGCGGCGGCGAACACGTTCAACGGCCAGCCGCTGAAGCAACCGCTGATATTACTGGCCACCGCCGACGAGGAAAGCTCCATGCAGGGGGCGCGGAACCTCGCCGCCGCCGGGCGCCCCCTGGGGCGCGCGGCGATTATCGGCGAACCGACCTCATTGGTTCCCGTGCGCATGCACAAGGGCATCATGATGCAGTCGGTGCGCGTCACCGGACGCGCCGGTCATTCCTCCAACCCGGAGCTCGGCAACAGCGCACTCGAAGGCATGCACGCGGTGATCGGCGATCTCATGGTCTACCGCGCGGAACTGGCGGAGCGCTATCGCAACGACTTCTTCAACATCGCCTTTCCCACCCTGAACCTTGGCTGCATACATGGCGGCGACAGTCCGAACCGTATTTGCGGAGAGGCTGAGTTGCACTTCGACCTGCGCATGACACCCAATGGCGACAATGCCACGGTAGAGGCGGAGATCGGGCAACGCATGTCGCGGCTGGCTGAACAGCGCGGCCTGCAGATTGATATGCGGCCGCTGATCGAGAGCGTAGCGCCATTCGAGCAGGAGGCGGGCGGGGAACTCGTCCAGCTCGCCGAGTCACTCACGGGCCACAGCGCCAGGGGAGTCGCGTTCGCAACGGAAGCACCGTTCATGCAACAGCTCGGCATGGAGACCATCGTCATGGGGCCCGGTTCAATAGACAGGGCACACCAACCCGACGAATACCTTGAACTCGACCAGATTCAACCCTGTATTGCCCTGCTGGAGAAGTGCATCCAGCACTACTGCCTCTGACGGGACACCAGTCTGTGCATTATTTGCCTAGGTCGCCGGCCCGGCATTAGGTACCCTTAGCCTCCATTTACCTGAAGTTTGGAGCGGCACGTGACTGCGCCAGGTCGGGACCACATACGCTGGTTGAGAAATTCGGCACCCTACATCAATGCACACAGGGGCAAGACCTTCGTGCTGATGCTGGGGGGTGGCGCAGCGCATCACGATAACTTCCCCAACATCATACACGACAGCGCCCGGCTCAACAGTCTCGGCGTACGCCTGGTGATCATTCACGGCACCCGGGAGCAGGTCGACCAGCGACTTTCGGGTGCAGGGCTTGCCAGTGACTTTCACGACGGTCTGCGCATCACCGACAACGCCGCCCTGGAACACGTCAAGGACGCCGCAGGTTCGTTGCGCGCGCAGGTCGAAGCGCTGCTGTCGATGGGCCTGCCCAATTCCCCGATGCAGGGCGCGAGCATGCGAGTATGTTCGGGCAACTTCGTCACCGCCCGCCCGATCGGCGTGGTCGACGGCGTGGACTTCCACCACACGGGCAAGGTGCGCCGCGTCGATGCAGAAGCCATCAAGCGGCAGCTGGCAGACGGTTCCATCGTACTGCTGTCACCGCTCGGTTACTCGCCCACCGGAGAAATCTTCAACCTCGCGCTGGAAGATATCGCCGTGCAATGCGCATCGGCGATCGGCGCGGACAAACTGGTAGTGTTCGGCGAGGCCGCGGGTATCATCAGCGAACAGGGAGACCTCATCCGCCAGTGCACGGTGGGCGAGATCAACTCCCTGCAGGCCGGCAACGAAAAACAGGCGGGGCTCCTGCAGACCGCGAAGCGGGCATGCCTGGCGGGCGTGAAGCGCTGCCATATCATCAGCCACGCCGACGACTGCGCACTCCTGGAAGAACTCTTCACCCATGACGGCTGCGGCACACTGGTAGCCAATGACGACTACGAACAGTCCAGGCAGGCCAACATCGACGACGTGGGCGGCATACTCGAGTTGATCGAACCGCTCGAGCAGGAAGGTATACTGCGTAAACGATCGCGGGAGCTGCTGGAGGCGGAGATCCACCTGTTCCGCGTGCTCGTGCGGGACGGCAGAACCATCGCCGCCGCCGCACTCTACCCGTTCCCCGATGACGCCTGCGGCGAGGTGGCCTGCATCGTTTCACACCCCGATTACCGCGGTGGCCGGCGGGGACAGAGACTGCTGCAGGAAATCGAACAGGAGGCGCGCAGCCAGGGCCTCGAGCGCGTGTTCGTCCTCACCACCCAGACCGCGCACTGGTTTATCGAGCAGGGTTTCGCGGAAGCGTCCCGGGATGAATTGCCGGGCGAGAAACAATTGCTCTACAACCTGCAGCGCAACTCGAAGGTATTTTTCAAGAGCCTCTGAGAACCGTCACGGCATAGGGTATGCAGATGGAGCTTTCGACATACGAAGAGGCTGACCGCGAAGAAATTGTGCAGCTGGTCAGCAAGGCGTTCTCGGATGCCGATGGCGAAGAGGAGGGACGCTCGGTCAGCACCCTGGCTCGTGACCTGATGACGCAGACCGCGCCCGGGGACCTCTACGGCTTCAAGGCCGTCGAGGACGGGGCCATTGTCGGCAGCATTTTCTTCTCGAGGTTGAGGTTTGATAACGATCTGCCGGCCTACCTTCTGTCCCCCGTTGCCATACGCACGGATTACCAGAAGAGAGGCATCGGCCAGAAGCTCATCAACTTCGGCATCGATGCGCTAAGACAAGACGGCGTGGAGTTGCTGTTCACCTACGGCAACCCGGCCTATTATTCCAAAGTGGGCTTCGAGCAGATCAGTGAGGATATCGTCAGGGCGCCCGTCGAAATGTCCATGCCCTTTGGCTGGCTGGGCCA
>CAJIAY010000381.1_pt1 | contig 12194 bp, 23 predicted proteins | sample 9199221 | NCBI WGS metagenome assembly CAJIAY01 (sample SAMEA7708283, study PRJEB35096) | sediment metagenome | biome: marine neritic benthic zone biome [ENVO:01000025]; feature: sediment [ENVO:00002007]; material: shallow marine sediment [ENVO:03000034] sea grass bed [ENVO_01000059] ...
AGCTGCAGCGAGTAACGATCGTCGACCGATCAAGACCTGGTCGCGTCGCTCGATGGTCTCACCGGACATGGTCGGGTTGACCATCGCTGTGCATAACGGGCGCCAGCATGTGCCGGTCCTGATTAATGAGGACATGGTCGGGCACAAGCTGGGTGAATTCGCTGCAACCCGTACATTCCGCGGCCACGTCGCGGACAGGGCGGCCAAGCGCTAGACGCAGAGTATATAGAGGGTCTGGAAATGGAAGTAGCAGCTAAATTGAGAGGCGCACAGATTTCGCCGCAGAAGGTCCGGCTGGTCGCAGACCAGGTGCGCGGCCTGGGAGTGGAGGAGGCCCTTGGCGTGCTGGAGTTCAGCACCAAGAAGGCTGCTCATATCGTCAAGAAAGTACTCGACTCGGCCATTGCCAACGCCGAGAACAACGAGGGCGCCGACGTGGATGAGCTCAAGGTTTCCAGCATTTTCGTGGACGCGGGCCGGACGATGAAGCGCCTGCGTCCGAGAGCGAAAGGCCGGGCCGATCGAATTTTGAAGCGCGCCTGTCATATCACCGTGAAAGTCGCGGACAGCGAGCGCTAGGTTCAGGAGAAGATTACATGGGTCAGAAAGTACATCCAACCGGTATCCGACTGGGCATCGTCAAGGATCACACCTCAGTCTGGTATGCCGATCGCAAGAACTACGCCGAGCAGCTGATCACTGACCTCGAGGCGCGTGCCTATATCGAGAGAGTCCTCGATCACGCATCAGTCAGCCGCGTGGTCATCGAGCGGCCCGCACAGACGGCGCGCATTACCATCCACACCGCGCGCCCCGGCATCGTTATCGGCAAGAAGGGCGAGGACGTCGACAAGCTGCGCAAGGACCTCTCGCAAAAAATGGGTGTACCCGTACACATCAACATCGAGGAGATTCGCAAGCCGGACCTCGACGCGAGGCTGGTTGCCCAGAACGTGGCCCAGCAGCTGGAGCGTCGTGTCATGTTCCGCCGCGCCATGAAACGGGTTGTGCAGAATGCCATGCGCCAGGGCGCGGAGGGCATCAAGGTCCAGATCGCAGGCCGTCTCGGCGGAGCGGAAATCGCCCGTACCGAGTGGTACCGGGAAGGCCGTGTGCCACTGCACACGCTGCGCGCGGATATCGATTACGCCACCTACGAGGCGGCAACCACCTTCGGCATTCTCGGTGTGAAGGTCTGGATTTTCAAAGGCGAGGTTTTCAGTGCCGAAAACAGCGCCGAAAGCGCCAAGAAAACAGCGACTAATTAAGGGTTACGCAAATGCTGCAACCAAAGCGTACAAAGTTCCGCAAGATGCAGAAGGGCCGTAACCGCGGCCTGGCCCATCGCGGCAGCAAGGTGAGCTTCGGCGAGTACGGCTTGAAATCCGTCGGCCGCGGCCGCATTACGGCACGGCAGATCGAGGCCGCCCGTCGTGCGATGACACGTCACATCAAGCGGGGTGGAAAGATCTGGATCCGGGTTTTCCCGGACAAGCCCATCACCGGCAAGCCCCTCGAGGTTCGCCAGGGTAAGGGTAAAGGCAACGTCGAGTACTGGGTCGCCCAGGTGCAGCCTGGCAAGGTGCTCTACGAAGTACAGGGCGTATCGGAGGAGCTGGCGCGTGAGGCGTTTGCCCTGGCGGCCGCCAAGATTCCCGTTGCGACCCAGTTTGTTAAACGGACGGTAATGTGATGAAAGCAAGCGAGCTACGTGAAAAGTCCGAAGAGGAGCTGGAAAAGGAGCTTCTCAAACTGCGTGAAGAGCAGTTCAAGCTTCGCATGCAGAAGGCTACCGGGCAACTCGGCCAGACTCACCTGCTGAAGCAGGGTCAGCGCGATATTGCCCGTGTAAAAACCCTTCTCACTGAAAAGGCGGGTGGATAGACATGTCAGAAGCGGAAAAGCGTACGAGAGTGGCCACCGGCAAGGTTGTCAGCAACAGGATGGACAAGACTATTACCGTGCTTATCGAGCGCCGCGAGCGGCATCCTGTCTATGGCAAGTACCTGACGCGGTCATCCAGGATTCACGCGCACGACGAAGAAAACCAGTGTGCGATCGGCGATATCGTGACGGTGGCGGAGTCGCGTCCCATTTCCAAGAGCAAGACCTGGAAGCTGTTGGAAGTGGTTGAGAGTGCAACAGAGGTTTAGAGCAGGGGTCGGCGGCATCGCCGCATTTGGAGTAGAAGATGATTCAGACACAGTCGTATTTGGACGTCGCTGACAACAGCGGTGCCCGGCGCGTGATGTGCATCAAGGTACTGGGTGGATCCAAGCGCCGCTACGCGCGCGTGGGCGACCTGATCAAGGTGACCGTGAAAGAGGCGATCCCCCGCGGCAAGGTCAAGAAGGGCCAGGTTATGAACGCGGTAGTCGTCCGGACCCGCAAGGGCGTAAGGCGCCCCGATGGGTCACTGATCAAGTTCGATGACAACGCGGCCGTTCTGCTGAACGCCCAGGAGGCGCCGATCGGTACGCGTATTTTTGGTCCGGTAACGCGCGAGCTGCGTGGCGAGAAGTTCATGAAGATTATTTCCCTCGCTCCGGAAGTCATCTAACCAGCTGGAGATAGGTAGAGAAATGGCGAAGATCAAGCGCGATGACGAAGTAATTGTCCTGGCCGGTAAGGACAAGGGTAAGCGTGGCAAGGTGCGCACCGTGCTCAACAACAACAAGTTGATTGTTGCAGGCGTGAACATGGTCAAGAAGCACACCAAGGCCAATCCGCAGGCGGGAATCGCCGGCGGCATTGTTGAGCAGGAGAGCCCCATACACCTGTCCAACGTGGCGATATTCAATGCGTCAACCAGCAAGGCGGACCGGGTGGGTTTCAAGGTCGAGGGCGACCGTAAGTTCCGGGTCTACAAGTCTACCGGGGAGGCGCTTGATTCCTAGGTCTCACGAGACTGAATGGTCAACAGGTAAATGACATGGCGATGCTGAAAGAAAAATACACGAGCGAAATCGTTCCCCGCCTGAAGGAGGAACTCGGGCTCAACAACGTGATGGAAGTACCTCGCGTCACCAAGATCACCCTCAATATGGGAGTCGGCGAAGCGCTGGGCGACAAGAAGGTGCTCGAGAATGCCGTTGCGGACATGGAAATGATCTCGGGCCAGAAGCCCGTGGTCACCAAGGCGCGGAAATCCATTGCCGGCTTCAAGGTACGCGACGGCTGGCCCATCGGCTGCAAGGTCACCCTGCGCTCGGACCGCATGTACGAGTTCCTTGAGCGGCTCATCAGCATTGCGATCCCGCGCATCAGGGACTTCCGCGGCATCAGCCCGAGGTCTTTCGACGGCCGCGGCAACTTTGCCATGGGCGTCTCCGAGCAGATCATCTTCCCGGAAGTCGATTACGACAAGGTGGATGCGCTGCGAGGTATGGATATCACCATTACCACAACGGCGCGCACGGACGATGAAGGGCGCGCACTCCTGCGGGCTTTCAACTTCCCGCTGAAGGATTAAGAGGTTCTAGAGATGGCAAAGAAATCGATGATCGCTCGCGAGCACAAGCGTACCAAAACCGTAGCAAGGTACTCCGCGAAGCGCGCAGCACTCAAGGCGATCCTGGCGGACACGCAGGCTTCCGACGATGAGAAGTGGGATGCCCAGGTGAAGCTGCAGAAGCTGCCGCGCGACGCCAGCCCGGTGCGGCAGCGTAAGCGCTGCCAGATCACCGGCCGCCCGCATGGTGTGTATCGCAAGTTCGGTCTTTGCCGAAACAAGTTGCGCGAGGCCGCCATGCGCGGTGACGTGCCCGGTCTTGTCAAGTCCAGCTGGTAAAGGCGAGTTGGTCCACGGAGATTAATTGATTATGAGTATGCAAGATCCGCTGTCAGACATGCTGACCCGCATTCGCAACGCCCAGATGGTCGGCAAGACAAACGTCAACATGCCCGGCTCCAAGCTGAAGGCCTCGGTAGCCCGCGTATTGCAGGAAGAGGGCTACATCGAAAGCTTCCACGCGACCGACGAAAGCGGCAAGCCCCGCCTGTCCATCGACCTCAAGTACTACGAGGGCAAGCCGGTGATCGCGGAGATCAGCCGTTCCAGCCGCCCCGGACTGCGGCAGTACAGCGGCAGGGACGGCCTCCCGCAGGTGCGCAAGGGCCTCGGTGTGGCGATTATCTCCACGTCCAAGGGCGTCATGACGGATCGCGCCGCGCGTGCGGCGGGTGTCGGCGGCGAGGTGCTCTGCACCGTTTATTAAGAAACTGATTAGTTGAAGAGTATTCAGACATGTCCAGAGTCGCGAACAATCCAATCGAACTGCCCAAGGGCGTAGAGGTCAAGCTCAACGGCAGCGACCTCACCGTCAAGGGCGGCCTGGGTTCCCTGGCGCTTTCACTGTCGGAAGGCATCAAGCTCAACCAGGAAGACAACGTGGTGAGCTTCGAGTACGACGGCGACCAGCTGGCCGCCATGGCCGGCACCACCCGTGCGCTGGTGAATAACATGGTCAAGGGCGTCAGTGAAGGCTGGGAGAAAAAGCTGCTGCTCAACGGCGTGGGCTACCGGGCCAAGGTGTCCAAGACCTCCGTCAACCTGACGGTGGGGCTGTCCCACGCGGTGGATTACGCGTTGCCCGAGGGCGTGACGGCCGAGAGCCCCAGCCCGACCGAGGTGGTACTCAAGGGCATCGACAAGCAGGCCGTCGGCCAGGCCGCAGCGGAGATCCGCAGCGTCCGCCCGCCGGAGCCTTACAAGGGTAAGGGTATTCGTTACGCCGATGAGTATGTGCGGCGTAAGGAAGCCAAGAAGAAATAGGTAAGCGAGATGAGTGCTAAGAACGAGTCAAGGTTACGTCGCGCACGTCGCGCCCGGGTCCGCATGCGAGTGCAGGGCGAGAACCGCCTGAGTGTGCATCGCACGCCGCGGCACATCTACGCCCAGGTCATCGCGCCTGCCGGTGACAAGGTGCTTGCCAGCGCCTCGACCCTGGACGCCGAGCTGCGCAAGGGTGCGACCGGGAATGTCGCCGCCGCCGCCGAGGTCGGCAAGCTGGTGGCGAAGCGGGCGAAAGAAGCCGGTATCGACAAGGTGGCCTTTGACCGCAGCGGCTACAAGTACCACGGCCGAGTGAAAGCGCTGGCAGACGCTGCCCGCGAAACCGGATTGAAATTCTAGGAAAGAGATATGGCGTTCAACGATCAGAAGAAGCAGCAGTCGGAAGGCGATCTCCAGGAGAAGCTGGTCCAGGTCAACCGTGTTGCCAAGGTGGTAAAAGGCGGCCGTATCTTCAGCTTTACCGCCCTTACTGTGGTTGGCGACGGCAAAGGCAAGGTCGGCTTCGGCCGCGGCAAGGCGCGCGAGGTGCCCGTCGCGATCCAGAAGGCGATGGAAGCCGCCCGGCGCAACATGATCAGCATCGATCTGGCCAACGGCACGATCCAGTACCCGATCAAGTCTACCCATGGTGCCTCCAAGGTATACATGCAGCCGGCGTCGGAGGGTACCGGCGTTATCGCGGGCGGCGCGATGCGCGCCGTACTGGAAATCGCCGGTGTGCACAACGTTCTCGCGAAGTGCTATGGGTCGACCAACCCGGTCAACGTGGTCAGGGCAACATTCAAGGGTCTCCGCGATATGTCGTCGCCGGAGGATGTCGCGGCCAAGCGCGGCAAGACGGTCGAAGAAATACTGAACTAATCAGGTTGGATGGTCATGTCTAAATCATTCGTCAAGGTTACCCAGGTCAAGAGTACCCACGGTCGCCTCAAGAAGCACAAGGCCTGCGTGGCAGGGCTTGGTTTGCGCCGCATCGGCCACACGGTGGAGGTGGAGGACACGCCTGCCGTCCGTGGCATGATCAACCGTGCGCACTACCTGCTGAAGGTCGAGGAATAAGCCATGTCAGAGACAATGCGATTGAATACGCTGAGCCCCGCTCCAGGGTCCCGGAAAAACGCCAAGCGCGTGGGCCGCGGTATCGGCAGCGGTTACGGTAAGACCGCGGGCCGTGGCCACAAGGGCCAGAAGTCCCGCTCAGGCGGCAAGGTGCGGCCCGGTTTCGAGGGCGGCCAGATGCCGCTGCAGAAGCGTTTGCCGAAGTACGGTTTTACCTCGCGCATAGCTCGTACCACTGCGCAGGTGCGCCTGGGTGAACTGGGCGCAGTCGAGGGCGATGTCGTCGACCTGGAGGCGCTGAAGGCGGCCGACCTGGTCAAGGACGATATCCAGCGTGCACGCATTTTCCTGTCCGGTTCACTGGACCGGGCGTTGACCGTGAAAGGTCTCGGCGTTACCAGGGGCGCGCGTGAGGCCATCGAGAAGGCCGGCGGAAAGATCGAGGACTAAATGGCAACGGGTCAGCTACCATCGGTTAACAAGGCAGGGCTGGGTGAGCTGTTCACCCGGCTGCGCTTCGTATTGCTGGCCGTTATCGTCTACCGCATCGGAACCCACATCCCGCTGCCCGGTATCGACCCGGCGCAGATCTCCGCACTGTTCAACCAGAACCAGGGCACCATCCTCGGCCTGGCCAACATGTTCTCCGGTGGTGCGCTTGAGCGCATGAGTATCCTGGCGCTCGGGATCATGCCCTACATCTCGGCGTCCATCATCATGCAGCTGATGTCCGCCGTGACGCCCCAGCTGGAGCAGCTGAAGAAGGAAGGCGAGGCGGGCCGCCGCAAGATCAGCCAGTACACGCGTTACCTGACGGTGGTGCTGGCCCTGATACAGGCGACGGGCATGACGGTGGGCCTGGCTCGCCAGGGCATGTCCTTCGATGCCTCGATCTCTTTCTACGTGATCGCGATTACCTCGCTGGTCACGGGAGCGGTCTTCATGATGTGGCTGGGCGAGCAGATTACGGAAAAGGGCGTCGGCAACGGCATTTCCATGCTGATCTTCGCGGGCATCGTGGCGGGCCTGCCGTCGGCGATCGGCCAGTCCCTGGAGCAGGCGCGGCAGGGCGAACTGAATATCCTGTTCCTGCTGGGTATCCTCGTGCTCGCCATTGCGTTGATTTTCGCGATCGTCTTTATCGAGCGCGGGCAGCGGCGGATCACGATCAACTACGCCAAGCGGCAGCAGGGGCGCAAGATGTACCAGGCCCAGAGCTCGCACCTGCCGCTGAAAGTGAACATGTCTGGTGTGATCCCGGCGATTTTTGCCAGCTCCATCCTGCTGTTCCCCGCCTCGATTGCCCAGTGGTTCGGGACGGCGGGGTCGGCCGACTGGCTGCAGGACCTGGCTGTGGCAATCGGCCCCGGCCAGCCCCTGAATATCCTGTTGTTTACCGTGTTTATCGTCTTCTTCTGCTTCTTTTACACGGCACTGATGTTCAACCCGGCAGAAGTCGCGGACAACCTGAAGCGCTCGGGCGCCTTCGTCCCGGGCATCCGGCCGGGTGAGAAAACGGCCAATTATATCGACGGGGTGCTGACCCGGCTGACGGTATTTGGCTCTGCCTATATCGCCATCGTCTGCCTGATACCCCAGTTCCTGGTGGTGACGGCCAACGTGCCTTTCTACCTGGGGGGTACATCGCTGCTGATCGTCGTGGTGGTGGTCATGGATTTCATGGCGCAGGTACAGAGCCACCTCATGTCGCACCAGTATGACTCGGTCATGAAGAAGGCGAACCTGAAGAATTACGGGGGTGCCGGGCGCGTCCGCTAGGCGCAACGTGGCATCCGAAGGAGTAGAGGTAATGAAAGTACGTGCATCCGTGAAAAAGATCTGCAGGAACTGCAAGGTCGTGCGCCGTAAGGGCGTGGTCCGGGTGATCTGTAACTCAGACCCCAGGCACAAGCAGCGGCAGGGCTAGCCTAGAGCTAAGCCCCTGACGTGGTTGATTTTTATTAGCGATATCGCTAGACTGCTGCGCCTTTTGACCCCCGTTCAGGGGGTGTTCAGGCCCACAGCGCCCGGCTCAGGCGGGGGCAGCATCCAGCGACCACAGATGATTGGAGAGAGTTGAATGGCTCGTATTGCCGGCGTCAACATACCAGATAACAAGCATGCCGTTATCTCGTTGACCTATATCTACGGTGTTGGCCGCAGTCAGGCCAAGCGCCTCTGTGCCGCCACCGGTGTTGCCGAGAACGTGAAAATCGGCGAACTGACCGAGCAGGAAATGGACGCGTTGCGCGCCAAGGTCAGCGAAATGATGGTGGAGGGCGACCTTCGCCGCGAGGTGCAGATGAACATCAAGCGCCTGATGGACCTTGGCTGCAACCGCGGTTTACGTCATCGCAGGAGCCTTCCGCTGCGTGGCCAGCGGACCAAGACCAATGCCCGGACCCGCAAGGGGCCGCGCAAACCGATTCGCAAGTAACAGCGAATCATCATTTTAGTGTAGCTGCAGCGTAGTACCGAGTTAGTGCAGTGTTGATATTAAAAGCAGGATAGAGAATATGGCAAAGCCAGGTGCCAAGAGCACTCGCAAGAAGATTACGAAGACCGTCGTCGATGGTATCGCACACATCCACGCGTCCTTCAACAACACCATCATCACCATTACGGATCGCCAGGGCAATACCCTGAGCTGGGCGACGGCCGGTGGTTCCGGTTTCCGCGGTTCGCGCAAGAGCACCCCGTTTGCCGCCCAGGTTGCCGCGGAGCGCGCAGGCGAGATGGTGAAAGAATACGGGCTGAAGAATCTCGAAGTCGAGGTCAAGGGTCCCGGGCCGGGCCGCGAATCCGCGGTGCGTGCCCTGAACAATTCCGGTTTCCGGATCACCAATATCACCGATGTGACGCCGATTCCGCACAACGGTTGCCGTCCGCCCAAGAAGCGGCGCGTCTGAGGCGGAGGAGAGCAAATGGCTAAGTACGTTGGAGCGAAATGTCGCCAGTGCCGTCGCGAAGGCACCAAACTGTTTCTGAAGGGCGAGAAGTGCTACACCAGTAAGTGTCCGGTGGAAAACCGCCCCTTCCCGCCCGGACAGCACGGCCAGCGCCGTGGCCGTCTGTCGGATTATGCCACCCAGCTGCGCGAGAAGCAGAAAATGCGCCGTATCTACGGTGTTCTGGAGCGCCAGTTCCGCAACTATTACAAGAGTGCAGCACAGCGTAAGGGCTCCACCGGCGAGAACCTGCTGCAGCTGTTGGAGAGTCGCTTGGACAATGTGGTCTACCGCATGGGTTTTGCGGCCTCGCGTACCGAGGCGCGTCAGCTGGTGCGCCACAAGGGTGTCACGGTAAACGGTCAGCGTGTCACGATTCCGTCCTACCAGGTCCAGCCCAATGACAACCTGGGGGTGGCGGAGAAATCGCGCAACCAGTTGCGCGTCAAGGCGGCACTGGAACTGGCCGAGCAGCGCGGCTTCGTGGACTGGATCGAGGTCGATCCGAAAAAGATGGAAGGCGTATTCAAGGCGCGTCCCGAGCGTGCGGATCTGCCTGCCGAGATTAACGAGCATCTCGTCGTCGAGTTGTACTCCAAGTAAGTCAACAGGTAAGAGGGCTTTTCATGCAGGGCAAGGTCACTGAGTTCCTGAAGCCACGTATCGTGGACGTTCAGACCGCCAACGAGCGTACCGCGAAGGTCGTGCTGGAGCCGCTGGAACGCGGTTTCGGACATACGCTGGGCAACGCCCTGCGTCGGATTCTGCTTTCCTCGATGCCGGGTTGTGCCATCACCCGGGCCGAGATCGAGGGAGTCCTGCACGAATATTCCACCATCGAAGGTGTGCAGGAAGACGTGATGGAAATCCTGCTCAACCTGAAAGGCGTGGCGCTGCAGATGCACAATCGAGCCGAGGCCACCCTGAAGCTCAGCAAGAAGGGGCCGGGTCCGGTCACCGCCGCGGATATCACCCTGGACCACGACGTGGAAGTGGTCAACCCCGATTATGTCATCGCCAACCTGACCAAGGATGGCAATCTGAACATGACGCTGAAGGTGGAAATGGGGCGCGGCTACGTGCCCGCGACCGCGCGCGCCGAGCAGGAAGAGGAGGCCGGACCGATCGGTTCGCTGCAGCTGGATGCCAGCTTCACCCCGGTTTCCCGCGTGGCCTACACCGTGGATGCGGCCCGCGTGGAACAGCGCACCGACCTGGACAAGCTGATCATCGAAATCGAGACCAACGGCACCCTGGATCCGGAAGAGGCCATCCGTCGTGCCGCCACCATTCTGCAGGACCAGTTGTCGGTGTTCGTCGACCTGCAGGGCAAGGAAGAGGTCAAGGCCGAGAGCCCGGAGGCGGACGTCGATCCCATCCTGCTGCGGCCGGTCGACGATCTGGAGCTGACCGTGCGCTCCGCGAACTGTCTGAAAGCAGAAAGTATTTACTTTATCGGTGACCTGATTCAGCGCACCGAGGTCGAGCTGCTGAAAACCCCCAACCTCGGCAAGAAATCGCTCACCGAGATCAAGGACGTGCTGGCTTCGCGCGGCCTGTCGCTGGGCATGCGCCTCGAGAACTGGCCGCCCGCCGGCCTCAAGGACAGCGAGAAGCAATCCGCCTGATTGGCAATAACCCGGTCCGTGAGCAACGGCGGACTGTCTGATGTAGGTACAGAGCCATGCGTCACCGTCAAAGTGGACGAAAACTGAATCGCAACAGCGCCCATCGCCAAGCCATGTTCAAGAACATGGCGGCCTCGCTGTTGCACCACGAACTGATCAAGACCACCCTGCCCAAGGCCAAGGAGCTGCGCCGCGTCGCCGAGCCGCTCATCACCATGGCCAAGAACGACACGGTGCACAAGCGCCGCGTGGCGTTCGCGCGCCTGCGTGATCGCGATGCGGTGACCAAGCTGTTCAACGAACTGGGCCCGCGTTACAAGGATCGGCCCGGCGGTTACCTGCGCATCCTGAAAATGGGTTTCCGCGCCGGTGACAAGGCCCCGATGGCCCTCGTGGAACTGGTCGATCGGCCGGAAACCGGTGGTGAGGCCGTCGAGGCCGACTAAGCAGCGTTTTAGATGAGTCGTGTTGGAAGAGCCGGGCAGTGCCCGGCTTTTTCGTTTGGGTGGGAATGCTCTCGGTATCACCGCAAAGTATGTTTTCTATTCCATCTCTGCGTATGCTGCGTCGGGGCATTGCTGATCGCTCGAAGCTTCGGGTACACGAGGACCGAGTTCTGACTTTGCGCGCCTTAGTCGCCTTTGCGGTTAATATTGCCAAATGATTGCCATCTTCACCGACTTCGGTATCCAGGGCCCCTATCTCGGGCAGATGCACGCAGTACTCGCCGCTGAGGCGCCGGCGATTCCCGTGGTGGACCTGTTCCCCGATCTGCCACCCTTCAATGTCAGGGCGGCTGCCTACCTGCTGCCCGCCTACAGCCAGCAGCTCCCCGAAGCGACCAGCTGCCTGTGTGTGGTCGATCCGGGGGTGGGCAGCGAGCGGCGTCCGGTGGCGGTCCAGGCCGACGGGCGCTGGTATGTCGGCCCGGACAACGGCCTGTTTTCCATCCTGATCCGCCGCGCCAGGCAGGTTCGGGCCTTTGTCATCAGCTGGGTGCCCGAACGGCTGTCGGCCAGTTTTCACGGGCGCGATCTGTTTGCCCCGGTGGCGGCCTGCATTGCGCGCGGCGAGGCTTGTCCCGGTCAGGCCATAGAACCCGGTGATCTGGTTGCACCGCCCTGGCCCGATGAGCTGCCGGAAATCGTGTATGTGGATCACTATGGCAATGCCGTCACCGGGCTGAGGGCCTCCGCCCTGTCGCGGGACGACGCCGTAGAGGCGGCGGGGCGCAGCTGTGCATTCCGGCGCACCTTCGCCGAGGCCGAGGGGGGTGTGGCATTCTGGTACGAGAATGCCAACGGGCTGGTCGAGCTGGCGCTGAACCAGGGCAGCGCCGCCCAGCGGCTGGGACTGGCCGTCGGAATGCAAGTTCGGCTGCCCGTGAGTCGGGCTGGCAGGCAGGAGGGTGAATCATGACTGACAGCCAGTTGGAGGAACTGAGTCAGCGCCTGCGCCGTTTCGCACAGGCGCGCGACTGGGAACAGTTTCACTCGCCGAAGAATCTCTCCATGGCGCTGATCGCCGAATGTGCCGAGCTGGTGGAGCATTTCCAGTGGCTCAGCGAGGCGCAGAGCCAGGCCCTGCCGGCCGACAAGCTCGCCGAGGTGGAACTGGAAATGGCCGACATCCAGATCTACCTCCTCAGACTGGCCGAACGGCTGGGCGTGGATCTGCTCGGCGCGGTGGAGCGCAAGATCGCGCTCAACGAGCAGAAGTATCCCGCGGAGCGGGTGCGTGGCAGCGCGAAAAAATATACCGAAT
>CAJIAY010000073.1_pt1 | contig 11731 bp, 13 predicted proteins | sample 9199221 | NCBI WGS metagenome assembly CAJIAY01 (sample SAMEA7708283, study PRJEB35096) | sediment metagenome | biome: marine neritic benthic zone biome [ENVO:01000025]; feature: sediment [ENVO:00002007]; material: shallow marine sediment [ENVO:03000034] sea grass bed [ENVO_01000059] ...
CCCGCGGATGTGCCGCGCTGACCGCGCCGGCCTTGGCGAGGGCGAGGCGGCTGGCCAGCGCCTCCGGGCTCTCCCCTGTGAGTGGGGTCTCGTCGGTTTCGGGGGGTACGCAGCGGAACGCCAGCTGCAGGCGTTCCAGCAGCGCCCTGCGATACGGGGAGGTGGAGGCCAGTATGATGTCCATGGGCCGGTGCAGAGACCTGGGGGAATGGGGAACTGTTTGTATTCTAAAGAATTTTTTGACAAAAGCGCAATCCGCCCCTATGATGCGCGCCTATGTTGACTGACCCCCTGCCGACCACGCTGGATATACGCAAGGCCGCGGCACGAGGAGCGGGGGTCAGCGGTGTGTTGAAGCCACAGGACCTGGCGCGTTTCAGGCCTCTTCTAGCGGGTGACGAGGGTGACATCTCGGTCGAGATGGCCTTTTCCCGTGACGAGGACGACCGCTCCCTGGTGCGTGTGCAGATTGAGGCAAACGTCCTTGTCACCTGCCAGAGGTGCCTGGAGACGATGCCCGAGCGACTCTCGAGTGACAACACGCTGGCGGTGGTCTGGAACGATGCGCAGGCGGCGAGCCTGCCGAAGCACCTGGACCCGCTGGTCGCCAAAGAGCCGGCCAGCAACCTGTGGGAGCTGGCGGAGGACGAGCTGATACTGGGGCTGCCCCCGTTCAGCTACCACGATACCGAAGAGTGTAAACGGAAAAGGGCGACTTTTTCAGACCCGGAGCCCGAGGAGGAATCCGGAGAGGGGACACCCAACCCCTTCAGTGTGCTGGATCAGTTGAAGCCCCAGGACAAGAAACAGGAGTTGTAGGCATGGCAGTTCAGAAGAGCAAGAAGACGCGTTCCCGCCGGGGTATGCGTCGCTCACACGATTCATTGCGTGGACCGACCCTGTCCGTCGACGAGACTTCCGGCGAGAACCATCGCCGTCACCACGTCACTGCAGACGGGTTCTATCGCGGTAAGAAAGTTGTCCAGACGGACAACGACGAATAATTACAGAGACTCTGGTTAACGTCATTTCCGCGGTCAACGTCATTCCCGCGTAAGCGGGAATCCATTAGTATTCAAGTTCGCTGGATTCCCGCTTACGCGGGAATGACGTGAGCGTCCCTGCTTGGGAATGACGCGTTCTCACACAAAGGTCAGCACTATGTCAGAGAGCAACATCGCGTTTGTTTTCCCTGGCCAGGGTTCACAGAAGGTCGGCATGCTGGCCGAGGCGCATGAGCGGTTTGACGCGGTACGCGATACCTTTGCCGAAGCCTCCGACGTGCTCGGCTATGACCTCTGGGCACTGGTGCAGGAGGGCCCGCAGGAGGCCCTCAACCTCACGGAAACCACCCAGCCGGTACTGTTAACCAGCAGCGTTGCCCTCTGGCGCGCCTGGGAACAGGAGGCCGACGCGCGTCCCGGTATCATGGCGGGCCACAGCCTCGGGGAATTCTCCGCGCTGGTCTGCGCGGGTTCGCTGCGGTTCGCCGACGCGGTGGTGCTGGTGCGCCGGCGCGGCGAGTTCATGCAGACCGCGGTGCCGGTCGGCGAGGGCGCCATGGCGGCGGTACTCGGACTGGACGACGACGTCATCAATGAGGTGTGCACCGCCGTCACGTCCGGCGACGACCACCTCGTGTCCGCCGTTAACTTCAACTCGCCGGGGCAGGTCGTCATTGCCGGACACACCGCTGCCGTCGAGGCCGCGGGCGCCGCACTCAAGGAGTCGGGCGCGAAGCGGGTCCAGCCCCTGCCCGTGAGTGCTCCTTTCCATACCAGCCTGATGAAGCCGGCAGGTGAGCGCCTCGCGGAGGCCATCGCGGGCATCGACATCGCAACACCCGCCGTACCGGTGGTTCACAACGTTCACGCCGCCACCGAGTCGGACCCGGAGAGGATTCGCGGGCTCCTGGTGGAACAGATCTACAGTCCCGTGCGGTGGACCGGCTGCATGGCCGCGATACGCGACGCGGGCGCCACCCAGGTCGTCGAGTGCGGGCCCGGCAAGGTATTGAGCGGCCTCGTCAAGCGCATCGACAAGTCGCTTACGAGTTACGCCCTGGAACAGCCCGACGCCCTCGTGGCGGCGGCCGGTGAACTGAACTAGTCGGGAGGACGCAACCCATGTCCGAAGCAAGAGTAGCCCTGGTCACCGGCGCCAGCCGCGGCATCGGCAAGGCCATCGCGCAGGCGCTCGCCGCAGACGGCCACACCGTGGTCGGCACGGCCACTACCGATGGCGGCGCGTCGGGAATCTCGGACTACCTTGGCGATTCCGGCTGCGGCATGACGCTCAACGTCGGCGATCCCGGCAGTGTTGACACTGTCACCAAAGCCATCGGCGAGCAGTTCGGCGCGCCGCTGATCCTGGTCAACAACGCGGGCATCACCCGGGACAACATCCTCATGCGCATGAAGGAGGCCGAGTGGCAGGACGTGATCGATACCAACCTGAGCGCGCTGTACCGCGTCAGCAAGGCCTGCCTGCGCGGCATGACGAAGGCGCGCTGGGGCCGCATCGTCAACATCACCTCGGTGGTGGGTTCGATGGGCAACATTGGCCAGAGTAATTACGCGGCGACCAAGGCGGGCGCGGAAGGCTTCTCCAGGGCCCTGGCCCGTGAGCTGGGTTCGCGCAGTGTCACCGTCAACTGCGTCGCGCCCGGTTTCATCGACACGGACATGACGCGCGAACTACCCGAGGAGCAACGCGATTTACTGCTGCAGCAAATCCCCCTCGGCAGGCTCGGATCGCCGGATGAAATTGCCGGATTGGTGAGCTATTTATGCAGCGAAAAGGCAGGCTATATTACGGGCGAGACGGTGCACGTAAACGGCGGCATGCACATGGCCTAAATATATGAAACTTATGGATTAAAGCCCCAAAATAGTGCGTCGCCAAAAAAAGCTTATTACTCGCCAGAAAAACAGAGTAAACTTCGCGCACAGACCGTTAAATCGGCGGTGACACAATACCAGGAAACCTCAGGGAGTAGCAGACAAAATGAGCAGCATTGAAGAACGCGTTAAGAAGATTGTTGCAGAACAGCTTGGCGTAAAAGAAGAAGAAGTGCAGACCGAGGCGTCTTTCGTTGAAGATCTTGGTGCGGACTCACTGGATACTGTCGAATTGGTAATGGCGCTCGAGGAAGAATTCGAGACGGAAATCCCCGACGAAGAGGCAGAGAAAATTACTACCGTGGCCCTGGCAATCCAGTACATCAACGACAACCTTGCCTGACCTCTTCCTCGCGCGTTCGAAAAGCCGTTTCTATTTAATAGAGCGGCTTTTGTCTTTTTATATCCAGCCTTCATTCAACGTCGAGAGAGATTGATCCTTTGATTGGCAGAAGAGTTGTGGTGACCGGCCTTGGCATGGTGTCTCCTGTCGGGAACACCGTTGAGGAATCCTGGCAGGCGATCCTGGCGGGCAAGAGCGGTGCGGCGCCCATCGACAGCTTCGACACCTCGGCCTTCGCCACGCAGTTCAGTGCCAGCGTCAAGGATCTCGACGTGTCCCCTTACCTCTCGTCGAAGGAAGCGCGCAAGCAGGACGTGTTCGTGCAGTTCGGTATGATCGCCGGCATCCAGGCGATGCAGGACAGCGGCCTCGAGGTCACGGACGAACTGGCCGGCAAGATGGGCTGTTCCATCGGTTCGGGTATCGGCGGCATCGGGCAGATCGAGAAGAACAGCGAGATCATCAAGGCGTCCGGTCCGCGCAAGATTTCTCCCTTCTTCGTGCCGGGCTCCATCATCAACATGATCTCCGGCAACCTGTCCGTGAAGTACAACCTGCGCGGACCCAACCTCGCCCTGGTCACGGCCTGCACCTCGGGTACGCACAACATCGGCATTGGCGCGCGCCTCATCGCGCTGGGCGATGCGGACGCCATGCTCGTGGGCGGCGCGGAGATGGCGACCACGCCGGTCGGCCTCGGTGGTTTCTCCGCCGCGCGTGCGCTGTCCACGCGCAATGACGATCCGGAGGGAGCCTCGCGCCCCTGGGACAAGGACCGCGACGGCTTCGTGCTCGGTGACGGTGCGGGCGTCATCCTGCTGGAGGAGTACGAAATGGCCAGGGCGCGCGGTGCGCATATCTACGCCGAGCTTTGCGGCTTCGGCATGAGCGGCGACGCGCACCACATGACACTGCCGCCCGATGACGGACGCGGTGCGGCGCACTCGATGCGCAACGCCATCGAGGATGCGGGCGTCGCGATCGAGAACATCAACTACATCAACGCGCACGGCACCTCGACCGTCGCGGGTGACCTGGCCGAGAGTCGCGCCATCGAAACAGTGCTGGGCAGCGCGGCGTCCGAGGTCGCGGTCAGTTCCACCAAGTCGATGATCGGACACCTGCTGGGAGCGGCCGGCGCCGTCGAGGCTATCTTCTCCATTCTTGCGCTGCGCGACGGGGTCGCCCCCCCGACCATCAACCTCGACGCCCCCGACGAGGGCTGCACCCTCAACTACGTGCCCAACACCGCCCAGGAACGCCCTATCCACAGCGTGTTGTCCAACTCCTTCGGTTTCGGTGGCACCAACGGGTCGCTGCTCTTCAGCCAGGTCAACTGACCACAGCCAGCATGCCGTCTCGATTCGCGATCTGGCTGGATGGCAAACCCACCTCGACTTTGCCACTGCCCGACCGGGCCGTCGAATTCGGTGACGGGCTCTTCGAGACGCTGCTGCTGTGCAGGGGCGCACCGCTTTACACTGATCTACATCTGGAACGATTGCAGCGCGGCCTCGACGTGCTCGGTATCCCCGACTGCCTGTCGGCGGCGCAGCAATACATTGAAGAGGCTGCGGATGATATCGCCGGCCGGCAGTGGGAATGGACGGCGCTGCGCCTGACGGTCTCGCGCGGCCCGGGGCCGCGGGGTTACGCGTCGGGAGACGCGGGCCCGCCGCGTATACTGGTCGTCGCCAACCGCCTGGAGCGCGATTGCGGCCGCCTGGCGGATGCGGCCACTCTCGTACAGTCAAGCATCCGGCTCGCCGCGCAGCCGGCACTGGCCGGCATCAAGCACCTGAACCGGCTGGAGCAGGTCATGGCAGCCGACGAGGCGGCGCGTGTGGAGGCCGACGAGGCAGTGATGCTGGATAGCGACGGGCGGCTGGCCTGTGTGGGCGCGGGCAACCTGTTCCTGCTGCGTGGTGGCGAGTTATGCACGCCGCTCCTGCGTGACTGCGGCATTGCCGGCACGCGGCGGCGGCTGGTGATGGAGTGCTGGGCGCCGGCGCTCGACCTGCCGGTGAGCGAGGTGCCGCTGACCCTCGAGGACCTGGAGGACGCACAGGAAGTGTTTTACACCAACAGCCTGTACACCGCGCGCCCGGTCGCCAGGATAGCGGGCCGGGAATGGTCGGCGCATCCCGTTTGCGAGGCCCTGTTCAGCCAGTTCGGGGAGGCGCTGCCGTGCTGAGGTCGCTGCTGGTTCTCGTCCTGCTGGTGGCCGTGGCGGGTGTGTTCGCCGTGCAGGAGGTGCGCACACGCTGGGCCGCGCCGCTCGATATTCCTGACGAGGGCCTGGTGCTGACCATCGAGCAGGGCGATTCCCTGCGCACCGTCGTCGATAAACTGCATGGCAGGGGTGTGCTCCCGATCCCCGACCTGGTGGTGCTGTACGGCCGCTGGACCGGCGCGGACCAGCAGATCAAGCGCGGCGAGTATCGCCTGCAGCCGGGACTCGACGCCGAGTCGCTGTTGGCGATGCTGCAAAAGGGGGAGGTGATCAGTTACCAGGTGACCCTGCCGGAAGGCATTACGCTGCGCGCGGCCATCGATATCCTTTCCGCTCAGCCGGAACTCGAGAAGGAACTCGAAGGTGCGGGGGATGCCCGTATTGCCGGGTTGATCGAGCCGCATGAGCACCCCGAGGGTCTCGTCTTCCCGGACAGTTACCGGTTCGTTCGCGGCGACACCGACTGGAGTATACTGCAACGCGCGCACGCCACCATGAGCGAGGTCCTGCGGGCGGAGTGGGACGCGCGCGCAGAAGATTTGCCCTATGAAACTCCGTATGAAGCCCTGATTATGGCATCCATCATCGAGCGCGAAACCGGTTTGCCGGAGGAGCGCGGACAGATCGCCGGCGTGTTCGTGCGTCGCCTGCAGCGCGGTATGCTGCTGCAGACGGATCCCACGGTGATTTACGGGCTGGGTGACGCGTTCGACGGCAACCTCACTCGCAGGCACCTGTCCGAGGACAGCAATACCTACAATACCTATCGCCACGCCGGCCTGCCGCCCACGCCCATCGCGCTGCCGGGGCGGGCGGCTATCCATGCCGCGCTGCATCCCGAGTCCGGGAGCGCGCTGTTCTTCGTGGCCCGCGGCGATGGTGGCCACGTGTTCAGTGACACGCTGTCGGAACACAACAGGGCGGTGCGCGAGTACCAGCTGCGGCGCCGCAAGGATTACACCTCCTCGCCGAGGGCAGCGCAATAACATGGCTGCGCGGGGTCTGTTCATCACGGTCGAGGGCGGCGAGGGCGTCGGCAAGTCGACCAACATCGACTGCCTCGAGCGCTTCCTGCGCGACAACGGGATCGATCTCGTGGTCACGCGGGAACCGGGCGGCACACGGCTGGGGGAAGACATCCGCGAAACCCTGCTGCGTGTGCGCGGCGAATCGGTACAGCCCGTGGCGGAACTGTTGCTGATTTTCGCCGCGCGGGCGCAACATATCAGCGAGGTGATAGAGCCCGCGCTCGCCGCCGGTCGCTGGGTGCTGTGTGACCGCTTCACCGACGCGACCTACGCCTACCAGGGCGGCGGCAGGGGAGTCGCCACCGACACGGTGAGCCGGCTGGAAACCCTGGTGCAGGGAGACCTGCGTCCCGACTTCACCCTGCTGCTGGATGCGCCGGTGGCGGTGGGCATGGATCGCGCACGGGGCAGGGGAGAACTGGACCGCTTCGAACGCGAGAAACTGGAATTTTTCGAGCGCGTCCGCGCGAGCTACCTCGAGCAGGCGGCGCGCGACAGCGCGCGTTATCGCGTGGTCGACGCGGGCGGAGAACTGGAGTCGGTGCAGCAGCGGGTGCGGGCCTGCGGCGACGAATTCCTCGCCCGCTGGCGGGAGCGTAACGGGTGAGCGCACCGACGGAACTGCCGGAAACCAGTGAGCCACTGCCGTGGCACATGCCGGCGGCGCAGCGGCTGATCACGCAGCTTGACCAGGGCAAGTTGCCCCATGCCTTGTTGCTCACGGGGCCGAAATTCAGCGGCAAGTCGCAACTCGCCCTGTCGCTGGCCAGGCGACTCTTGTGCGGCGCGCCAAAGGATGTCACGAATTGCGGCCGGTGCCATGCGTGCAACCTGAGCGCGACCGGCGCGCACGGGGATTTCCGCTGGGTCACGCCGGAGGAAAAGAGCCGGGTCATCAAGGTGGACCAGGTCCGCGACGCCGTGCAGTTCGCGACGCGGACAGCCTCCTTCGGACAGCGCAAGGTCATCGTCCTCCAGCCCGCGGACACGATGAACCTGAACGCCTGCAACGCGCTGTTGAAATCGCTGGAGGAGCCCGCGGGCGACACGTACTGGCTGCTGGTATGTGATCGCCCCTACACGCTCCCGGCCACCATTCGCTCCCGCTGCCAGATACAGCGCCTCGGGATGCCCGGCGAGGATGCCTCCCTCGCGTGGCTGGCGGAGCTGACGGGGGACGCGCAACGGGCCCGCGAACTCCTGCGCCTGGCGGACGGCAGGCCGCTCCTGGCATTGCAGTATTACCGGGACGGTGGTGGCGACGAGATGGCTGCCCGTAGGCACGCCCTGCAGGCGCTGCTCGCGGGGAAGATCAGCGTGCCGGAAGCGGCCGGCCTGTGGGGTGATGTGGAGAGCGACATCTTCCTGCAGAGCACGGCGGAGGACCTGCAGCGCCTCTCCGTCTCGCTGACGTCCGAACGCCTGCGTACGCGGCGGGGACGGGCGATATTCGCACTGATCGACGAGGTCAACCGGCTGCAGCGGGCGGTCAGCGCGGGCGCCAATCCGGGCAAGCAACTGCTCGTCGAGGCCACATTGTTAAAAATTCGCAGGGAGTTGGGTGCCGGCCTGCATGGTGATAACATTCAGGCATAACACGCATCAGGGGGGGGACGTGCACCATGTCCGATGCAAAACACAACAGTCGCAACGGGATCCTGTCGCTCACCATCAAGGACAAGGCGGTGCTGTATTCAGCGTACATGCCGTTCCTGGATAACGGCGGGCTCTTCGTGCCGACCAACAAACCTTACGACATCGGCGACGAGGTATTCATGCTGCTGACGTTGATGGACGAGCCGGAAAAGATACCCATCTCGGGCCGGGTCGTCTGGGTGACCCCGCGCGGGGCGCAGGGCAAACGGACAGCCGGCATCGGCGTCCAGTTCAGCGAGCAGGATGCGGCGGCCAACACCAAGATCGAGAACCACCTCGCCGGCTCGCTCTCCTCGGACCGGCCCACGCACACCATGTGAGCGGCAGCAGAAGGCTCGCCAACCCTCTGAATTTATTGATATTTATGCATAAAAAATGGGTCCCGAAAGGGACCCACCAAGACCATTAGGAGTGAAACATAAAGGAATTGCTTCCATTAACGGAGCACGGGAATGCTCCTGTGGCCGCCCGGTTGATCTAGGGGATAGGCGGTCACACTTTTAGTATCGCTCAAAAATGGTACTTTTACACATCCGCGGCGGTCATTTTTTAAAATATTTAGCTATATTGGAAACCGCTTTTAATAATACCCCTTGAGCGTGTCGCACTCGCCCATGCAGGAAAACAGGGAGTTTCTCACCGGTATCATCGAGGGGTTCTACGGCCGTTCCTGGCCGGCGGAAACCCGCCTCGCCTATGCCGACTACCTCAATGAGGCCGGTCTCAATACCTCTATCTACTGCCCCAAGGGCGACCCCTTCCTGCGCAAGCGCTGGCAGGAACACTGGCCTGACGACGAGTGGCAGGCGTTGCTCGAACTGTCCGCCGCCTACCGGCGCAAAAGCGTGCGCTTCGGGGTGGGTCTCTCGCCGGATGAACTCTACCGCGAGTACGGCGCATCGCAGAAAGCCGAACTGCGCGACAAGGTGGAGCGCCTCGCCGAACTGTCGGCGCCGCTGATCGCGATCCTGTTCGATGATATGCCCGGCGACCTCGACGCCCTCGCCGAACGGCAGGCGGAGATCGTCGCCGATGTCTGCAACTGGATGCCGGGGGTGCGGGTGCTTACCTGTCCCACCTATTACTCCTACGACCCGTTGCTGGAGAAGTACTTCGGGCGGATGCCCGAGGATTACTGGCCCGAGCTGGGGCGATTACTGCCGTCGTCCGTCGATGTGTTCTGGACCGGCGACAAGGTGTGTGCAACATCGATCGACACGGCGCATCTCGATTCGATCATCGAACAGCTGGGTCGGCGGCCGATCCTGTGGGACAACTACCCGGTGAATGACGGCGGCGATCGCTGCGACTTCCTGTTCACGACCAGCCTGCCTGGCCGGCACCCGGACATCCGCCGTTGCCTGACGGGCCACCTGTGCAACCCGATGAACCAGGGCCTGTTATCCCTTCCGGCGCTCAGCGGGCTGGCCCGGTTATACGGCAGGGGTGGGTTCGACGAGAGGGCACTGGGCCGCATCCTCGGCACGGATACCTGGAGACTCCTGACGCGGGACCGGCAGGCGTTCGAGGAGGAGGGGCTTCAGGGTCTCGGCGAGGAGCGCTGTCGGTCGTTGGCAGAGGAATACGGGCGCCTGCCGGGACCCGCCGCGGGGGAGATCGCGGGGTGGTTGCGTGGCGAGTATGCGTTCGACCCCGCCTGCCTGACCTGAGCGACGTGTCGCGCTGCGGCACCCGCGGTCGGCGGGCCTGCTGCAGCCCGCGCAGCCACTGGCCCCGGGGCGGTTCCGGTGTTGAAACGGTACCCCCTTTGTGTCAGAATCTGCGACCTTGTTACCACCCCCAATTGATTAGTTGCTGTCCGCAAAAAATCACGATTAATCAATAGCTTGAATTGGTTTTGCGCGGCTGCTTCTAAGCGGCGCGCGGGTGGCTGTTATTTGCGGAAGTGGCGGAATTGGTAGACGCGCTGGATTTAGGTTCCAGTGCCGCAAGGTGTGAGAGTTCGAGTCTCTCCTTCCGCACCAGTTTGACCAGAGTACCCGGACGCGAGCAGAGAACCGCTGCGCCCGCATCCCCGTAGGGATTCGTTGAAGAGGAAATACCATGCAGGTCACCATAGAAACCACGTCCAACCTTGAGCGTCGACTGACGGTTGGGGTACCTGCCGAACAGGTGGACGGTGAGGTCGACAATCGGCTGCAAAAGGCCGCGAAGAACGTCAGGCTGCCGGGCTTCCGGCCCGGCAAGATCCCCATGAAGGTCATGCGCCAGCGCTTCGGTGGCAACGTGCGCCAGGAGGTACTGGGCGAAGTCATCACCCGGTCGTTCAAGGAAGCGGTCATGCAGGAAAAACTCCGGCCCGCGGGCGAGCCCCTGTTCGAACCGAAGACGATGGAGGAGGGGAAGGACCTGCAGTTCGTCGCCACCTTCGAGGTCTTCCCCGAGGTCGAGCTGTCGGAAATGACGGGGTTCGCGATCGAGCGCCCGGTGGCCGAGGTGAAGGACGAGGACGTCGACCGGATCATCGACTCGTTCCGCCGCGATCAGGGTGAATGGAAAGAGGTCGAGCGCGCCGCGAAGGAGGGCGACAAGGTCAACATCGATTACGTCGGTACCCGCGACGGAGAGGCTTTCGATGGCGGCAGCGCGGAGGGCCAGGACCTGGAACTGGGTTCGGGCGGCATGATCCCCGGCTTCGAGGACGGTATCGTGGGCATGCAGGCGGGCGAGCAGAAAACCCTGGAACTCACCTTCCCCGAGAGCTACCACAACGAGGAACTGCAGGGTGCCGCGGTAGAGTTCGCCGTGACACTGAACACGGTCACCGAACTGATCCCCGCCGAGCTGAACGAGGAACTGTTCGAGAAGTACGGCGTCAGCGAGGGCGGCGAGGAGCAGTTTCGCAAGGACATATCCGAGAACATGGCGCGGGAGCTGAAAAACGCGATCGAGGGCAAGGTCAAGCAGCAGGTGATGGATGCCGTGGTCGATGCGCACGCGTCCCTGGAATTGCCGAAGGCGCTGGTGGAGCAGGAGATCGGGACCATGCGCAACCAGATGTTCCAGCAGTTCGGCGGCGGCGCGAGCAAGGACCTCGACCTCAATTCCCTGCTGCCCGACGAGATGTTCGCCGAGAATGCCGAGCGCCGGGTAAGGCTGGGGCTGGTGCTGGCTGAGTACGTGGCAAAGAATGAACTCAAGGCCGATGGCGAGAAGGTGCGGGCGTTCATCGAGGAGATGGCGTCCACGTATGAGACCCCGCAGGAGGTCATCGACTATTACTACTCCAACGAGGAACAACTGGGCTCTGTCGAATCCAAGGTGCTCGAGGACCAGGTGGTTGAAAAAATCCTGGAGGGCGCAGATATTACGGACAAGGATTGTTCCTACCAGGAGGCCGTCGCCCGCGAGTAGGGGCGACCGGGCGCCAACCGTTAACTACTAATTAGCTGGGGATGTGAAACATGTCGATAGACTTTGAAGGACAGGGTGGCAACACCCTCAGGAACCTGGGCCTTGTGCCCATGGTGGTGGAGCAGATGGTTTGAGCCAAGCGCACATACGATAGCTACTCCCGGCTGCCGTGGGAGCGGGCCATAGTGCCTCTCGG
>CAJIAY010000433.1_pt1 | contig 11695 bp, 10 predicted proteins | sample 9199221 | NCBI WGS metagenome assembly CAJIAY01 (sample SAMEA7708283, study PRJEB35096) | sediment metagenome | biome: marine neritic benthic zone biome [ENVO:01000025]; feature: sediment [ENVO:00002007]; material: shallow marine sediment [ENVO:03000034] sea grass bed [ENVO_01000059] ...
GCACTTGAGTGGCTTCAGGCAGCCCTGTATGTCACCGACGACGTAGGTTGACATGGAACCGGTTCAGTTCAATGCGGTAGGGGTGTGCAGCGAGAAGGCGGGTATGGGCACCTCGAACTCGGGCAGCTGGGCGGGGTCGATGTCGATGGGCTCGCGCACGACCATGAAGTAGCTGCCTTCCATGTAGCCCAGCGGCGTCTCCAGTGTTGCCCCGCTGGTGTAACGAAAACTCGCGTCGGGTTCGATGACGGGTTGTTCGCCGATGACGCCCTCGCCGCGCACCTCCTGCACCTCGTTGTTGGCGTCGGTGATGATCCAGTGCCGGGACAGCAGCTGCACGGGCAGGTCGGAGGCGTTGCTGATGGTCACCGTGTAGGCGAAGGTGTACTCGTCCTGCTCCGGGCTGGAATGCGAGGGCAGGTAGGTCGTCACCACGTCTATGGCGACCAGTTCCGGGTTAAATGGCGTTTTGGACATCGATAGCTTTTGCGATCTCAATAAAGGTTGCCAGTTCAAGGGTCTCGGCGCGGGCGCCCGGGTCAACGCCCAGCGCCTCGAGCCGCTCGCTATCTATAATCCCTTTCAGATTGTTGCGCAAGGTCTTGCGGCGTTGCGCGAAGGCCGCCTTCACGAGGGCGCGCAGCTGTGCCGCGCCGCATTCGGGCCACGGCGAGGTCCGGAAGGGCGTCAGCCGGACCACCGCGGACCGGACCTTCGGCGCGGGCCGGAACGCGGACGGGTCGACGTCGAACAGGTGTTCCACCTCGCAGTGGTACTGCGCCATGATGCCGAGTCGACCCCAGTCCTTGCTGCCCGGCGACGCGGCCAGGCGCTGCACGACTTCCAGTTGCAGCATGAAATGCATGTCCCGGATGAGTTCGCTGTGCTCGAGCAGCCTGAACAACAGCGGGGTGGAAATGTTGTAGGGCAGGTTGCCCACCACGCGCAAACCGTCGTCGCCGGGAACCGGCGCACTAGCCAGCAGCGAACGGAAATCGAATTGAAGCACGTCTTCGCTGTGCAGCCTGAAACCCGGTTTGAGGCTGAAGGCGGCGAGCAGTCCCGGCACGAGGTCGCGGTCCAGTTCGATCACGTCGAGCTTGCAGCCGCTATCGACCAGCGCCTCGGTCAGCGCCCCCTGGCCGGGGCCGATCTCCACCAGGTGCTCGCCGGGCTGCGGGTGAATGGCGTCTGCGATGCGCGCGATGACGCCCGCATCCCTGAGGAAGTTCTGGCCGAAGCGCTTGCGTGGACTGTGTTGTGACGGGCGCCGGTTCATGCGCGCCATTGTACTGTCTGGGTCACAGTATTGATAACGCGTACTGGTTCTCACGCATTGCTTTTTGATACACTCGCCACCCATCCAACAATTATCAGATCTGCTGTTAATGCCTCTCTCACAGTATCTGCGCCTCATGGACGTTATGGCGCGCATGGCCCTGCGGGCGGACGCCGCCCGGCTCTTCCTCGGTTACATCTGGTGGGTACTGGAGCCGCTGCTGTGGGTGGGCGTGTTCTACACGGTCTTCGTCATCATCCTCGGCTCCCGCGAGCCGGAATTCCTGCCTTTCCTCATGGTCGGCAAGCTGGCCTTCGTCTGGTTTTCGAAGTCCGTTACACAGGCATCGAACGCCATCGTCACGGGCCGCGGGCTGGTGGGCAAGATCGCGGTGCCCAAAACGCTGTTCCCCATGGCCGTCGTGCAGGAGGGCCTGTACCGGCAGGTGGCGGTGTTCGCGCTGATGTTCACCTACCTGCTGATAGAGGGCTACGCCATCACCGTCACCTGGTTCTATCTCATCCCGATCATGATCGTGAATTACGTCATGGTGATCGGCTGCGCGCTGGTCGGTGCCTGTCTCGTCTGCCTGGCGCGGGATTTCTCGCCGCTGATCGGACTGTCGATGATGTTCCTGATGTTTACCTCGGGCATCTTCTGGGACGTGCGCAACCTGGGTGACCCGGAGAAGGTCGACATGATCCTGACGGCGAACCCGCTGGCGTTCGTGCTGGATGCCTACCGCCAGGTGTTGATGCATGCGACGCCGCCCGACATGGTGCACCTTCTCACCATCGGCGCCGTCTTCGGCGCGCTGTACTGCACCATGGTGCTCGTCATGCGCAAGGCGGACAAGTTCCTGGCGTTGAAGGCATTGACCGCATGAGTGACGACAACAGGCCGGTCATGCTCGAGATGGACTCGGTCTATCTCAGCTATCACTCGGGCAGGAAGACCTTCGACGACGGGACCCACCACGTGTTGCACGACGTGTCGCTGAAGCTATACGAGGGTGAGAGCCTCGGCGTGATCGGGCGTAACGGAGTGGGCAAGACCACGTCCCTGCGCCTGATGGCCGGTATCCTCGCGCCCACCAGCGGCCAGATCTCGGTGACCCCGGGTAAATCCGCCTCGCTGCTGACGCTGGGTCTCGGCTTCAAGCAGGACCTGTCCGGGAGCGACAACGCGCTGTTGTCGGCGATGCTGCAGGGGTCCACGCGCAAGCAGGCGGAGTCGTTCCTCGACGAGATTCACGAGTTCTCCGAACTGGGTGATGCCTATTTCCTGCCGGTGAAAACCTATTCCTCCGGCATGCGGGCGCGCCTGGCGTTTACCACGGCCCTGATGACCCACGTGGATATCCTGTTGATCGACGAAATTCTCAGCGTCGGCGACGCCCACTTCCGCGGCAAGGCCCTCAACGCCATGCAGAACCGGATTACCGGCGAGCAGACCGTGGTGTTCGTGTCCCACATCCTCGAGCAGGTCAAGGCGTTGTGTGACCGGGTGATGTGGCTGGATCGCGGCAGGATTGTCGCGCTGGGTGACGCGGAAGAGGTTATCGGGGCCTACAACGAGGCCGTGAACAGGGATCGCGAAGTGCCGAGAGAGGAGGCCGGGCTCGACGCCTAGGCCTCCGCGCTGCTCACGCTCATTTCCTGCGCGATCAGCAGTGCCTGTTCGAGGCTCTGCCAGTCCGCCTTGCCCGTGCCCGCCAGGTCCAGCGCCGTGCCGTGGTCGACCGAGGTCCGGATCACCGGGAGACCCAGTGTGATGTTGATGGCGCGGCCGAACCCGGAGTATTTCAGTACCGGCAGGCCCTGGTCGTGGTACATCGCGAACACGGCATCGCAGTCCTCGAGAACCTTCGCATTGAAGGCCGTGTCGGCCGGCAGCGGGCCCAGCAGATCCATGCCGGCTGCGCGCATTTGCTCCAGCACCGGGATGATGGTCTCCACTTCCTCGGATCCCATATGGCCGCCTTCGCCGGCGTGGGGATTGAGCCCGAGCACCGCGATGCGGGGCGAGGCGATCCCGAACTTGCGCTGCAGGTCCTCGTGCAACACGCCCAGCGTGCGGGTCAGCAGGTCCGGTGTGATGGCGGCGGGCACCTCCCGCAGGGCGAGATGCGTGGTGGCCAGCGCAACCCGCAGTTCCCGCGTGGCCAGCATCATGACGACCTGCGCGGCGCCGGTCTCCTCTGCGAGGAACTCGGTGTGCCCGATAAAGGGAATACCGGCCTCGTTGATGACCGACTTCTGCACGGGGCCCGTGACCATCGCCTGTAAGGTGCCTTCCATGCAGCCCCGCGCCGCCTGCCGCAGGGCCTCGAGCACGTAGGGCGCATTGCCCGGATCGAGGGTACCGGCGACGGCCGGTGTCGCAAGTGATAGCGGCTGGATGTTCAGGGTGCCTGCGCGCTGCGGCCGGGGCGCGGCGCCTTTCGCGAAGGGCTGCAGTTCGACCGTCAGCCCGAGCGCTTCGGCCCGTTGCTGCATCAGGCCGGGGTCGGAGAGCACGACCAGTTCCGCGTCCCAGTCCCGTGCGGTGGCCTGCAGCACGATGTCGGGGCCGATCCCCGCGGGCTCACCCGGTGTAATGGCCAGTCTGGGGCAGGGCACGGGACTTACTTGATATCCACGAAGGCTTCATCGCGGATCTGGCGCAGCCACGCGTCCAGTTCTTCCTGGTACTTGCGGCCGTGTACGTAGTCCATGGCCTTGCTGCGCGTGGCGAGGTCGGTCATGTCCTGGTCGCGCCGCCCCTCCACCTTGACGATATGCCAGCCGAACTGGCTGCGCACCGGCTCCGAGATCGCGTCGACCTCGGTCTTTTCCATCGCAGCTTCGAATTCGGGCACCATCTGGCCGGGCGTGGTCCACCCCAGCTCGCCGCCTTCCTGCGCGGAGCCGATGTCCTCGGAATACTCCCGCGCCATATCGCCGAAGTCCTCGCCGGCGAGGATGCGGCTGCGCAGTGAACCGATCAGATCGCGCGCCTGGCTGTCCGTCATGATCTCCGACGGCTTGATCAAAATGTGCCGCGCCCTGGTCTGGGTGACCACCTCCTCGTTGCGGCGCACCGCTTCGAGGTAGACGAGGTGAAAACCGCTGTCGGAGCGCACCGGGTCCGAGGTCTCGCCGGCCTTCAGGCGCGGCACGACGCCGGTGAAGATGGAGGGCAGGTCCTCCATGCGGCGCCATCCCAGGGCTCCCCCCGAGAACTGGTAGGGGCTGGTGCTGGCGGTGACCGTTTCGACGAAGGGACCGCCCGCGCGAATTTTTGCCAGCACCGCGTCGACCTGCGCGCTGGCGGTGGCAACCTCCGCTTCCGACGCCTCGGGCGAGAGCGGCAGCAAGGCGTGCAGGATGTGGAACTCCGGCTGTGTCAGGCTCTGGCCCTCCTGGGTCGCCATGAAGTTGCCCACCTCCGCTTCCGATATCTGTATGCGCTGGTTGATGTTGCCCGCCTGCACGCGGCGAATCACCATCTCCCGGCGCACCTGCTCGCGCATCGCCTCGTAGGACTGGCCATTGGCCTGCAGCGCCTGGCGAAACTGGTCCAGTGTCATGCGGTTCTGCGCGGCGATGCGCTGCACCGCGGTGTTGAGTTCCTCGTCCGAGATGCGCAGGCCCGCGCGCGCGCCCATCTGCAGCTGGATACTCTCGAGAATCAGCTGGTCCAGGGTTTCCCGTATAAGCTCTTCCTCCGGCGGCAGCGCAATGCCCCGGGCGCGCAGGTTGCCGGAGACCCCATCGACACGCTCGCGCAGTTCGCTCGCCATGATGATGTCGTCGTCGACGATCGCGACGACCTGGTCGATCACCTGGGTCGCCGCCTGTGCCGTGCCGGCGAGCAGCGTTGCCAGCGCGAGCGCCGCGGAGAAGAATAAGGTCTTAGTAATCACGGTCCTGGTAACCTCGAATCATGTTCTGCATGATGTTAGTGATGCGATTGCCGAAGCCTCCCATGCCCTTGAGCAGGAACTGGAGCTGTATGGTGGTCTCACGCTCCAGGTCCGGGTCGCTCAGGTTGATAAAGGTAGACTGATTGTTGTAGTAGCGCAGCTGCAACAGGCGCATCGTCCAGCAGCAGCTATCATATTCGACCCCGAACATATCTTCTATGCTGAGGTCGTTCTCCAGCGAGTAGCTGATGGCGCCGAAGACGCTCCACTTGTCGTTGATGGGCAGGTAGCTGGACGCGCTCGCCTCCTCGGTGCGGGTGGCGGCGAAGACGCTTCCCGGGATCGGGCGGCGGTAGTTGTAGCCCACGTTGAAGATGCTGCCGCTGTCCCGCTTGTAGCTCGCCTCGAAGAAACCCGAGTTGACGTTGTCCTCGTTCGGGTCCCAGACCAGGCTGGAGCGGACATCGAAGTTCTCCGTGGGTTGGAACAGGATATTGCCGGCGATCTCGGAGCTTGCATCCGTCTCGGGGGGCGCGGTGCGCCCCAGCCTGACCTTGCGATTCTGCAGGTAATAGATCTGGCCCGCGTTCGCGGTCAGCAGGTTGCGGCCGGTGCTGTTGTCGACGAGGCGGCTGGTGAGGCCTACCGAGACCTGGTTGGCGTCGTCAATGCGATCGTGGCCGGAGAAGCGCGTCTCCCGGAACAGCTGGAAGTAGGTGAAGGTCAGCTCGGCGCTGTCGAATACCGGCTGGTCGGCCTGGTCCTCGCGCTCGCTATATAAATAGAACACGCGTGGTTCCAGCGTCTGCATCATGCTCCTGCCGCCGAAATCCGTCTGGCGCTCGAAAACCAGTGAGCCGTCGAGCTTGGCCAGCGCGGCGCCCGCGGAGGGACTGTCGCCGGGGAAATTGTCCGCGTCGCTCAGTTCGTAGGTCACGCCGCGGTATTTGACGGAGGGGTTGAGGAAACCGAAGGGCCACAACATGGGGTAGCTGAGGCCCGCCTCGCCGTAGAGGCGTTGTCCGGTGACCACATCCCGGTCGTCGTCGAAGCTGGAGATCTCGGCGAGCCCGCTGGGCTGCAGCGCAAACGGCGTGAGCCCGCTCCGGTACTGGGTGGTGAACTGGGGCAGCTTCTCGTACTGGTCGGAAATGTCGTCCGCCAGCGACTGGAACCGCTGCGCTTCCAGCGTCGTCAACCAGTTGTCGCCCAGGTAGTCGATCGACCCGAGTTGCAGGAGGCTGGTCTGGCGCACGGAGTCGATGTTCGCCGTTTCGAGATCCTTGATGTAATTGACGTCGCTCGCCTTGCTGTAATCGATCCTGGAACGCCAGCGCTGCTGGAACAGGCCGTTCTGCCGCACCACGCCCAGCCAGCGGTCGGAACTGTCGTCGGGCCTCTGGTCGTTGAACTTGTCGTCGTCGGCGAGGTAGGCGCCGCCGGCGAACCAGTTGCCCACGGCGGGGTGCAGGTAGCGCAGTTGCAACTGGTGGTCGAGGCCGCGCTCCTCGATAAAACGCGGGGCGTAGGTGGCGTCGTAGTTGGGTGCAAGGTTGAGGTAAACGGGCACGCTCACATCCAGCCCGCCGCTGTCGTCATTACCCCAGGAGGGCCACAGTAAGCCGGTACGGCGTCGGTCGTCCAGCGGGATGCGCAGCCAGGGGGTGTAGAACACGGGGACGCCTTGCATCTCGAGCCGGGCGTCGTAAAGCGTGGCGAGGCCCTCTTCGAGGTCGACCTCCATGTCCTCGGAAAAGACCTGCCAGTCATTCTCGCCGGGTTCGCAGAAGGTCAGGTTGCCGTTGTGCACGTGGATCAGGCCGTCGGAATCCCGCTGCAGGATGTCCGCCGTGCCGCGCATGTGCTCATCGTGGAAGACGTACTCGCCGTCGAACACGGTGGCCTCGCCGGTCCCCGACCAGATCTCGGCACTCTGTCCGAGCAACAGCACGCCGGGTTCGCGCAGGGTGATGTTGCCGCTGAGGACGGCCGCTTCCTGTTCCCGGTCGATGACCACCTTGTCGGCGCGCATGTGGCGCTCACCCTGTATGGCCGTGGCCCTGCCTATCAGGATGACCTCGTCGCCCTTCATCCAGGAGCTGTCGGCCCGGGCGTTGATATCGTCATCCGTCAGGGGAATGTCGGACGACATCTTGTCCAGCCCATCGATGTAACGGCCGCCGCACAGGATGCACTCGCGGTCGATCAATGATTCGGGCACCGCTTCCAGCGGCCACCAGTCAAGGCGGGAAAACCGGAACTCTGGCTCGCCGTCCCGCACGGGGACGCACGTTGTGCCGGCGTCACTTTCGTTGGCCACACAGTCCCCGGCATTGTTATCCTCTGCCCATAACGTGGAGGCAGGGGCGAGTGCCATTGCGAACAGCAGGGCTGCGCGGTGCGGAATCAGGCGGGGTCGGGCGCGGGCTGGAATCATCAGTGGCAAGTATACTTGCGAGCGATGGACGGAGTCTAAAGCATCGCCCTTGTCTTGTCTTAGATCATGACGTCAGAGAATGGCCTGGAGAACGCCTGTGAAAGACCCGGCATGCGCCCGCCTGCACCCGAACCCGGAGGGCGCATGACGCCGCGCCCCGTTCCGGAGGACCTGTTGCCCTGGGCAATGTCCGTGCTGGGTGAATCCGCGTCGGCCGCACCGCCTCTATCGCCGGTGACCGGGGACGCTAGTTCCCGGCGCTATTTCAGGTTTTCGCTGGGCGGTCGCGAGCACGTACTGGCGGAGGCACCCCCCGAGACGGAAAAGAACGAGGAGTTCATCGCCGCGCGCGCGCTGCTGGAGGAGGCGGGCGTGCGTGTGCCCGCGCTGCTGGGCGCCGACCTCGATCGTGGCTACCTGTTGCTGGAGGACCTCGGTGACCGCCTTTTGCTGCCCGAACTGGACGATGCGTCAGTGGACGGGCATTACCGGAGGGCCCTTGAGCTACTGTTGCAGATGGCGGCGGTGGACGCGCGCGGGTCGTGCCTCGGCGCCTATGACCGCGCGCTGCTGGAAGAGGAGTTGGGCCGCTTCGGTGAGTGGTTTGTCGAGGGCCTGCTCGGTTATGCGCCGACGGAAGAAGAACAATCCCTGCTGCGGGATGTGGGTGACAGGCTCGTTCAGAGCGCCCTTGAGCAGCCGCGCGTACTGGTGCACCGGGATTTTCACAGCCGTAACCTCATGCTGGTGGGCGACGATGAACTGGCGGTCATCGATTTCCAGGATGCGGTGATGGGCCCGGTGACCTACGACCCGGTCTCGCTGTTGCGCGACTGCTATATCCGTTGGCCCGCGTCGTCGGTGCGTCGATGGGCGCTCGACTATTACCGGCTGATGTCGGACCGGGGCATGCTGTCGGACGTGCCGGAGGCCCGGTTCCTGCGCTGGTTCGACTGGATGGGCCTGCAGCGGCATATCAAGGTGCTGGGTACCTTCGCCCGCCTGTACCTGCGCGACGGCAAACCGGCCTACCTCGACGACCTGCCGCTGGTGATTCGTTACGTGCGCGAGATCCTCGAGCAGTACGCGCCACAGGAGCCGTTGTTTGCCGCACTCGGGAACTGGTTCGAGACGCGGCTGTCCCCGCTGGTGACTGTGCAGGACTGGAGCGCTACACGGTGAAAACCATGATCCTGGCCGCGGGGCGGGGAGAGCGCATGCGGCCCCTCACCGACCATACGCCCAAGCCGCTGCTGACCGTCGCCGGTATGCCGCTCATCGAACACCATATCTGCGGGCTGGCGGCGGCCGGCCTGCGGGAGCTTGTCATCAATGTCTCCCATCTCGGGCAGCAGGTGATGGAGTACTGCGGCGACGGCAGTCGCTGGGGTGTGAGTATCGAGTATTCACCGGAGGACAGCGCGCTGGAGACGGCGGGCGGCATCATACAGGCCCTGCCGCTGCTTGGCGCGGACCCGTTCCTGGTAGTGAACGGCGATATCTGGACCGACTATCCCTTCGGGCGGCTGGCGGCGCTGTCGCTGCGGCCGACGGAAACAGCCCACCTCGTGATGGTGGCAAACCCGCCGCAGCATCCCGAGGGGGATTTCCTGCTCGACGACGAGGGCTGGGTGCGGGTGCGGGAGCAGGGCACGGGGTGGACTTACGCGGGACTGGCTGTCTACACCCCGGCGTTTTTTCTCGGCACGGCGCCCGGCAAGATGCCCCTGCGGCCATTGCTGGACGCGACCATCGCCCAGGGTCGTGTCGGTGGCCAGGTCTATCGCGGAACGTGGCAGGATGTCGGGACGCCGGCACGGCTCGAGGAGCTCGATCGCGAGGCCAGTGGGAATAGTGCTTAGTGCCGCGCGGTATTAATCGTTAGAATAGCCGCCTCAAACCCGACCGGAGTGCAGCATGGCCGACTACCTGATTGCCCCATCCATCCTCAGCGCCGATTTCGCCCGCCTGGGTGAGGAGGTCGAGGCGGTGCTGGCTGCCGGCGCCGATATCGTGCACTTCGATGTCATGGACAACCACTACGTGCCGAACCTCACCATCGGGCCCATGGTGTGTACCGCGCTGCGCAACTACGGCATCCAGGCGGACATCGACGTGCACCTTATGGTCAGCCCCGTCGATCAGCTGATCCGCGATTTCGCCGATGCGGGAGCCAGCTACATCACCTTCCACCCGGACGCATCCACCCACGTCGACCGCTCGCTGCAGCTGGTGCGCGACGCGGGCTGCAAGTCCGGGCTGGTGTTCAATCCGCACCAGGGGCTGGACGCCCTGCGCTACGTGCTGGACAAGGTGGACATGGTGTTGCTGATGTCCGTCAACCCGGGCTTCGGCGGCCAGTCGTTCATCCCCTCGACGCTGGACAAGCTGCGCGAGGCGCGCGCGATGATCGAGGCGTCGGGGCGGGATATCCGGCTCGAGGTCGATGGCGGCGTGACGCCCGCGAACATCGCGGAGATCGCCGCGGCCGGCGCCGATACCTTCGTCGCCGGTTCCGCGATCTTCAACCAGCCGGACTACAGCGAGGTCATCGCCCGGATGCGCTCGGAGCTGGGCAAGGCCGCGGCATAACCCGGCCGGGGCGCCCCGCCTCGCCACTTTCTTCACAAAATCACCGGTTTGGTGCAATTGCCAAGTGCCAACCGATATGTACAATAAGTGGCCCCCGATCCTGGAGAAGGCTGTGAAAACAGCATTGCGTGCAAGCGTCGACCGGCTGTCGATGCGCGAGGTCACCCGCTGGCGATGGTAGCCAGGGATTCTGCTCGACCTGACTCTCGTCCCAGATACGCAACCCAATTCTCCGGAGACACCCCATGAAACAGCAGGACTTTGCCGCGCTTGCGGCACAAGACTACAACCGTATACCCGTTAGCCGGGAAGTGCTGGCGGACCTGGAAACACCCCTGAGCGCCTACCTCAAGCTGGCGGAGGGCGCCTATTCATTCTTCTTCGAGTCCGTGCAGGGCGGCGAGAAGTGGGGCCGTTACTCGATCATCGGGCTGCCCTGCCGCACGCTGCTGAAAGTCTTCGGCAACAGGGCAGAGGTCTGGGTCGACGGGCAGTTGTCCGAGAGCCAGGAGGTGGCGGACCCGCTGGCCTTCGCCGAGGCGTTCCAGCAGCGCTACCGCACGGCGCCGCGCGATGACCTGCCGGTTTTCCACGGCGGCCTGGTGGGGTATTTCGGTTACGACACCGTGCGCTACGTGGAGCCGCGCCTGCAGCCGGGGATGCCGCCGGACCGGCTCGGCACAGCCGACATCCTGCTCATGGTGTCCGAGGAGGTGCTGGTCTTCGACAATCTCGCGGGCACCATTCGCCTGGTGGTCAACGCGGATCCGGCCGACGACGACGCGCTGGCGCGGGCAGGGGACCGGCTGGAGCAGCTGGTCGGCCGGCTGCGTGAGCCGGCGCCGTCGCTCCCTGAACTGAACCTTACTGCCGCCGACAGCGCGGCCCTCGAAAAGTCGGCGGAGTCCGACTTCACCCAGGCGATGTACGAGGCCGCGGTGGACAACATCAAGGAGTACGTGCTGGCCGGGGACGTGATGCAGGTGGTCCCCTCCCAGCGCATGAGTATCCCCTTCGATGCGCCGCCGCTGAATCTGTACCGCGCCCTGCGCAACCTCAACCCCTCGCCGTATATGTACTTCCTCGACCTGGAGGATTTCTTTATTGTAAGTACCTCGCCACCACCGAGATCTACTCTTGAGCTCACACTCGTGCCCTTCACGCCGCTCTTCCGATCCCGCTGGCGCGGTCACACCGAGGCGGAGGACAGGGCCATGGAAGAGGAACTGCTGGCCGACCCGAAGGAGATCGCCGAGCACCTGATGCTGATCGACCTGGGGCGCAACGACGTGGGCCGCATCGCCGAGACCGGTTCCGTGGTCCTGACCGACAAGATGACCGTGGAGCGTTACTCCCATGTCATGCACATTGTCTCCAACGTCACCGGCGAGCTGCAGCCCGGCAAGTCCGCCTTCGACGTGCTCAGGGCGACATTGCCGGCGGGCACGCTGAGCGGGGCGCCCAAGATCCGCGCCATGGA
>CAJIAY010000279.1_pt1 | contig 11671 bp, 11 predicted proteins | sample 9199221 | NCBI WGS metagenome assembly CAJIAY01 (sample SAMEA7708283, study PRJEB35096) | sediment metagenome | biome: marine neritic benthic zone biome [ENVO:01000025]; feature: sediment [ENVO:00002007]; material: shallow marine sediment [ENVO:03000034] sea grass bed [ENVO_01000059] ...
CTGGCCGCGCGAGCAATGGGAGGTGTCGATCTCCCCTGCCTCCGCCGCGGATCACGACCCCATTCCCTGGGGACAGGTACGCCGAGACAGCATCGACCGGGTCGAGTTCTATACCTCGCCCCGTGCGACGGCGGAGGAACTGAAACGCGAGTGGACCGGTTACCACGAGCTCGCGCACCTGCTGATCCCCTACCAGGGCCACGGTGACACCTGGTTCAGCGAGGGCCTGGCCAGCTATTACCAGTACATCCTGCAGGGACGCGTCGGTATCCTGACTGAACAGCAGACCTGGCAGGCAATCCACGACGGCCTGATGCGCGGGCGGGCAGACTCCGGGTTCGACGGGCAGACACTGGCGAGCGTGAGCGACGGGATGCGCAGGAACGGCGGCTTCATGCGTGTTTACTGGAGCGGGGCCTGGTACTTCCTGGCCATCGATATTCGCCTGCGCCAGCAATCCCGGGGAGCACTCACCCTCGATGACGCACTGCGCAAACTCAATGACTGCTGCGCCGACGAGCACCTGTCAGTCAGGGAGATGATCGACCGCCTGGACAGGATGAACGAGATCGTGCTGTTCACACACCTGTACGAGCAGGTCCGCGGCTCGGAATCCATGCCGGGCTTCGAACGGATATTTGCCAGCCTCGGGATTTCCGTCGACGATGGCATGGTCTCCCTGCAACAGGTAGGTCCAGGCGCAGAGCTGCGCCGCCAGATCACCCAGCCGAAAGCCCTGTAACTTTGAACAAACATCTTTATACTGGATGGTTTGCAACCGCCCTGGCCGGGGTGCCGGAGCCTTGAAAAAACCCGTTTCAAAAGCAGATCTCAGGAAGCAGCTGAACCAGGAGACCGAGCGTTTCCTGCGACAGGGTGGCAGCGTCGACAAGATTCCCCAGGGAATCTCCGGCAAGGAGCCCGGCGACCCGCCCGTATTCCTGAATCGCCGGCTGTTCGTCGAGCCGAGGACAAGTCGCACGCTGGTGCCCGAGGTGGTCGCGGCCATCGAGTCGCGGCGGCGCGAGAAGCGCGGGCGAAAACCGGCGGCGCGACGACGGGTCCCGCGGCCCCGCCGCAAGGTCATCTACGACGACTTTGGAGAGCCAATCCGGCGCGTCTGGACGGATGACTAGGCAGGCCCGGCCCGATCGGCAACCAGCCCCTGGCTACTTTTCAACCAACCCTACTGATGGAGTCGATCCGTGAGCACTGATGTCACCCCCTTCAAGGTGGATATACCCGAGGCGGAGCTGGAAGACCTCAGGGAGCGGCTGGCGCGGGCGCGCTGGCCGGAGAAGGAACCCTGCGACGACTGGGCCCAGGGCATTCCTCTGGCGTACACCCGTGAACTCGCCGATTACTGGGCGAACGGGTACGACTGGCGCCGCTTTGAGTCGAAGCTCAACAGCTGGCCCCAGTTTACGACCGACATCGACGGTATCGAGATCCATTTCATCCACCACCGCAGCCCCCATGACGATGCCCTGCCCCTGATCATCTCACACGGCTGGCCGGGGTCCGTCGTGGAGTTCCACAAGGTGATCGACGCCCTCGCGGACCCCACCGCCCACGGCGGCAGTGCCGAAGACGCATTCCACGTGGTTGCTCCCTGCCTGCCGGGCTACGGATTTTCCGGCAAGCCCACGGAGACGGGCACCAACGTGGAGAAAATCGGCCGCATGTGGGGCCGGTTGATGGAGCGCCTGGGTTACTCCCGCTACGCGGCGCAGGGCGGCGACTGGGGCAGCATGATCACCCAGAGCATGGGCCTCACCGAAACGGAGCACTGCGCGGGCATCCACATCAACATGCCGATCGTGGCGCCCGACGAGGACACCATGAACGACCTCACCGAGGCCGAGATGGCCGCGCTGACGGACATGGGAGCCTACACGGAAACCGGTTCCGGTTACTCGAAGCAGCAGTCCACCTACCCCCAGACGCTCGGATACGGCCTGGCCGACTCGGCGGTCGGGCAGATGGCCTGGGTGGTGGAGAAGTTCTACATGTGGACCGACTGCGAGGTCGACGGCAGGCGCCACCCGGAGAATGTGCTCACGAAGGACGAACTGCTGGACAACGTGATGATGTACTGGCTCAACAACGCCGGCGCCAGCTCCGCCCGACTGTACTGGGAAAGTTTCACCAGTGTAAGCATGGAACCGATTCACATGCCGGTCGGCTGCTCTATCTTCCCGAAAGAAATCTTTCGCTGCAGCCGGCGCTGGGCGGAGAAACGCTTCTCAAACCTGATTTACTGGAACGAACTGGATCGCGGGGGGCATTTCGCGGCCCTGGAGCAGCCGGCGCTGTTTATCGAGGAGATCCGTCACTGCTTCCGTAACCTGCGCTAGCAGACGGCATCCGGGTCAGTCGTCGTCGAAGTCCGCACTGGTGTTGAGCCGGTCGTCGAAGGGCCGCGCCGACTCCCCCGCATCGGGCTCATCCTTGTCATCGCGGTAGGCGGGAATCCCGATATCGTAGTTCCTGGTCGGCGGCTCCTCGTCCTCAGGCTCCTCTCGTGAATTGCGCACCGGCGCCAGGGTCGGTGCGGGTGCGCTGTCGAGGTCGACCAGGGGCGGAGGCGTGTAGGCGGGCCGCTCTGCAGTGAGCGTGGGCTGCTCGTCCTCGTCCGCCTCGGACTCCGGTTCATTGAGGGCCGGCTCCGGGGGCAGGAACCGGGGTACGTCGATTTCCCGTCCGGCCTCGTCGAGGATGCCCGGCTCCGGCAGTTGCAGGGACTCATCCAACTCCAGCGTTTCATCCAGCCGCAGGGACTCGTCTAGCTGCAAGGGCTCGTCGGGCACACCCGCGCGCAGGCCGGCGGCCGACGCGGAGTCATCGTCCTCCGGGGGCTCGGTCAACGGCTGCGACCTGCTGCGAATAAACTCCAGGTTCTCGAGCGTGGCGTCGGTGGGTAGTTCGCTGGATGGCGATTCGATCTCCCGGACGATCATCCCGGCCGCGCTTTCTCCCGATACAGGCGCCTCCGCGGGCTCGACCACGGGCTGCTCTTTCGCCGGACTCGGGAAACGGGACAGGTTGGGGGTATGGCCGGGGCCCTGCCCCGGTTGGAAACTACCCGGCTCCAGCATCCGCGCCTGCTCCGCCAACGTCGGCCCGGCCTCGGCTCGAGGCGAACGGATCACGCCGGCGACAGTGACGGGCCCATCGTCCACGTTCCACCAGGCCGTCGAGGGGACGCTTCTCGCGACCGCCTCCTGGGGCGCGGCAGCGCCGCCCGCCACCAGCAGCGGCGCAACCTCCAGCTCTTGCGCCTGCTCGCGGGCCTCTTCCGCTTCCGCGTCTTCTTCGCTGCGGGCCTGCTCGCTCTGCGCGCGCTGCTTGAGCACCTCACTGGCGCAGTCAGACCAGCGGCCGAAGTGGCTTGATTCCGCGGGATCCGGCATGCGGTGCTTACGGAAAGACCCCATCGCCTGCTCAAAACGTTCAAACACCGAGCGGAAGTAGAGAATGTGGTCTTCCGTCTGCAGGGACACCACGTCACTACCGTCACGGATGATCAACATCTGGGGCGGCAACTGACCCTGTATGCTCTCTAGCAGGTGCGCGAGGAATGCGAGACGGAAACCGGAGTGGAATGTGTCACTGGTCTCTGCCTCGCAGGGTATATAAAGGAAGTCGCCGAGCCGCGTATAGCCGCTGGTGCGCATCAGCAGCTGGGAGCCGGCGGAAAACGCCCCGACAGCGAGCTGTCCGCCCGCGATGAAATCGGCCCCTTCGTGCATCGCCGCAATGGTCGCCTCCCGGCGGTCCGGTTCGTCGTGATCGGGATTGATGTGGGCGACCTGCTTGCCCTCGGCGCGCAGGGTTTCCGCGACAGCGATGGGCGCAGCGCCCCGGTCGGCGGGGGCACTGGAATCGACGTCCGGGAAAATGCCGTGGTCGGGGTTTTCCAGGGTAAGACGCTCCATCCAGAGTGCGAAGGGCGACTCCCTGAAGAGATCAAGGTCGTCCGGCGTGTACGTTACGGCGTTATCGTTGTTATAGCGATACATAACTGCAGCCTGCTTTCACCTGCCCGAAAACAGCGTAAGCCAATCACTTAAGCCGTTCGCGTAGTTATATCCGAATGACTGTCGGGTGTCCACGTTGACAACACGGCAGTTACCCTAACAGGGCAAGCCGAGCCGGGCGACTCCGGGACGGAAAAGGAATCCTGGAATCAGGGCACCTGATACACGGTTGCGCCACCGATCACCGTGCGCTTCACGACCAGTTCACGCATGGCGATGGGCTCCTCCAAGGGACTGCCCGACAGGACGACGAGGTCGGCGTACTTCCCGGGCTCGAGCGACCCCCGGTTGCCCTCCTGGAATATCTGCCACGCGGCGTCGATGGTGACCGCCCGCAACGCGTCCATCACCCCGATGCGCTGGTCGGGCCCCAGAACATCACCGCCGTGGGTCTGGCGAAACACCTGGCTCCAGACTGCCTGCAGCGGCTCCATGGGAGTGACCGGCGTGTCGAGGTGGGACGAGAACCGCACCCCGTGATCCTGCGCCCAGCGGGACGGGCTGATCGCGGCGGCCCGTCCCGGCCCCATGAAAATGTCCCGGTGACGGTCGCCCCAGTACCAGGTGTGCGCGGTGAAGAAACTGGGCGTGACGCCGAGCGCCTTCATGCGGGCCACCTGGTCTTCCCGCGACATCTGGGCATGGATGAGTATCAGGCGCGGGTCCGCTGCAGGATTCGCGGCCTGCGCCGCCGCGAACGCATCGAGAATATCCTCGATGGACTGGTCGCCGTTGCCGTGAATGGCGAGCTGGTAGCCGGCCCCGTGCAAGGCGGCGACCTTCTCGAACAGTTTCTCACGGGGAATCGAGGGGTAACCCCGGTAGTCCGCATCCCCGTGGTAAGGGGTATGGTAGGGCTCGCTCAGGTAGCCCGTGAACCCCTGGATGCTGCCGTCCGCCACCAGCTTGACCGGCCCCACGTACACCCTGTCGCTGCTGTATTGCGCCGGGTCGAAGTCACCGTTGAGCAGTGCCTCGCCGAAGGCATCCTCGAAGGGAAACAACACGAGGCGCTGGGGGACCACGCCAAGCCGGCTGAACCAGTACAGCCCGGTGGCCAGCTGGGGCGTGACGCCGCCGGACTGGGCGGTGGTCACGCCGATGGCCGAGTACTCGTCGGCCGCCGCCTTGAACAGGCGGTAGGCCACGGTCGCGCTCATCTCCTGCATGTGGTCGAGGACGCCCATGCGCGCCGTCTCTTCCAGCAGGCCATTGGGCTCCCGGGAGCCGGGCCGGCGGCCGATAACGCCGCCCTCCGGGTCCGGGGTGCCGGCGTCGATGCCGACGATCTGCAGCGCCATGCTGTTCGCGACCAGCATATGGCCGGAGATATGCATGACGGCGATCGGGTGTTCGGATGACAGCGCGTCGAGTTCGGCCCGCGTCGGGTGCCGCTGCTCCGCGAGCAGGGTGTCGTCGTACCCGAATCCCGTCACCCACTCGCCGGGCTTCGTGGTCGCGACGCGTTCGCGCACCGCGTCCAGGACCTCGGCCATGGTGCGCTTGTCACCGATGGGCGGACTGTTGAGGTCGGCGGCGAGCACGTTCATACCCGACCCGGGAAAGTGCCCGTGAGCGTCGATGAAGCCGGGCAGCACGGTCTTACCCCGCAGGTCGATCACCACGGTGTCATCATCGGCCCCGGCCATGATTTCCCCGGTGGAGCCCACCGCCTCGATCAGCTCGCCGCGGGTCGACAGCGCCTCGACCACGGCGTTGTTGTCGTCCATGGTCAGGATATTGCCGTTGATGAACACCTGGTGCGCGGGCGGCGCGGGCGTCCTGAGGGCGATGCTGGCAAGTATGCCCAGTGCAATTGCCAGTGCCAGCAGCACCAACAGGATCGTTTTCCACTTCATCGCGGGCTTACCTTGTCATTCCCCACCGACCGTCATCCCCGCCTGCGCGGGAATGACGTGCGGCACACCTCAGGCAACGGCCCCGAGCACGATGTTCGCCATCTGCGCCCGGTGCCAGGCGGCGTCGCCCCACAACAGCTGGCTGTGTTTCTGCCGCTTGAAGTACAGATGCACATAGCATTCCCATGTGAAGCCGATACCGCCGTGGTACTGCACGGATCGGCCCGAGGCAAACGCCGCCGTATCGCTGGCGGACGCCTTGGCCATGTGCGCGAAGCGCGCCGCCATTTCCGGCTCGGTGTCGATAGCGCAGGCGGCGTTATAGACAAGCGACTTGCTCTGGTCGATCTGAATCATGACGTCCACCAGCGGATGCTTCACCGCCTGGAAGAAGCCCAGCGGGTGATCGAACTGCTGTCGCGTCCCGGCATACTCCACGGTGGTCTGTAACTGCCATTCCGCCGCGCCGCAGATGTCCGCGGCCAGCAGTGTCCAGATGACGGGCATGGCCTGCTGCAGCGCTGCCAGCCCGTCGCCACTCACCTCCTCGGCTGCCACGTTGTCGAAGCTGACATGGGCCTGGTCCCGGGTCAGGTCGACGATGGCGTCGGGCGCGATGGTGACCCCGGCCGCATCGGCAGCGACCCAGTACAGCCCCTGCCCGGCGCCAGTGCGCGCGCTGACCAGCAGTCGGTCGACCTTGCGCGCGTCCTGCACGAACCACGCGGTTCCGCTGAGCTTTCCCCCATCGCACTGCACGTCCGTATCGGTGAGCGCCCAGGAACCGTGCCGGTCGGTGATCGCCAGCGTGGCGGACTGACCCTCGGCGATTTCCCCCAGCGCGGCTTCGCCGCCTGCGCCGCAGGCTGACAGCACGTAGGTCGCATTGAGCGTACCCAACAGCGGGCAGGGGAAGGCCGCGCGGCCCAGTTCCTCGACCAGCCCGGCGACCGCGACCGCCTCCATGCCCAGCCCGCCGGCGGACTCCGGCACGGCCAGCGAGGTCCATCCCAGTTCCACCATCTGCCGCCACAGGCCCTGGTCCCAGGCGCAATCGCTCATGCGCGCCGGGTCGTGGTCCGACGCCACCATGCCATGCAGTTTCTCGGTGCTGAAGTTGTCCGCGAAAAACTTGCGCGCGGACTCCTTGAGCAGCGCCGCCTCTTCTCCGAATCCGAAATTATCTGGTTGTGTCATGCCGCGTCCCCCTACTTCGACTTGGCCAGGCCGAGCACCCGCTCGCCGAGTATGTTGCGCTGGACTTCGCTGGTGCCCGCGGCAATCGTCATGCCGTAGGAGTTCATGTAGGCCATGGGCCACTGGCCACCGGCCGGCGCATTCTCGTCACCGAGGTAGAGCGAGGCGCTGGCGCCCTCCACCTCCATGGACAGCGCGCCGATATCCTGCGCAATCTCGCTGGCGAGCAGCTTGTTCTGCAGCAGCAGCCGGGACGGGTGATCCTGCAGGGCCGCGACCCGCGCACGGCGCTGGTTATTGCCGAGTCCGGCCTCGCGGATCATCAGCTGCATCAGGCGGTCGCGGATGAGGGGATCCTCGGCGGCCGGCCTGCCATTACGCAAGCTCACTCGCGTCTGTTCGATAAGATTCGATGTGGTGGTGGCGTGAGTCGACTTGCTTTTCATGCCGCCCGCCGCGGGTGTCTTCAGGTCACCCGCGCCGCGCTCGTGCAGCAGCGTCGTCATGGCGACCTGCCAGCCTTTCCCCAACTCGTCGAGCCGGAGGCCGTCGTCCACCTCGAGGTCCTCGAAGATCACCTCGTTGAAGCCGGTTTCACCGGTGATCTTGATCAGCGGGCGCACGGTGACGCCCTTACCCAGCGCGGAGCGAATGGGCACGACGAAGTAGGACAGGCCGTCGTACTTGTGGGAGCGGTCCGTACGCAGCAGCAGGATCATCCACTCGGCAAAGTGGGCCAGCGAGGTCCAGACCTTGTGGCCGTTGATCACCCACTTGTCGCCCTTGCGCTCGGCGAAGGTCTGCACGCTGGCGAGATCCGACCCGGCGCCGGGCTCGGAGAAGCCCTGGCACCAGATGTCCTCGCCGGAGAACAGGCGCGGCAGCAGGCGCTCCTTGAGCGCTTCCTGGCCGTGGTAAAACACCGTGGGCGCCGCCATCCCGAGCCCGATCACGTTCGGCAGGAAAGGCGTACGCGCCGCCTTCATCTCCTCGTTGGCGACCCGCTGGCAATCGGTGCGGCCTCCTCCACCCACCGCGACGGGGTAGTCACAGCCCACGAGTCCGGCGTCGTAGGCCGCCTTCTGCCACGCCTGCAGGTAGTCGAGCTGTCCCTCGGTCATGATCTCCAGCGGAGACAGGGGCAGCCGCACGGGAGGCTCCCCGGGCTTGTTGCTCTCTAACCAGTCCCGGCAATACTGGCGGAATTCCGCCTGCTCCGGGCTATCCTGACGGGCACTCTCTGACATGGTTCTCTCCGTAGCCTGTTTGAATTCGTAATCGGACGCCTGGACTAGTAGTGGGGCGGCTTCTCGCCCTCCGCCGCAACGCCGTCCTGTGCGCCGCGTGCCTGCTCCTGCATGCGCTCATGGAGCAGCTCCAACTGCCGGCGCAGCAGCAGGATTTCCTGCTGCTGTTGCGCGAGCGCCGCATCGAGCCCGCTGATCGTGTCCTCCTGGAAAGCGAGCTGGGCCTGCAGGTCCATGACCTGCTGTTTCAGCGTTTCCAGCTCCGAGGACATTCGGTTACGACTCCTGATCGACATGGCTTGCGCACGCGCAGCCGCTTAATATACTGCCCGCTTCCCGATAAATACACGGTTCAGCCATGGGCAAGAAAAAAAACCCGGACAGCAGGCCGGTCTACTCCACCGACCGCGGCCGGCTATGCCCCCAGTGCCTGCGACCGGTGGCCGGGTGCGTCTGCGGCGACAGCCGACCGGCGGCCACCGGGGACGGCATCGTACGCCTGCACCGGGAAACCAGGGGCCGCGGCGGCAAGGCGGTGACACTGGTCAAGGGGCTGCCGCTGGCCGGCGACGAGTTAAAAGCCCTCGCGAGCCAGTTAAAGAAGACGTGTGGCGTGGGCGGCGCCGCCAAGCAGGGCCACATCGAAATCCAGGGCGACCGCCGTGACCAGCTGAAAGAGGAGCTGGAAAAGCTGGGATACAGGGTGAAGATTTCCGGAGGTTGATGGTTTTCGCGAATAGTTCGATTTTATCCGCAGATAGCGTCTAATTCGCTTCATTTCGCACAAATTTTCTGCAACTTGCCGTTCGCCGAGCTCGTTATATTTCTTAAGTTAGCAGCCCTTCCAAAAATATTTGTAAATAATCACGCTCAACCCTTTATTTTTATTGGATTTAATTTTCCTTTGTGTTAAAAAAGTTGTTGTGAGTCCGGAAATGACGCGAACGGGGTGCCTTCTCCTTCCGCCGTCCTACGATAACCGGGCCGCGACCCAAGCAATAAGATGTAACGGCAATATCTGACGGGATTAGTCATCCCTGCGAGGAAGTGGGCAATGTACGTTACCGCAGAACACCTGAGAGATCAGGTCATCCGGCCTACGCTGGAATACCTGGGGGCATGGACGCCGGCAGCGGAGGCCTTCCTCCTGCAGACCGCGATCACCACGCCCGACGTGGGGCTTTTTTCTTCGAGGCATGAGGGCCTGGGCCTGTTTCACATCACGGCCGCGCAGCACCGCGACCTGTGGGACCGCTACCTCGCCTTCAATCCGGATTACGCCAGCCGGGTCAGGGGACTGGCCAGCCAGCGGGCATTCCTGAGCGACCCGGACAGCGAACTGCAAACCAACCTGAGCTATTGCACCGCGATCGCCTGGTTACTGCAGAAGCGCGCCGGCGGCTTCATGGAGCAGCCGGAGGCCGGGGAATCTGTCATCGCCTGAAAGCGGCCCCGCCGGTCGGGTTCCGATCCGCGCAGGCCGCCTGTTTGAGATCCTCCCACAGCGGAAGATCCTCAGGCCGGTCGATGTCCGCCAACGCGGGCATCTCCGCCCACATCAGGCCCTTCCTGCTCAACACGGCACGTGTACGCGCATACACCGCCCCCGTCCCCCAGGGAATGTCCCGGAACATGTCCGGCTCGATGGCGCGGGCGGCAATCATCACGTAACCGCCATCGGTGGCGGGCCCCAGCACCAGGGGCGCCTCTTCCAGGGCAAACGCGGCGCGGCGCAGGTAGGCCGCATCGATACCGGGACAGTCGCTGCCGACCAGTATCACCGACGCGTAGCGCTCGAGACCGTCGCTGATGGCGTGGAACATGCGCTCGCCCAGGTCAGCGCCCCGCTGCTCCACGATCGCCGCCGCGCCCTGCGACCGGCAGTGCTCGAACAGGGCGTCTTCCGTCTCTCCCGCCACGTGCACTTGCACGTCTCCCAATCCACTCGCCAACAATTGACGACAGGTCCATTCGACCAGTTCGCAGTGCAGGTCGCGGGCGGCGGCGGCGGACAGGTGGGGGATCAGGCGGGTCTTCACACGGCCCTCGCGGGGCGAGCGCGCAAACTGCAGCATCAGGCAGCCGCCCCGTTCAGCCCCGGCCATGGTAATGCCTCCAGAGTGTCGCGGGCGAAACGCCCGCGACGTAGGCCAGGCGCAGCAGCCACATCCGCAGCACGGTCGACAGTACGCCCCGCTCTTCCCAGCGCCGGCTGGATGTTGTGACCGGCTGTTCTATCACCAGCGGGGGGGCGAGACGGCGCAGGCGTTTGCAGTACGCGACATCCTCCATCAGCGGTATATCCTCGAAGCCCCCGGTCTGCTCGAACACGGCGCGGCTCACGAACAGCATCTGGTCACCTGTCGCCACGCCGGTGAGGCGCGAGCGCCGGTTCATGAACCACTCGATAACGCGGAACGCGGCGCGCTCCCCGCTGAGTCGCACGCAACAGAACCCCCAGGCGGGTGACCCTGAAAAATACGCCGCCAGTTGCTCACCGCCGAAGGCCGGCCACGTATCGGCGTGCAGGAAAACGAGGTAGGGCGCGGTGGCGGTCCTGCCGCCGAGGTTCATCTGGCGCGCCCTCCCCTGCGCTCCCACCAGCAACTGGTCACAGAGGGGCAGCGCGGCGGCGACCGTGCGATCCCGGCTCCCGCCGTCGACCACGATCAACTGGCTGCCCGGAAAACGCCGGCGCAGTTCCACGAGCAGGTCCGCCACGCCCGACTCCTCATCCAGGACGGGAATGACAAAACTGACGGCAGGCTCCGTCACGATCCGAGGGCGCCTCCACAGCTGCTGCCCTGTCCCGCCGTGCACCCGTAACAATGCTCGCCGGTGGCGACCGGGTCGCCTTCCAGGCCCCCGTCGGCCAGTAATTCCCGGAGGTGCCGCCGCGCCCCGGGAGTCGGCAGCGGCAGGTCCAGCATCTGGTTGAAATCGCAGTCGTAGAGGTAGCCGCGCCAGTCGACGCTGAGCAGCCGGCGGCACATCAGCGTCTCCATGTTGGGCGCATGGAAGTTGTCGCGCAGCAGGTCCATGTACTCGCCGTACTGCCCCTGCGCCAGCAACACCGCGCCGAAGCGGGCGATCGGCATGTTGGTAATCGTCAACAGCCGGTTGAAGCGAATGCCAAAGCGCGCCAGCAGCTCACGCCGGTAGTCTGCTTCCAGCGACTGTTGCGAGGGCGGCAGCGACGGACCCACCGGGTTGTACACGAGATTCAGGACCAGGTCGTCCCCGTAGCCCAGTGCGTTGAGTTTGCGCAGCGCGAGGATGCTGTCCTCGTACACCCCCCTGCCGCGTTGTGTATCGACATTCTCCTCCA
>CAJIAY010000404.1_pt1 | contig 11587 bp, 8 predicted proteins | sample 9199221 | NCBI WGS metagenome assembly CAJIAY01 (sample SAMEA7708283, study PRJEB35096) | sediment metagenome | biome: marine neritic benthic zone biome [ENVO:01000025]; feature: sediment [ENVO:00002007]; material: shallow marine sediment [ENVO:03000034] sea grass bed [ENVO_01000059] ...
CGTGGCGGCGATCGCGGTCGCGGTGGTGTTCTTCAGCGCCAGCCAGGATATCGTGCTGGACGCCTACCGCCGGGAGATTCTCGGCGATAACGAATTGGGAATGGGCAACGCGATTCACGTGAATGCGTATCGCATCTCCGGCCTGGTGCCGGGCAGCCTGTCCCTAATACTCTCGGACCACCTGCCCTGGTCCAGCGTGTTCTGGATTACGGGGGCGTTCATGTCCCTCGGCATCGCGATGTGCCTGCTCGTGTCGGAGTCGGACGCGGAGCTGCCCGAACAAACCGGTTTCCTCGAATCGACGGTGGCGCCGTTCAGGGAATACCTCGAGCGGCGTGGCTGGTCCGGGCTGTTACTCGTCGTTTCCTTCATCGTGCTCTACAAGGTGGGTGACAACATGGCCACGGCGTTGTCCACGCCGTTCTACATGGATATCGGATTCAGCAAGACCCAGATCGGGCTGGTGGCGAAGAACGCGGCCCTGTGGTCGGCGGTTATCGGCGGTCTGATGGGCGGGCTCATCATGTTGAAGGTGGGTATCAACCGGGCGCTCTGGCTTTTCGGTGTTGTGCAGATTGTCAGCATCTTCGGGTTTGCGGTGTTGGCCGACACGGGTCCCGCCCTGTGGTTGCTGGCGGTCGTGATCAGCTTCGAATACCTCGGGGTGGGGCTGGGAACCTCGGCCTTCATCGCCTTCATCATGCGCGAGACCAGCAGGACCTACGCGGCGACCCAGCTGGCGCTGTTCACCGCGCTGGCGGCGGTGCCGCGTACGGTGGCCAATGCCAGCACGGGGTTCATCGTCGAGGCGATAGGCTGGGTGGATTTCTATCTCCTGTGCGCGCTCATCGCCTTGCCGGGGATGCTGCTGCTGTTCTGGGTGGCCCCGTGGAACGCCGATACGGAGGGCCAGCGGGCTCCGGGGTAAGCCCCCCAAGGCCCTGTAAACACTGGGTTTTGGGGTCCCCGTCACGGTTACCGCCATTAATCTCCGATAGCATGGTTATTTCAAAAAAGGAAAGCTACACTAGCGCGATTAAGCATAATGGTTATAAGTGCGGTAGCGATGCAGCAAGTCCCCCATCACCCTCCGAAGGGACGCCCGTAGATGGCGGAACGGGCGGTTAACGACGCGGAACTCAGGGCGCCCAAGCGGGTCATCGCCATCCTCGGCATGCACCGCAGCGGCACCAGTTGCCTGACCGGGACACTGCAGGAGGCGGGTCTGTCGCTGGGCGATTGTCACACCTGGAACAAGCACAACGAGAAGGGGAATCGGGAGAACCAGCAGTTCGTCGACCTGCACGACGCCATTCTCGAGGCGAACGACGCGGCGTGGGACGACCCGCCGGCGAAGGTGGTGTGGCGCGACGAGCATATCGCCGAGGCGAGGCGCCTGCTCGAGGACCATGCCGGGGAGCCCACCTTCGGCTTCAAGGATCCCCGGGCGCTGCTGGTGCTCGACGGCTGGAAGCAACTGTACCCGTCGATAGAATTCGTCGGCATCTACCGGCACCCGAACGCGGTGGCCAAGTCACTCGAGAAGCGCAGCAGCAAGACCTGGGAGGAGTCCCTCAGCCTGTGGTATGCCTACAACCGTGTTCTGTTCCGCGAGTACAGGAAGAAGCCTTTCCCCATCCTCTGCTTCGACGACGATGAAGCGGTGCTGGATGGGAAGATTTTGAAGGTCGCGGAGCAGATGGGCCTGACACACGGCGGCGGCGACGACAAGTTCTATACCGCCGACCTGAAGCACAACGACAGCTCCGGTGACCGGACGCTGCCCTGGAAAGTGCGGCGTTTGTACAACAAGCTGGAAAAGCACGGACTGTAACCGGTGCCGGCACAATGCTAGAGCGGATTCAGCAGGGTGTGCGACGCCTGGTGGCCGGCGAGCAGACCGGCACCTGCCTGGTCAGCTTTGTCGTGATCGCCTACGACATGCCGGACCAGGCGGAAAACACTATCCGCTCGCTGCTGCCGGACTACCAGCGCGGTGCGCCCGCGGAGCACTACGAGGTGCTGATCGTAGAAAACGAATCCCCGAACACAATCTCCCGGGAATTCCTGTCTACGCTACCCTCCAACTTCTCCTACCACCTGCGGCAGGAGACGCGCCCGACACCGATTTATGCCATCAACCATGGTCTGGAGCTGGCGCAGGGCAGGAACATCTGCGTCATGATAGACGGCGCCAGGCTGTTGACCCCGGGCGTTGTGGGCAACATGATCCTGGGCCATAAACTGACGGACAACGCCGTTGTGACGGTACCGGGCTATCACCTCGGCGAGGAACTGCAGCAGAACGCGGTGGCGAGCGGCTATGGCTACGAGCACGAGAGAAAACTGATGCAGTCCATTGCCTGGCCCGCAGATGGCTACCGCCTGTTCGAGATCGCCTGTTTCAGCGGTTCCTGCAAGTGGGGCTTCTTCCTGTCGCAGAGTGAGAGTAACTGTATCAGCATGCCGCGCGAACGCTGGGAAGCCCTGGGCGGCTACGACACCCGGTTCGAGGCCCACGGCGGCGGCCTCGTCAACCTCGACCTGTACAGGCGCGCCTGCGAGTTGCCCGGCATGCAGCACGTCGTGCTGTGGGGCGAGGGAAGCTTCCACCAGTTCCACGGCGGTGCGACCACCGGCGGGGACGACGAGGAGGCAAGGGCGCAGGTCATCGAAGGCATCAAGGCGGAGTACCTGCGGATTCGCGGCCAGAACTACAAGGCGCCGGAGACCGACCCGATATTCCTCGGACGATTACCCCGGGAGGCTCAGAAGTTCGTGAGCTTCTCGTCGAGCAAGATCATGGAACGACTGAATAACGCAACCGCGCGGAATGGCGAGCAGGCATCGCTTCCGGAGCACTGAGATAAGAAGAGGTACCTATGAGCACTAACCTTTATTTCCCGCCGTCCCTGCAGGGATTCGAGCCCAAACGCATGGTCTTCAGCACCTGGGTCGACCACCTGCCGTTTGCCTATGACCTCGTCGCGGCCATCCGGCCCAAGTTGCTGGTGGAGCTGGGCGTCTATAACGGCCTGTCCTTCTTCACGTTCCTCCAGTCCATGATGGACCACGATATCGACGGTGTGGCCTACGGGGTGGATTGCTGGGAGGGCGACGAGCACACGGACGCCTACGACGACTCGATCTACAACGACGTGAGCGACCATGCGCGCGAGTTTTATCGCGGTAACACCTACCTGTTGCGCATGTTCTTCAACGAGGCGCTTAAGCACTTCAACGACGATTCGCTGGACCTGCTGCACATCGACGGCCTGCACACTTACGAGGCCATCCAGGAGGACTTCACGAACTGGTACCCGAAGGTGAAGCCCGGCGGCATTATCCTGTTCCACGACGTCATGGCCAAGATCAAGGACTTCGGTGCCTGGAAGTACTTCGAGGAACTCGAGCGGGAGTACGACGACGTCTTCAAGTTCAACCACGGTTTCGGCCTCGGCGTCATGCGCAAGCCGGGCGGCGAGCCCAGCGATGAGCCGCTGATCAACATGCTGTTTTCCAGGGATGAGGAGACGATCAAGCAGCTGCGCCAGTTCTACGTGCACGCCGGCCTGTTTCTCGAGTCGCGCCGCCAGGCGGCGTTCTGGCGCCAGTCCCGCAAGGGTGGCAAGAAGGGCGGGCAGGGCAAGCTCAAGCAAGCCGCCGAGGCGGACAACGCCGATTCCTGACGCGGGCCCCGGCGGACTGTGCGCCGGTTCACAGGGAATGTGAACCGGCGCCGCAAATTCGCGAAAATTTGCGGCAGATCAAGCGGCATTTCGCCGGCGCAAGGGTAGACTGGTTGCCGTTAAAACCACGCAAAACGCCCCGAAAAAGGCAGTTTTTATGATAATTGACAGGGCAACGCGGAGTGTGGAGGATGACCGCATGACTGCTTCACATGAACTCCTGCAGCAGGCGCAGCAGCTCGTCGATGCAGGGGATTACCGGTCGGCGATCAACCTGCTTGAGACGGACGGCCACTACGACGACCAGGACCTCGCCCAGCGCCTGGTGGACCTGCGCATCCAGGCCTACGACCACCTCGAATGGCCCGAACCCCACGATCACTGGCCGCCGACCCACGACGGCCGCTTCGATGGCGTGGAGGGATTCCCCGAGGTCGAGGCGAGCGAGCTCGACGTGGACAACCTGAAGGCGGGCATCATGGGCTGCGGCGGCCTCATCGTGCGCGGGCTCATGGACGAGAAATGGATTGCGCCGATGCGCGACAATATCGACCGCGTGTTGCAGGCGAGGATGGACTTTGCCAACGATGGCAAGGACGGCAGTCCCTGGTATCACCGCTCTGACGATGTGGCGGGCGGCCCCGCGCAGTTCAGGGGTGGCGAGCGCTTTACCAACATCGGCTCCTGCTGGAGTATCGACAGCCCGCCCACCGCGTTCCAGCTGATCGAGTTTTACCGGGAGATCGGGCTGCCCGCGCTATTGCACGATTACTTCGAGGAAGACGCGGTGTTGTCCGTGCGCAAGTGGGTGGTGCGTTGCGCGGCACCCAACAACGGTGCGTCTTCCGGCTGGCACCAGGACGGCTACTTTCTCGGCGATGCGACCGCCATCCGCACCGCCAACCTGTGGATCGCGCTGACGGACTGTGGCGGCGACGCGGATGCGCCGGGGATCGAGATCATACCCGGCGGCGAGCGCAAGATTTACGAGACGGGCACCCGCGGGTCGCCGTTCAACTGGACGGTGGGCCAGGGCATCGTCGACGACATCGCAAAGACCCACCCGGTGCAGTGTCCCCGCTTCAACGCCGGTGATGCACTGTTCTTCGACCACTTCAACCTGCACCGCACCGGCTTCGGGCTGAACCACAGCAAGAACCGCTACGCGGTCGAGACCTGGTTCTTCGCCGGCTCCACGGCACCGCGCAAACAGCAGCCGGTGGTGTTCTGAAGGTCCCAGGGTGTTGTTATGAGTGCTGACGAAACCGCCACCACCGATGTCGAGAGCATCGAGTCCTACCGCGAGGTACTGGACGAGGTCGACCGGCTGATCGGGGCGGGCGACTACGACGCGGGCATCGCCCTGATGCAGAAGGTGGCGCGCTCCAGCGGTAACGAGGAGCTGATGCGGCGGCTGATCGAGCTGCGCGTAGAGGCGATGCCGCTGCTGGCGGACAAGGTCGACCCGGAGCCGATGTACGAGGCCAACGAACTGCTGGCCGACACGGACGCCTTGCGCAGGCGGCTCGCCGATGACGGCTATCTCTTTTTCAGGAACATAGTCCCCGTCGAGCGCCTGCTGGCGCTGCGAGACCAGATTACAGCCATCCTCGCGGAGCTCGAGTGGATCAAGGACGGCGCCGAGCGCATGGCGGCGAAGGCGGTTTGCCGCCCGCGCCGGGAAGGGCAGCCCAGGTTTTTCAAGGCCCACGACCGCATCGTCAAGCTCGAGGCCCTGCATAGCCTGGCCCACGAGAGCAACCTCATGAACGTGATGCGCGCGGCGCTGGGTGACACGGCCTTCCCGCACCCGCTGAGCATCGTGCGCCTGGTCTTCCCCGACAGTCCGGAGCTGGCCACCCCGCCACACCAGGATTTCCCGAACAACCAGGGTACGCCCAACCTCACCGCCGCGTGGATACCGCTGGCGGACTGCGCTATCGAGGACGGATCGCTGGCCGTGCTCGAGGGCTCCCACAAGTTCGGCGTATTGCCCCTCAAGTTCCACCTCGGCGCCGGCAACCGGGCCGCCGTCCTTACCGAGGAGATGAAGGCCGGTCGCTGGGTCGGTGCGGACTTCAAGTTAGGGGACGTCCTGTTGTTCCCGTCGCTGACGGTGCACAAGGCGATGGAGAACCACAATACGGAGACCATGCGGTTGTCCGTCGACTTCCGCTACCAGTTGGAGGGTGAGGCGCTCACCGAGGGCTGCCTGCAGCCGCACTTCCAGCGGGTCAGCTGGGAGGATATCTACAGGGACTGGAAGTCGGACGAGTTCAAGTACTACTGGCGCAACAAGGAGTACGCGGAAGTCCCCTGGAACGAGGAGCTGCACAAACTGCCCGACGATCATGTCGACGAGGCTTATGAGCAGACCCTCGCCTACAACATTGCTCTGACGCGCCGGCAGGCTGGCCGCTCGGGCGCCGAGCAGGACTAGTTCACCCGGGCGCGTCCGCGCCCACTGCAGTTACCAGGCGAGCGGGATCTGGTTCTTGGGAAAACTCGACTCCCCGAAAAACCAGGTTTCGATGGCGTAGCGCACCTTGGTGAAGTCGGCGCGGTACTGCGTGCGGTGCAGGAAGTAGTGGTCGAAGAAGAAGGCATCTCCCTCGTTGAACTCCGGCATCAGGGGCTGGCCCTTGCTGTAACTGCCGGTGGCCTGCTCGTCGCTCACGGACCACTGGAACTGGGCGCCGTCGGACGAGGCGATCGAGTTCAGCCGCAGCGGCACCACGTCCATGCCGGGAGCGCCGGTTTCGCCGCCGCACTCGTTCAGCGGAATCCACATGTTGATGCTGTTGATGTTGGTGCCCATGAAGGCGCCGTCCTGGTGCCATCCGGCCTCGGCCACGGGCAGCAGTGAGCGGCGCAGCACCCACTTCTTCACAGTCAGGCAGGGAGGTTCGTTGAGGTACTCGGTTACGAGTTCTTTCAGTCCGTGGGCTTCGTACCACTTCAGTAACACCTCCGCGACGCTGGGCGCCTCCACGCACATGGCCGAGCCGGATTCGCGGTGGAAGTTGCGGGTATTGCCCAGCTCGCGGTCCTTGTTCGGCATGATGGTGCGCAGGTTGTTCGGCGGGTTGAAATAGGCGCTGGCGTCCGGCGCCGTCTTCGCGGCGCAGGCATCGACCACGCGGTCGACGATGGGTATCAGGGCGGCCATGCTCGCCTTGTCGAACAGGTTGCGCACGATCAGCGAGCCGTGCCCGGCGATGGCGGCGCGCAGGCATTCGACGTTGAAATCGCCGGCGTCCACCTCCGGTATGCAGGGTTCCGCGTTCGCGGCCGCGTGCCCCTCGTCGATGATCAACTGCGGATGCTGCGCGGGCTCCCGCGTGCGGTAGGCCTCGATGCGGGTACCGATGGTGGCGCAGTCGGTGGTGATGTTCCGGGCCTCGAGATCGGCCTCGGACAGTTGAAAGTCAGGCATGGATATCTTCGTTCACTAAAAACCACTAAAATTGTATGACAATTCGCGAAACCCGTCGACTTTTCGGGTGTCAGGGTAGTCTTACATCCTTACGTCGCGCCGTAAACGCCCCGGAAACCGCTTTTCACGAGACTCTCTGCGTGCATTACAATGATTGAGAACTGGGTCTACAAAAAATGGTCTTTCGGCGTGTGGATTTTCTCGGGGCTTCTGGAACGGGTGCGGCGTAGTGTGTTGTTACTGGCACTGCTGCCGGCCCTGTGCCTGACGGCGCAGGCCAGCACGGAAGGCCTCAAGCTGCCGAACCTCGGCGAGTCCAGCACCAGCCTGTTTTCCTCCGAATTCGAGTACCAGCTCGGCCGGGCCTGGCTGCGAGTGTTCCGCAGCCAGGCGCCGACGGTGAACGACCCGCTGTTGTTCGACTATCTCGACCATCTCATCTACAGGCTGGTCAACCACAGCGAACTGCAGGACCGGCGGGTCGACCTGGTGATCGTCGACAACCCCACCATCAATGCATTCGCGGTGCCGGGCGGGGTGATCGGCGTGCACAACGGCCTGCTGGTCTGGGCCGAGAACGAGGACGAACTGGCGACCGTGCTGGCCCACGAAATCGCGCACCTCAGCCAGCGCCACTTCTCACGCGGTGTAGAGTTCCAGCAAAAATTGCAGCCGCTGGCGCTGGCGGCCATGCTCGCCAGCATGGTTTTGGTGGCGACGGCGGACAGCGATGTTGGCATGGCTGCCCTGTCGGCGTCCCAGGCCGCGGCCCAGGATGCGGCGCTGCGCTACAGCCGTTCCAACGAGCAGGAGGCGGATCGCATCGGCATGCAGACCATGCTGGGTGCCGACATGGATCCGCACGCGGCGCCCGCGATGTTCGAGCGCATGCTGCAGGCGACCCGGTACGCCAGCGGCGACCAGGTGCCCGAGTTCCTGCGCACCCACCCGCTGTCGGAAAACCGGGTGGCGGACCTGCGCAACCGGGCCCGCAACTATCCCACGAAGGAACCCCGAGACGACCTGGACTACCAGTTGATGCGCGCGCGGGTGCTCGTCTCGCTCGCCGACACGCCCGAGCAGGCCGTGGCGCAGTTCCGCGGCGAGCTTGACGGGACGCCGCGCTCACCGGAGGCCGCCCGCTACGGGCTGGTGCTGGCCCTGACCGGCGCAGGGCGTCCCGACGAGGCCGCGCTGGAACTGGACGCCCTCTGGTCATCGAACCCGGACCGGCTCGAGTACGTGATTGCGGACGCCGAGATCGATATGGCCCGCAACAAACCCGACCGGGCGGTGAAGCGGCTGGCCCCGCGACTGGAGCAGAACCCGGGTAATCACCCCCTGGTCATGACCTATGCCATGGCGCTGATGAAGGACCAGCAGCCGCATGTCGCCGAGGAGGTACTGGTGGCGCAGAGCCGGGAGCGGCCGGGCGACCCCGGCCTCTGGTACCTGCTGGCCGAGGTACAGGGCCTGTCCGGCAATATCGCGGGCCTGCACCAGTCCCGGGCGGAGTACTTTATCCTCAACGGTGCCCTGGACCAGGCCGAGCAGCAGCTGAAGTACGCCCTGAAGCTCACCCGGGGAGACTTCCCCAGCACGGCGAAAATCGAGCAGCGGCTGGTGGATATCCGGGAAATGCGCGAGCAGCTGGAGTCGCTTTAGCCCGGCTTGCCGGCGGAGTCAGGCGTTGCCCTTGACGGTGACGTTGATCTCGCGGGCGAAATCCAGCATGCGGCGCAGCGGCACCATGGCGCGCTCGCCAACGGCGGGATCGACGAAGATCTCGTTGTCGTCCCGCTCGAATATCTGCGCCAGCGTTTCCAGGTCGTTCATCGCCATCCAGGGGCAGTTGGCGCAGCTGCGGCAGGTCGCACCCTCGCCGGCGGTGGGCGCGATGATGAACTCCTTGTCGGGGGCCTGTCGCTGTAGCTCGAAGAAGATACCCTGGTCCGTGGCGACAATGAACTGCGTGTTGTCCATCTCGCGGGCCGCCGTGATGATCTGGGTGGTCGAGCCGACCTTGTCCGCCAGTTCCAGTACCGCGGCGGGCGACTCCGGGTGGACCAGCACGGCCGCGTCCGGGTAGACGCGCTTCAGGTCGGCGATGCCGCGGGCCTTGAATTCCTCGTGCACGATGCAGGCGCCGTCCCACATCAGGATATCGGCGCCGGTTTCGCGCCGGACGTAGTCGCCGAGGTGCTGGTCGGGGGCCCAGATGATTTTCTCCCCCTGCTCCGCCAGGTGCTCGGCCACGTTGAGCGCGATGCTGGAGGTGACCACCCAGTCCGACCGGGCCTTCACCGCCGCCGAGGTATTGGCGTACACCACCACCGTGCGGTCCGGGTGCTGGTCGCAGAACGCGCTGAACTCGTCGGCGGGACAGCCGAGGTCCAGCGAACAGGTCGCCTCGAGGGTGGGCATCAGGACCCGTTTCTCCGGCGTCAGAATCTTGGCCGTCTCCCCCATGAACCGGACCCCGGCGACCAGCAGCGTCTCAGCCGGGTGGTCGTGGCCGAAGCGGGCCATTTCCAGCGAGTCGGAGACACAGCCGCCTGTCTCGTGAGCCAGCGCCTGGATGGCGGGTGACGTGTAGTAATGCGCCACGATAACGGCGTTTTCCCGCTCCAGCAGGGCCTTGATGTCAGACTTGAGCGCGTGCTCCTGCTCTGGCGTCAGTGCCTTCTGTTCCGCGTGGTCGAGATGGAACTGCACTTGCTGTCGGATGGTTTCCAGCTTGTCGGATGCGAGGCTCATAAGGGGTTGATAGCGGGATGCAGCGGCGCAAACAAAGGGTCGAAATAGTAGCATAGATTGGCGGGTCGGGAGGCCGCGGGCCGGAGGCTGCGGGCCGGAGACCACCCGTTCCGTGCGCCCGCGAAGCATGCGCCGGGGCGCCGGTGTTCCCCGTGTTCCCGGCGGCGCCGCTAACGGGGTGATTCGCGGCCCCGTCTGCCCCGCGCGCGAGCTTTGGTAATTTTAAATAAACATTTACTAGAATTCCTTTCACTTATTCCGTATAACTTCATGTTATATAAAGAATAAACTTCTTAAGCCACGAAGGGCTGGTGAATCGAGACCAGGCCGGTGGGGATGTAATCGTCGCCAGTGTGAATGGGCCGGGTGGCCGGGAAACGAGCGTGGAACAGCACACAGTACTGATTATTTCCGAGGACAAGACAGATCATCTGCTGATCTCTGCCTCCCTGGAACGCGCGCGGCCCGCCCGGTTCCAGGTTGCCTCCTCGGAGTCTATCGAGCGCCCGTTGGAGGCGCTGCTGGACCCCATGATCGACGCCGTCATCATGGCGCACGGACCCGAGACCGAGTACCTGCTGCGCCTGGCGAACAAGAACGAGGCGACCGCACCGCTGATCCTGCTGCTGGATGCGACCGACGCCGCGACCCTCGAGCAGTGGCAGGAGCTGGGCGCCCAGGACTACCTGATCCGCGGCCAGCTGCAGGATGCGCTGGTCCACCGGGTGCTGGACTACAGCATCCAGCTGCACAAGGCGAGGGAGCAGATTCGCCAGTTATCCAATCGCGACCCCCTGACCGGGGCGCTCAACCGGGTCGGCTTCCGGGCGCACCTCGAGCGCGCCATGGGGCGCTCGGAGCGCTACGGCTTCAATACCGCGCTGCTCTACATCAACATCGACGAGTTCGCGAACATCAACGACCACTACGGCGAGGCGGACGGCGACGTGATGATCAAGTCCATCTCGCGCCGCCTCATCAACAAGATGCGCAGCTCCGACAGTATCGCGCGGCTCGGCGGGGACGAGTTTGCCGTGGTGCTGGAAGATGTCAGCTCCGCGGCGGACGTTGAACTCATCGCGGACAAGATGCTCAAGTCCATCTCGGCGCCTATGATACTGAGCGACCAGCAGGTGGCGGTGGAAGCCAGCATTGGTGCGGCCATCTATCCGGACGACGGTACCGAGTTTTCCGATCTCGTCGAACATTCACGTAACGCCATGCAGCAGGCAAAGAGTATCGGCGGCGGCCATGTCGTACGTTACTCCGAGAAGCTTACCTTCGATACGTCCGGCAGTAATTCGCTCGCCGCCGAGTTGCGTGCCGCGGTGCGCAAGAACCAGTTCGAACTGCATTACCAGCCGCGCATCGACCTGGCGACGGGCCACCTTGTCGGCCTGGAGGCGCTGCTGCGCTGGAACCACCCGGAGCGCGGACTCGTTCTGCCGGGTGAATTCATTTCCGCGTGCGAGGACATGGGCCTGATGAAGTCGATCGGTTACCAGGTGATTCAGCATGCCTGCACCGCCCAGGTGTGGCTTGAAGACCAGAACATGCCCGACGTGGACGTCGCCGTGAATATCTCGTTCTCCCAGATCCAGGACGATCGTTTCGTCGAGATCGTGAAGGACATCATCACTCGCAGCGGCGCGAACGCGTCGCGCATCGAGCTCGAGCTGACCGAGTCGACGCTGCTGAAAAGCCC
>CAJIAY010000055.1_pt1 | contig 11515 bp, 9 predicted proteins | sample 9199221 | NCBI WGS metagenome assembly CAJIAY01 (sample SAMEA7708283, study PRJEB35096) | sediment metagenome | biome: marine neritic benthic zone biome [ENVO:01000025]; feature: sediment [ENVO:00002007]; material: shallow marine sediment [ENVO:03000034] sea grass bed [ENVO_01000059] ...
CTCATCGTCGCGGGCTCCCTCGTGGGATCAGCCGGCATCATCCTGACACAGATTATGTGCAAGGCGATGAACCGCTCGCTCACCAACGTGCTGTTCTCCGGTTTCGGCAGCGGCAAGACCGAGGCTACCGAGGTGGATGGCGAGATCAAGCCGATCGTCGTGGAGGACGCCTACTACGTGCTCGAGGCGGCGAGCAGCGTCGCGATCATCCCGGGCTACGGCATGGCGGTGGCCCAGGCCCAGCACGTGGTGAAGGAGTTGACGGAACTGATGGAAGAAAACGGCACCGAGGTCAATTTCGGCATACACCCGGTGGCGGGCCGCATGCCGGGACACATGAACGTACTGCTCGCGGAAGCGGACGTGCCCTACGACCAGCTGCTGGAGATGGACGATATCAATCCGCGCATGGAGACGGTGGACGTCGCCATCGTGATCGGCGCGAACGACGTGGTGAACCCCGCGGCGCGGGAGATAGAATCTTCTCCCATCTACGGCATGCCGGTAATCAACGTGGACAGTGCGCGCACGGTGTTCGTGCTCAAGCGCTCGATGGCATCGGGTTTCGCCGGGATCGAGAACCCCCTGTTCTACAAGGAAAACACGCGCATGCTGTTCGGCGATGCCAAGGAGTCCATCGGCGGGCTGATACGCGAGTTCGGCAACTGATTTCCAAACTGGTCATTCCCGCCTAGGCGCGCTCCCAGTCGAATGCAAGGACATCGCGGATATCGGTGGCGCCGACCATGAGCATCAGCAGCCGGTCGATGCCCAGCGCGACGCCGCTGCATTCCGGCAGGCCGTGTTCCAGCGCGGCAAGCAGGTACTCGTCGATGGGTCGCTCCGGCTGGCCGCGCTCACGACGGCGCGCGTTGTCCGCCTCGAACCGGCGCCGCTGCTCCCCGGCATCGGCAAGTTCGCAGTAGCCGTTCGCGAGTTCCATCCCGTTTACGTAGACCTCGAATCGCTGCCCCACGCTGACCTCGCCATCGGTAACGATTCGCGCCAGCGCAGCCTGCGACGCGGGATAGTCGTAAACAATGCAAAGCCCCTCGAGCCGCGGCTCGATAACATGTGACAGCAACAGGTCCAGCCACAGGTCCCGTTCGCCGGAAAGTTCGCCCGGGTCGATATGGTCGCGGGCAACAGACTGTAATTCCTCAATTGGGGCGGTGAACGGATCAATCTGCAGGTGAGCACGGAACAGCTCGCGGTAACTTGTCTTGCTGACGGGGTGCTCGCCGAGGCAGGACATGACGAGCCCCGCAACCTCATCCATCAACTGGTGGTGATCGTAGCCGGGGCGGTACCACTCGAGAAGACTGAACTCCGGGTTGTGGCGTGGACCCAACTCGCCCGCACGGAAGGCCTTGCTGATCTGGAACACAGGCTCGCCGCAGGCGGCGAGCAGCCGCTTCATCGCGTACTCGGGAGAAGTCTGCAGGTAGCGGTCAGCGCCTGCGTCCGACAACAGGATGGGGTCAATCGCGGGGTCGGTTACGCCGTGCCGGCACAGCAGGGGTGTCTCGACCTCGACAACCCCTCGCTCAGCGAAAAACTGTCGCAGCATAGACAGGAGCGCCGCTCGCCGACGCAGGACGTCGAGGTCAGCCGCCGGCCGCCACTCCACACCTACGCCCTGCCGGCTGGCTCAGGATTTCGAGGCGCGGTTCTGGTACTCGCCGGTCCGCGTGTCCACGCGGATGACCTCTCCCTCGTTGAGGAAGAGCGGCACCTTCACGACCGCTCCAGTGCTAAGCTTGGCGGGCTTGCTCCCGCCCTGGGCCGTGTCGCCCTTCAGCCCCGGGTCGGTTTCCACGATCTCCAGTTCCACGAAGTTCGGCGGCGCGACACTCAGCGGGGTGCCGTTGTAAAGTGTGACTTCACTCTTGTCCTGCTCCTTCAGCCACAGGTGGCTGTCCCCGACAGCGGTGGCATCGGCCTGGTACTGCTCGAAGGAATCCGGATCCATGAAGTGCCAGAACTCGCCGTCGGTATAGAGGTATTCAAGGGAGAGATCGATGACGTCAGCCCCTTCCAGCGACTCCCCGGACTTGAACGTGCGTTCCCAGACACGACCGGTCTTCAGGTTGCGTAGCCTGACGCGATTGAAGGCCTGTCCCTTGCCCGGCTTTACGAACTCGTTCTCGAGTATGCTGCAGGGGTCGCCATCCAGCATGACCTTCATGCCGGAGCGAAATTCGTTGGTAGAGTAACTGGCCATTGGATAACACCGGATTGCCGGAAAAAGGCGCTTATAATACCCCACGCCGCGGAGCAATGGCAGGTGCGCGGACGCCTGTGGCGGTGCACGACGGTATTGGGCTATCCTAGGGTCAAACTACAATGCTACACCCGGGGATTCACGACACAGGTAATGGACGACTCCAAGCCTATCAAGCTGAAGGTACCTACACAGGACCAGACAGAGCTGCGCATCTTTCCGGGCGATTCCGCGTCCGCAGCGAACTGGATGGGAGGCCTGCCACCGAGGGATCCGGCCGCGGTGGTCGAAAATCTGGACGAGGCCCTGGCAGATCTGAATCGCACGACTCTCCCGCCGACTACCCGGTACGAGATTCTGGAAACGCTTGCCCCTGCGCTCGACTCGGCACTTGCCAGCCTCAAGAAGCGCTTCCTGAACCAGCCCCTGGTGCTGCCCGCGGAACCACGGGCAATGGCGAGAGCCTGTGATCAGCTCATGTCCGCGGCAACCACCGCTTACGCCGTCGTCGCGATTGAGGCCGTGCAGAAGAGCGATTCCATCACGTCCACCAATCCCGCCAGGCTCACCTGCGAGGCGATCCAGCGGGCCCTGTTGTATAGCGGGCTGAAGATTTTGCAGGCCTACCAGTTGCATCAGCCGATGGAGCCTGACACCTGGGCCATTCTCCATCAGCTCTATGCTCTGGCCGAATTCCAGCGACTGGCTGACCTACCGATACCCGATGCCCGAGCCGGCGGCAGTACCATCAAGGCAACCTATGCGCAGGCGCTCGCCCTCAGCTGCTGCAAACCCAACCAACTGCGACAGAGCGACCTGATGTCGCTCTACCGCGGGCTGCAGGCGTGGGTTGGGTTGCTGCGGATAGAGAGTCGCGAACACGGTAACGAGTTGTTTGTCGTCGACCTGAACGGCGACCGCCCGGCGCAGTACCGGGCCCTGCACCGCGATGCCGACGAGGAGGAGTTACGCGCCATAGACACGTCGGTACTTATACAAGCACTCGAAACCCGGCGCGAGGCGCTCGTCAGCAAAGGGGACAGCTTCGACAAGGCAACCGGCGTACCACTGGCCATGGTGGAGCACCTGATAGCGTGCCTGGGCAGCGTCAGCATGCGGAACTTCAAGCGCACAGCCTCGAACAGCCCGCTCTGGATCTGTCTGGGACTGGGCAGCGCACATTACCAGGTTTCCCAGCAGCACCTGATGCATCGAATCGAGAGGGGCGACCGCTATGTCGCCGCTCCTCGCGGCCGCGAAGATGACAATGTCTTCAACTCCGCCGCGGACGATGACCATCAGGAGGGCGTGGGCGCCCACCCGCCATCCGGGGACGGGCAGCAAGCCCCGCCCGGGGTAAACCTGGACGTCGGCAGCCGCGCCATGATCATGACCGAGGAGGAACACGCCGTTCCCCAGCGCGAGGCGCACCCCATTTTCGAGGTACAACTCGCAGACACGGGCCCGAACGGCTACTGCCTGGAGTGGCTTGATGACATTCCGGCGGACCTGAGGAGCGGGGACATCGTCGGCCTGAAAGAGGACAGGGAACAGAATGAGTGGGCCATCGCGGTCATACGCTGGCTCAGCCGTTTGCGGAATGCGCGGACACTCGTAGGGCTGGAACTGCTCAGCCCGAGAGCCGTCGCCTTCGGCGGCAGGTTGGCGCGCAAGGGCAAGGCAGAGGAAGAACCGCCCATCCGCGTTTTGCTGCTCCCGGAAATCAAGATAGTGGGCCAGCCCAGCACGTTGATCACGCCGCGCGCCCGGTTCAAGGAGCGCCAGAAGTTGATACTGCGCAATGCCGAAGAGTCGCGAACGATACAGCTGATGCGCCAGATAAGCTCGACGGCAAGCTTCGAGCAGTTCGAGTTCCATCCGATCAAGGAGCTGGGTGACCCCCTCGCAGAGCGCGAGAACACAGGGGCGGACATGGAGTACGATTCCCTGTGGAGCAATATATAGCTTAAGCCCTCAGTTCCAGGGCGATCCCTGGTACTTGTCCGAAATACCCAGCAGGTAGAGTATCGCGTCCAGCCCCAGCGTCGAGATGGACTGTCCCGCTGACTTCTTGACCAGCGGCTTCGCCCTGAACGCAATACCAAGGCCCGCGATACTGAGCATGGGCAGGTCGTTGGCGCCGTCACCCACGGCAATGACCTGCTGCAGGTCGATTCCCTCCTCATCGGCCAGTTTCCTCAACAGCTCGGCCTTGCGCGCGCCGTCCACGATCTTGCCCTTGACCTTTCCGGTAACCACGCCGTCCTGGATGTCGAGTTCGTTGGCATAAACGTAGTCCATGCCCAGCCTTGCCTGCAGGTGGCGCGCGAAATAGGTGAAACCGCCTGAGAGGATGGCCGTCTTGTATCCTAATGTACGCAGGGTCGAGATAAGGTGTTCCGCGCCCTCGGTGATCTTTAACTCTTCTGCCACGCGCGCGAGGGCGCTTTCCTCCAGGCCGTTCAGCAGGGCGACACGAGTGCGGAAACTCTCCTGGAAGTCGATCTCGCCGCGCATGGCGCTTTCGGTGATCGCGCTGACCTTGTCGCCGACACCCGCCACTTTCGCCAGTTCATCGATAACCTCCGCCTCAACGAGTGTCGAGTCCATGTCGAAGGCAACCAGCCGCCGCGTTCGCCGGTACATGTTGTCCTGCTGATAGGCCAGGTCTACTTCCAGGGCGCCGGCTACCTCAAGCAACTCGCGGCGGAAACTGTCGGGATCGCTAAGGGAGCCGCGGGCGGAGAACTCGACGCAGGCCTTGCTCAACGCAGGCAGCTCGCCGATGGGAATACGCCCGGACAGCCGGTTGATACCCTGGATGTTGAGGCCGTGCTGGGAAATTACGGAGGTGACCTGTGCTATCTGGTCGGACGTTATCTTGCGCGCCAGCAGAGTGATGATGTGGCGCACCATCCCCTGCGCTTCCACCCACTGTCCGTAGCTGTCGAATGATACCGGGCTGGTAGCAATCCGCAGGTCGCGCTCGTCCGCGAAGCGCGCTACCGCAGCGGCCACCTCATCGACGTCGGTGCTTTCAGGGAGTTCCACCAGCAACCCCAGCGACAGGGTCGCGTGTATGACGGCCTGGCCTATATCGAGAATGTTGACGGAGTAGTCCGCCAGGATCGCCGTGACACCGGCGGTCACACCTGGCTGGTCATCACCCGAAATCGTGATGAGTAGTATGTGGTTCACGGGCTGCACCCACTATTCTTCTCGGGGCGCCATTCTACCGTGTTCGCAACGGGCGGCAAGGGAGGTGCAGGCTGCGCCTGCGATGACCCGGCAGGGAGAGTCAATGGCCCGTGAGTGGTTTATACTGGCGCCAGTCGCAAGCCGGTATTCCCAATAACAAGTGAGCAACCGCATCCGAAATTCCAGCCTGGGCCAGCAGTTTGCCATCCTGACCGCGGGCGTCTGCCTGCTGGTGAGCCTGGCGCTGGTTGCGCTGGGCGCCATTTCCACCCGACATATGCAATCGGTGTTGCAGGAAGAGTACGGCACCGCACTGGCCCAACTCGTGGCGGCAAGGGTCAGTTCGGCGCTGGAAAACGGCGACCTGCTGAGCATTTCCGCATCGCTGCGCCGCTTCATCAATGCCTCGGCGGCCCAGGCCATCGCGGTAAATGACGTCGAGGGCAAGGTGCTGGGGCTTGCCGGTGAGGCCCACGGCGGGAATCTCGGCCGCTATACCGCACCCGTGCGTATCGAATCCGATGTCGCCGGACAGGTCGTGGTAACGGTTAACGCCGACAACGCCCGGGCCGCGTTGTTGCGGTTCATACTCAGCATGCTGGGTCTCGCGGTGTTGCTAAGCCTCGCGGCTTACGGGGTCGGCCGCCGCTTCGGCTTGCAGGTGGGCGGCCAGCTGGCAGGGCTCGCACGCAAGGTCTCGCTGGAGGAAGAGCCCCCGGCACTCCTATCCGGCAGCGAGCTGACCGCGCTGGAGCGTGAAATCGACGCACTACCCATGGACCTCTTGCGCACCCGCAGCGAGCCGGGCCCCCAGGATGAGAATTACCGCACCACCGCGGTACTCTACCTGCACCTGTCCAGCCTGGTGAACTACGTGGACACGCTGGACGAAAACTCTTTGCAGCGCTATATCGAGCGCCTGCACCAGGTCGTCTATGCCGCCGCCGGGTTCTATGCGGGCGACCTGCAGGTCGCCAGACAGTTCGGCCTCGCGGTCTTCTTCAGCGGCCACAACAAGGCAGGCAGCGCGGCCTTTCGCGCGGCCTCCTGTGCCTGGCTGGTCAAGGCCGTATGCCGCGGACTGGAGAAGGAGATGCCGTTGTCACTCTCAATGTCGATGGCCATTTCCCAGAGCGAGCTGGGAGCGGGCAGCGGCGCCGACATCTATCCCGGGCTGTACACACAGCACGCGCTCGACGAGTTACAGGCGGTGTGCGCGAGCAAACCCCCGGACATCCTGTTATCGCCCGCTGTCTGCGAGGACACGGATATCGCCGGCCGGCTGGAATGCCGGCCCACGGAAGTCATGGACTACGCCCTGCTGGAGGAATTCGCCGAACCCTACCAGGACCTGCTGGAGCGGCAGCTGCGCCTTGTGTTGAAGCGGCTGGCAGACCCGTCCCGCCGCTGAGACGGCCCGGCTTAGCGGGGCGCCACCTCCATCCGGTCGACGTGCTGGAAGCCCCGGGGCAGTTTCCTGCCTCGCTGGCCGCGCTCACCCCGGTAGTGTTCAAGGTCGGCGAGCTTGAAATTGCGGTGCCGCTTGCCGGAGTGAATCACAAGGTTGTCCTGCGGGGTGATTACCTGGATCGCCACCACAAATTCCTCGCGTTCCTTCACCCGCGCAGGGGGGATACCGATAATTTTGTTGCCTTTGCCACGCGCCATCTGCGGCAGGTCCGATACCGGGAAAATCAGCAGGCGACCCTCGTTCGATACCGCCGCCACCAGTGAGCCGTCCAGTGTCTTTATTTCGGCAGGCTGGAGGACTCCCGCACCGGAATCCTTCCGCAGGGTGAGGGCCGCCTTGCCGGAACGGTTCTTGCTCTGCAGTTCGCCCAGCCTGGCGACAAAGCCATAACCCGCGTCACTGGCGAGCAGGTACAGGGCCTCCTCCGCCCCCATCATCAGGCCCTCGAACGTTGCCCCGGACGGGGGGCTGATCCGCCCCGTGACCGGTTCACCCTGGCCGCGGGCGGAGGGCAGGTTGTGTGAGGCAACCGTGTACGCCCGGCCGGTGGAATCCAGCACCACGGCCGGCTGGTTGCTGCGGCCGCAGGCACTCATCTTGTAGCCGTCGCCCGACTTGTAGCTGAGACTGGCGGGATCGATATCGTGGCCCTTCGCCGCCCTGATCCAGCCCTTCTCCGACATGATCACGGTGATCGGGTCGGCGGTCACCAGCTCCAGTTCGCTGAAGGCCTTGGCTTCGTCCCGTTCCACCAGCGGCGAGCGCCGGTCGTCGCCGAAGTTGTCGGCCACGGCGAGCAGTTCGTTCTTGATCAGCGTTTTCAGGCGGGAGTCGCTGCCGAGGGTCTTCTTGAGCGTGTCGCGCTCGCTCTTCAGGTCCTTCTCCTCGGCCTTGATGTTCATCTCTTCAAGCTTGGCGAGGTTGCGCAGCTTCAGTTCGAGGATGGCCTCGGCCTGCACGTCACTCAGCTTGAAACGCTTCATCAGCGCCGGCTTGGGCTGGTCCTCGGTGCGGATGATATGAATCACCTCATCGATATTGAGGTAGGCAATGAGATAACCCTTGAGGATTTCCAGTCGCCTCTCGACGCGCTCAAGGCGATGCTCCAGCCTGCGGCGCACCGTCGCCGTGCGAAACTTCAACCACTCCTTGAGCAGCACGTCCAGCGGTTTCACCGCCGGCCGGCCGTCGATCCCGATCATATTGAGATTGACGCGGTAGGTTCGCTCGAGGTCCGTAGTGGCGAACAGGTGGCTCATCAGGGCTTCGAGATCGACCCGGTTGGAACGCGGCACGATGACCAGGCGCGTGGGGTTTTCGTGGTCCGACTCGTCCCTCAGGTCAGACACCATGGGCAGTTTCTTCGCCTGCATCTGCTGCGCGACCTGCTCCAGTACCCGGGATCCGGATACCTGGTAGGGCAGCGCATTGATGACGACATCACCATTCTCGGACTCCCACACGGCACGCATGCGCAGGCCGCCGCGGCCCGTTGCATACAACGCGAGCACTTCCTCTCGCGGCGTGATGATCTCGGCATTGGTCGGGAAATCCGGAGCCAGCACGTGCTCGCAAAGATCAGCCACACTCGATTTCGGTGATTTCAGCAGATGCACCGTTGCGGCCACCACCTCACGCAGGTTGTGCGGCGGGATATCGGTAGCCATACCCACGGCGATGCCCGTGGTGCCGTTCAACAGCACGTTGGGAACCTGCGCGGGCAGCACAACGGGCTCCTCGAGGGTACTGTCGAAGTTTGGTATCCAGTCGACCGTGCCCTGCCCGAGTTCGCCCAGCAACACCTCGGCGTAGGCCGTCAGGCGCGACTCGGTATAGCGCATGGCGGCGAAGGACTTGGGATCGTCCGCCGAGCCCCAGTTTCCCTGGCCATCCACCAGCGGGTAGCGGTAACTGAATTCCTGCGCCATGAGCACCATGGCCTCGTAGGCCGCGCTGTCACCGTGGGGGTGGAACTTGCCGATCACGTCGCCGACCGTGCGCGCCGATTTCTTGAATTTGGCCGAGGACTTCAGCCCCAGTTCGCTCATGGCATAGACGATACGCCGCTGAACCGGTTTAAGACCGTCACCGACATGGGGCAGCGCGCGGTCGAGAATGACGTACATGGAGTAGTCGAGATATGCCTTCTCCGTGTAGGTCTTGAGGGACACCTGCTCCGTCCCGTTGTTATCAATTTCCTGAATATCGGTCATTGTCAGCCCGCCTGTTTCTCACGCCGGGGAGGCAAGGGAAGAATGTATGAACCGGTCACCGCAGGCACCCATGCCTGGGCCACCCGTCCTACCGGCGCTGGTCGCTGGGACTGCCCTGCGACCCCACCAGTTGCTCATTGAGATTGACGATAGAGTTTGCCATATCGACCAGCAGGCTGTGTATCGTGGCCGGGTTGCTCTTGATCAGTTCGCTGAACTGTTCCTTGGGCACCTTGACCACTGAGCAGGCGGTCCTGGCTCGCACGGTCGCGCTGCGGTCTCTACCGGTCAGAGCCGCCAGGGCGCCGAAAATCTCACCCTGGGCGATGCTGGCCACCTTGACGTCGTCAACGATCACCTCCGCCACCCCCGCGCTCATGTTATAGACATAATCCGCCTTGTCGCCCTGGTGGATGATGATCTCGCCCGGCTCATACTCCTCGAAGCCCGGCGTGGAAGGCGGGTCCTCGGGCGCGCTGGCGGCAGCGATACGCAGCATCAGGCCGGCGTAGGTGATGAGTAAGCGCGTCCAGAGCCTGATCGCGGCGGGCTCATCGAATACACGCTGCATAAATTCCAGTCCGGAATAACTGTCGAGTTGCGCCCCGGTATCGCTGCCGTACAACACGGCGATACTGTGGTCCTGGACTCCCGCGATATCCGGCAGCAGGATATCCCCCGGTTCCAGCGTGTAAATCGTCTTATCCTGGTAGCGCACGGTCAGGGAGCCGTCGCGAACGACGTAGAACTGGGTGCCGTCAAAGCCGCGGAAATTGCCTGCGGGAGTGATATCCACGGAATGCGGCATGGCGGGTATGTTCACAACTTCCAACAAATCGCCGGCCAGCTTTCCCAACTGTTGGCCCAGCGCGGTTATATCCTGCGCGTCAATCGTTACCAACATCTACTGCACCTTGTCCCTTCCTGTGCGGGATATTCCTGGAATTCCCGTGGTCCCTGCCAAACCTTGTTATCAAAACTTGTTATCAAACCTTGTTATATTGTGCGGCGCGACGCACCCTGTCATCGCCGAATTAGCCGCATTATAGTAGCAAGTAAACTGACAGCGGAGAACGCCGCACGCTTTTTTTAATTGCGTCAAAGCAGGAATTCGACGAACGAAATGGACCTGAAGTGGCACACGCTCTCCTTTGCCGACCTTGGCGCTGAACGGCTGTACGCCATCATGCGCCTGCGCCAGGAGGTCTTCGTCGTCGAACAGGACAGCGTCTACCTCGACCTCGACAACCGGGACCAGCGGGCGATCCACATACTGGGCACCGAATCAGACAACCTGGTGGCCTACCTGCGCTGCATTGCGCCCGGGCCGGACAGCCCGGACAGCCAGCTAGGCCGCATCGTGGTGCGGCCCGCGGCCCGTGGCAATGACCTTGGCAGGGAACTCGTGAAGCGCGGCATCGCCTACAACCGTGAACGCTGGCCGGGGAGCGACATTCGCATCAACGCGCAGGCCCACCTGCAGGACTTTTATGCCTCGCTGGGTTTTGTCGCCGAGGGCGATGAGTACCTCGAGGACGGCATTCCGCATCGACAGATGCGCTGGTCGGCGCGGGACTAACTTTCCAGCAGGAACGTCACCGGACCGTCGTTGACGAGGCTGACCCGCATATCGGCGCCGAAGCGTCCGGCGGCAACTGGATCGTGACGGCCCCGCAGCTGCCCCAGCATGTAATCGTACAGGCTCTCGGCATCGACCGGCGGCAGGGCTGAGGAGAACGAGGGTCGCAGCCCCTTGCGCGTATCCGCCGACAGGGTGAACTGCGAAACCAACAACACGCCGCCCGCGATATCGGCAACGCTGCAGTTCATACGTCCCGCCGCATCCGGGAACACCCGGTAGGCGAGCAATTTGTCGAGCATGCGGTCCGCGGTGCCGCGATCGTCGCCCTTATCCAGGCCGAGAAATACCAGCAGGCCGGTATCGATGCGTCCGACGCACTCGCCCGCAACATCCACCGCCGCACCGCTGACCCTCTGCAGGAGCATTCGCATGCTAGCCCCGCGACGCCCGCCTGCGCTCATGCTCTTGCAACAGTTTCTTGCGCAGCCGGATACTGGACGGCGTCACCTCGACCAGCTCGTCGTCCTCGATAAATTCCAGCGCCTGCTCGAGGGAGTGCTGTACCGGGGGCGTCAGGGTCAGCGCCTCGTCGCTACCGGAGGCCCGGACATTGGTCAACTGCTTCGCCTTGGTGGGATTGACCGGGAGATCATTCCCGCGGCTGTGCAAACCCACGATTTGTCCCTCGTATATCTCGATGTTGGGATCGACGAACATACGACCCCGATCCTGGAGGTTGTAAAGCCCATAAGCCAGGGTCTTGCCCTGCACCATGGAGACCAGCACGCCATTGGTTCTATGAATGATCTCGGCATCCTTGACCGGGC
>CAJIAY010000367.1_pt1 | contig 11505 bp, 8 predicted proteins | sample 9199221 | NCBI WGS metagenome assembly CAJIAY01 (sample SAMEA7708283, study PRJEB35096) | sediment metagenome | biome: marine neritic benthic zone biome [ENVO:01000025]; feature: sediment [ENVO:00002007]; material: shallow marine sediment [ENVO:03000034] sea grass bed [ENVO_01000059] ...
CGACACCCGGCAGGCAGCGCAGCGCATCCGTCAGGTTCTGCAGTGCGGGGCTAAGTTTCATCACAAGCTAACCGCTCAGAACGGCAGTTTGAAACCGGGGGGCAGGTTGAGACCCGAGGCGAGCCCCGACATCGCTTCTTTATTGCGAGCCTCGATCTTGCGTACCGCATCATTCACCGCCGCCGCCAGCAGGTCTTCCAGTACTTCCTTGTCCTCGGTGAGCACCGCGTCGTCAATCGCCACGCGGGTCACGTCGTGCCGGCCGTTCATCACCACCGATACCATGCCGGCACCGGCCTCGCCCGTAACCTCGGCCTTCGCCATGTCCTCCTGCGCTTTCTGCAGTTCGGCCTGCATGTTCTGCGCCTGTTTCATGAGGTCTGAAATACTTCCCTTCATTGCTCGTGTACTCCTCGTCAAGCATCCGTGGGGTGGATGGATGAATGGTCCAGTTCGCCATCGAAGCGGGTAATCAATGCCTGTACCTGCGGGTCTTCCTCGATGGCCACCACCGCCTCCGCCTGGCGTTGTGCCGCCAGCCGGGCCGCCCGCATCGCCGGTGTCTCCGTCCGCACGGCGCCGGTTTGCAGGCTGACGACGACGGCTTCCTCGAAAAAATTCTCCAGCGCCATCTGCAGCTTTCCGCCGTGGCTGTCGTTGAGCAGCGTCGCATGCGCCTCGTCGAGCACGAACTGCAACGCGTTGCCCTCAAGGTCGCGCAGCTCACAGTGGGAGGCGATGTTGTGGATCATTCCCTTGAGACCCAGGTGATCCAGCAGGCGATGCCAGGATCCCGTGCTGAGGTCCGCGAGGCCTGGCCGCTGCCCGCTCTCAAGGGAAGACTCTGCCGGTGGATCGGGCGCCGGGCGGGACCGGGAGCCGTTCCCGGGTCCCGCTGCGGGTGCCTCAGGGGACTTTTTTACGGGAGCGCCGGCCTCCCCGGCGACGTCCTGGGCAGGGGACAGCGGCCGGAGGTCATCGGGACCCAGGCTCTCATCAATGACCGCGGCGGGACGGAACGCCATCATGCGCAGCATGATCATCTCGAATCCACGCCGCGAGTCCTGCGACAGGCCGATATCGCGCTTACCGTTCAGGGCGATCTGGTAGAACAGCTGGGCATCCTCCGCGGTAATACCCGCCGCGAGTCCGGTCACCCGCTCCGCATCGCCCCAGCTGTTGTCGACCGCATCGGGTACGACCTGTGCCGTCGCCACCCGGTGCAGGAGGGACAACAATTCGTCCAGCGTGCTTTCGAAATCCGGCGCATGCTCCGCCATACGGCCTATGACGGCGAGCACGCCCGCGTGATCGTCCGCGCTGACCGCCTCGAGCAGTTCGTGGACGTAGCCGAGGTCCATGCTGCCCAGCATGCTGCGCACATCCTCCTCGCCCACCTTGCCCGAGCCGTAGGCGATCGCCTGGTCTGTGAGGCTGAGCGCGTCGCGCATACTGCCGTCCGCTGCCCGACCAAGCTGCCACAGCGCGGGCTCCTCGTACGCCACGCCCTCCTCCTCCAGCACCTTCGCCAGGTGGCCGACAATCTGCTCCGGGGGCATATGCTTCAGATTGAACTGCAGGCAGCGGGACAGCACCGTGGCGGGCAGTTTTTGCGGATTCGTCGTGGCGAGCAGGAACTTGACGTGGGGCGGCGGCTCCTCGAGCGTCTTCAGCAACGCGTTGAAGCTGCTGGTAGAGAGCATGTGCACCTCGTCCACGAGGTAAATCTTGTAGCGCGAACGCGTGGGGGCGTATTGCACGTTGTCGAGCAACTCCCGCGTGTCCTCCACCTTGGTGCGGGACGCTGCGTCCACCTCCAGCAGGTCCACGCTGCGTCCCTCGGCGATTTCCAGGCAGGACGAACAGGTGCCGCAGGGTGCGGAACTGACCCCGGACTCACAGTTGAGGCACTTGGCCAGGATGCGCGCCAGGGTAGTCTTGCCCACGCCGCGGGTGCCGGTAAACAGGTAGGCGTGGTGCAGCCGGTCATGGTCCAGCGCGTTCACCAGCGCGCGCAGGACGTGCTCCTGGCCCACCATCTCGGCGAAGCTCTGTGGCCGCCACTTGCGCGCCAATACCTGATACGACATGCGTTGCGTCGCCCCGGAGGAAAAGGAAAGAGGATACACCAGCCCCGTGATCACAGAAACCGTTGACGGCTGGATTGGAGGCAACCCAGACAGCCACACCCCGGCACACGAGTCGGTAACTACCGTTGCTCCCTTCCGGGCCTGGCGGGGTTCACTACCTATCGTTGCGGGGGGACCGCCTGGATCACCATGACATCGACAATCCGGGGTCTTCCATGCCCACAGAGGGCGCGTATTTTGCGGCAATCGGGTTGTCGCTGCAAGGGACGCGCGCAATCCACCCTTGACATCAATGTAAGATGCATTAACATTGATGTTACCCCTTGTAACATTGAGTGGCACCATGGACAACCGGACACCGCCTGGCGCGAATCCGCCGACTTCCCGCTGGCGCCAGGGCCTCGCGCCGCTGGCGGCCGTTGGCATTGTCGTCCTGCTCACCGCCCTGCTGTACGCCAGGGAAGCCCTCTACGCGGACACGGCGCCCGACAGCCTTCTCACCGTGGCGGCTGTGGAATACGTCGGGCAGGAGCAGTACTCACGAACGGCCTCCTACCTGGGCCTCGTGGTCGCGGGCAGGCGGGCCAACCTGGGGTTCGAAATCCAGGGCCTGATTGCAGAGGGGCCCCCGCGGCCCGGCACGCGGGTCGCAGCCGGTGAGACGATCGCAGCACTGGACAGCAACGCACTGCAGGCGAGGCGTCGGGCCACCGCGGCAGACCTCGAACAGGCGCGGGTCGAATTCGACCTTGCGCAACTGAAGGCGCGGCGACAGGAAAAACTGCTGGGTTCGGGCGCGGTCTCCGAGGATGCCCATGACGAGACACGCTTACGGGCACTCGCACTGTCCTCCCGCGTCGAGTCAATGGAAGCCCGGCTGGCCAGTATCGACATCGAACTGGAGAAGTCCCGGCTGGTCGCACCCTACGCCGGCTACGTCGCGGACCGCTACGTACAGCACGGTTCCGTCGTCAGCCCGGGCACACCCGTGGTTCGACTGCTCGAGATCGGCGGCCTGGAATCCCACATCGGGGTGAGCGCGGAGCGGGCGAATACGCTGCGGCCAGGCACGGCTTACACACTGAAACTCCGCGAGCGCACATTGCAGGCGGAGCTGCTCTCGATCCGGCCGGACATCGACCCGGTAACCCGCACCACCACTGCCGTGTTCGGGCTGCCCGAGGGACTCGATGCGCTCGACGGTGAACCGGTGACGCTCGAACTCGATGAGACGGTACGTGCATCCGGTGGCTGGCTGCCGATAGAGGCACTGCTGGAAGGCAACCGGGGGGTATGGACGGTACTCAGGCTGGAGCCGGACGGCGAAGCACTGCTGACGGTCAGGGAGGCCGTGGAAGTACTGGAAACCCGCGACGACCAGGTCTTCGTGAGGGGCACGCTGGCCTTCGGGTCACAGGTCGTGGCCAGCGGCGTCCATCGCATCACCCCTGGCACGTCCGTGTCGGTGCAGGGAGCACCCTGACATGATCGCCCGGCATATCTACACCCACCCGCGCTACTTCATGCTCGTGATCCTGTGTGTGGTCGCCGTGGGCGTGACCAGCTTCCGCTCGATACCGCGCCAGGAAGACCCCACCCTGATGAACTTCGTCGCCACGATCACCACGATGTACCCCGGCGCCGCGCCGGACCGCGTTGAAGCGCTCGTCACGCGGCCGCTGGAGGACGAACTGCGTGAAATGTCGGAGATCGAGTGGATCCAGTCCGGCTCGAGCAGCGGCATTTCCGCGATCACGCTCAAGCTCGACGACACCCTCTCCGGGGAGGAGCTGGAGCGCGCCTGGTCCGAGGCGCGGGACGCCATCAACAACGTCACGCCGCGTTTTCCGCCTGGTGTCGGCGAACCTGTCTTCGACAACGACCGACTGACTTCCTTTACCACGATCGTCGCCCTGTCCTCCAGCACCGAAGAGGACATGCCGCTGTCGCTGCTCAGCCGCCTGGCGCAGGGCTTCGCCGACAAGGCGAGGAACCTTCCTGACACCAGGCTGGTGGAAATTTTCGGCGAGCCGCAAGAGGAAATCCGTGTAGAAATCGACGAGTCGGCACTGGTGTCCCGCGGACTCAGTATGCAGCAGGTCGCCGCCGCGCTACAGGCGGCTGACGCGAAGGTCGCGGCGGGCCGCGCCACGGGCAGCGGCAACGACCTGTTGATCGAGCTGGCGGGCGACTTCGAATCCATGGAGCGCGTGCGCGAGGTCATCGTGACGACCTCCGACAGCGGCAGCGCAACGCGCATTTCCGATATTGCAGAGGTGTACAAGGCTGCCGTGACGCCCCCACCCGCGATGGCCATGGCCCAGGGCCGGCAGGCGGTCCTGGTCGGCACGATCATGGAGCCGGGCAACCAGGTCGATGCCTGGAGCGCCGCCTTCAATGCGATGGTGCAGCAGTATCGCGCGGAGGCACCGGCGGGACTCAAACTGGAGGTGACCTACGACCAGAGCACCTACGCCAGGACCCGCCTGATCGAGGTGGCGCAGAACCTCGCTATCGGCATCACCCTGGTCGTACTCGTCCTTTTGTTTACCCTGGGTTGGCGCGCCGCCGTCGTGGTCGCCTGCATCCTGCCCCTCTGCGGTCTCATCTCCATCGCGGTGATGGAGCGCATGGGCATGGCCCTGCACCAGATGTCCGTCACCGGGCTCATCGTGGCACTGGGACTGCTGGTCGACGGTTCGATCGTGATGACCGACGAGATTCGCAAACGCCTGCTGCGCGGCGACAGCTCGCTCGAAGCCATTCGCGGTTCCGTCGACCGGCTGCGCGTCCCGCTGATCGCCTCGGCCCTGACAACCGTGCTGGCCTTCCTGCCGATGGCGGTCATGCCCGGTGCAGGCGGCGATTTCCTCGGCGCGATCGCGACGGCAGTCATCATCATGCTGACCACCTCCACCCTGCTGGCGCTCGGCATTACGCCGGTGCTGGCCAGCTGGCTGTTGCCGAGGGACCAGTCTCCCGGCCCGCACTGGTGGGCGGGCGGCGCTGAGAGCGGCAAAGCGGGCGAGGCGCTGGTCAGCGCGCTACACTGGAGCCTGCGACGCCCATTCTCGGCCATTACACTGGCACTCGCCCTGCCCGTTACGGGATTCCTGGCCTTCCCGACACTGACCGCCCAGTTCTTCCCGGGTACCGACCGCGACCAACTGTACATCCAGGTAAAGCTGGCAGACGGCCGCTCTATTTACGACACGGCCGACACGGCGCGTCGCATCGACACCCGGCTGCGCAATGACCCGCTGATTCGCCGCGTCGACTGGACCATGGGCGAGAGTGCGCCGGCCTTCTACTACAACATGTACCGCTTCAAGGAGGGTATCCCGAGCTGGGCCGAGGCCCTGGTGATGACGCACGACGAGAACCTCACCGACGACCTGATCCGGCGCCTGCAACTGGAACTCGACCGGGAGTTTCCCGAGGCGCAGATCATCGTGCGCGGCATCGACCAGGGGCCGCCCGTCATGGCACCCATCGAGATAGAACTCAAGGGCCCTAACCTCGCTATGCTGCAGGAACTCGGTGACCAGTTCCGACAGCGGCTGGAGACGATTCCCTCTGTGACGCACACGAGCACCGGCCTCGTGGGCGGCGCGCCCAAACTGGTGTTCCAGCTGCAGGAGGAGAAGCTGCGGCTGGCGCGACTGCAGTTGAGCGACGTCGCTGCCGCACTGAACCAGGGCCTTCAGGGACAGGTCGGCGGTGAATTACTGGAGGGCACGGAGCGCCTGCCGGTGCGGGTGCGCCTGCCCGAGCGGGACTGGGGCACCATGGAGCGTATCGCGGATATCCGCGTTCCCCTGGTAGCCGCGGGCGATCAGACGGGCAGGCTGGCCGGCATCCCGCTCAATGCGCTTGGCAAGCCGGACCTGGTTCCGTCCCAGAGCACCGTTACCCGCAAGGACGGAGAGCGGCTGAACCTGGTACAGGCGTACCTGACCCGCGGCGTACTGCCCCAGGAAGCGCTTAAGCTGCTGCAGGAGGACCTTGCCGGCAACCCCATCGCATTACCCGATGGTTACTCGTTCTCCTACGGCGGCGACGCGGAAGAACGCGCCAAGGTCGTCGGGGAGATCATGGCGCCCATGGGGCTGATCATCGCCGCACTGGTGGCAACTATCATGCTGACATTCAATTCGTGGCGCCTGTCGGCCGTCGCGGTGCTGGTGTGCGTCTGTTCGATGGGACTCTCCCTGCTCGCACTGGCGGTATTTCGCTACCCCTTCGGCATCCAGGCCCTCATCGGGGTCATCGGCTCCATCGGGGTCTCCATCAATGCGGCAATCATCATCATTACCGCCCTGCAGGGCAACCGGGAGGCATCGCAGGGCGAGCCCCTCGCGATCTGCGCGGTCGTTATGGATTCCAGTCGACATATCGTTTCGACCACGGTGACCACGTTCGGCGGCTTCCTGCCCCTGATCCTCGAGGGCAGCCAGTTCTGGCCGCCCTTCGCCATGGCGATCGCCGGCGGCGTGCTGTTGTCCACCCTTATCTCCTTCTTCCTGGTACCGCCCATGTTCCTGCTGTACGTGCGGGGACGTGCCGGACAGCGCCTCAACCAGCCCGCGCCTGGCAGTGATTTGCAAAAGTATCCGCAGGAGCTCGCGGCATGACGGCAAAAACAGGGAGTGCGTGTGCCCAGAACAAGTCCTACCACCACGGCAATCTTCGTGACGCACTGATTCTTGCGGCGGCGGAGCTTATTCGCGAGCGGGCGTCAATGGATTTTGCCATGGTAGATGCGGCCCGGCGCGCCGGTGTCAGCAGCGCCGCACCCTACCGGCACTTCAAGGACCGGGAAGCGCTGCTCGAGGCGGTCTGTCATGTAGCCTTCATGGCGCTGACAGAATCGACACGCGAGATCGCTGCCAGTGTCGATACCAGCACGGAGGAAGGCATCGCTGCCATCGGCAGGGGCTACATCGACTTCGTCACCAGCCACCCCGAGTTCTATGACCTCATGTGGGGCGATATGGGGCTGCGGGCACTCGAGTCTGTCGACGAAGCTATCAAGAACTCCGGTTTCTTCGTGCTGGTCGACGCGGTCACCCGCTGGTGCAACGCCAACGGCGTAAGCAACTACGACGCGCCTGAACTGGCGGTGAAGCTCTGGGCCTCCGCGCACGGGCTGGCGTGTCTCACCATGAACGAGTCGCTGGACAACTTCCTGCCCAACGCCGACGCCCGCGGCCTGCTCGACAGCACGACGCGCACCTTTCTCGAGGGACTCCGGCAGGAAGCCGGTCACTGAGCCGACATCCGGGGTCGGGCCAGGGAAACGACCATAATCGCTGCTTTATTTCAGGAACGATTTCGCTGCGCCAAGCAGGCCCTCGACGCCGCCCGCCGCGTCGAGCAAGCTACCGCCGCTGCTGGACCTGTCTACCAGTTGCGGGAGCACATCGGCCAGGCCCGCGGCGGCCGAGCCACTGTCAGTACCGATTTGAGCCGCGAAATCCGCCACCCGCTGCTCACCGAGCAATGACTGGATGCTCTCGGCGGAGATGGGAGAATTGGCGCCATCTCCCAGCCAGGAATTTACGATTCCGCCCAAATCTCCCGAAGCCATCATCTTGATAGCCAGCCCGGCGAGATCCACGCTGCCCTGCCCGTCACCCAGCAGGTTTGACAGCGCGCCGGCAGCGGCATCGGAATCGACCCCCCGCGTATCGGAAAGCAGTTGCGCTCCAAGTTTGAGAATATCCATACCGTAGCCTCCTCAGGCAAAAAAATGGACCCTGATAGAGATGCAGCATAGCCCAACCGGGGATGCCGGTTACAGAAAGTTGCCGGCGGCTATCACACCCTGCAGCACGACCCTGAGCAGCGCGAACGCGAGAATAAACATGAACCCCGTGCTCAGGGACCTGATGCTGTTCATCAGTTCGGTGATATCACTGCCTTTGGTCTGGGTGATCGCATAAAAACCGGAGGAGGATGCCCACCAGATGACGCCCACCAGGATAGCGGCTATGCCCTGGCCCCCTCGCGATGCCGCGACAAAGCCCGAGGCCCCCTCGGCGCTCAGCGACAAACCGGAGGCGACCAGCGCCCCGCCAATAATGACGCTCGCGACACCGAAGCCGCGCATGGACTTCACCAGTTTCAGGAATACCCGGTTCTGCTGTTCGGTGAATTCGTAGTTCGTCATTAGCCTGTCTCCGCGAGGCCGCCCGACATCGCGACGGTCGCGATGGTGACCAGCGCGATCCCCGCGAGCAGGATGACGATGACCCTCAGGCCGGACGCGAGTTCGTTGATCCCCTGCATCAACTCGCCAATGTCCTCTCCCTCGGTGGAAACAATGTTCTTCAGGTTATCCGTGGGTCGGAAGAAGACGACCGACTGCACGAAGGCGAAGATGCCGGCGATAAGCCCTCCGATCCCGGCCGGCGTGCCGCCTGCCAGCAGCCCGGGAATTGCATTGGCGATGGCTATCAGCCCGGTCAACCCGAGCAGTACGCTGACCGCGCGCATGCGCTTCGCCAGTGACAGGATCAGCGAATTTTCTTCACTGCTGAACTCATAGGCGCTCATGCGATGAACCTCCTCCCCGACCACAACGGCTGACTACGCGCCGGGGCAAATCATCCAGAAACGAAGTGTATAGGGTGGCACCCTATTTACCACTAAACGTAAGTTTAGTTTATTTACAGTGTTTAGCAGCGATGGCGGCACCCCTTTCAGGGCAAAGACCGGGAGCAGGCGCCTACGATGGCGCGCCTGGGAGGATTCGAACCCCCGACCGCCGGCTTAGAAGGCCGATGCTCTATCCAACTGAGCTACAGGCGCGAGGGGCGGATGCTACCACTGGTGGGTCACTGTTTTCCACCGGCCCGGCCCCGCGCAGGGCCGCGTACGAACTTGTCCGCTTCGATCGCCAGGAAACTTGGCAGGAAGCATAAGAACAGCAGGGGCCACCACTCGGAGGGAAACGGTTCGGTGCGAAACAGGTAGGAGGCGCCGGGCGCCCAGGTGGCCACACAGTGCATCACGACGCTCAAGAGGATGCCGACCAGCAGCCAGCGGTTGGAAAAAGGATTGAGGGTGAAAGCCGATCGGTAGATCGATCGCGCGGATACCACGTAGCCGATATGCGCGAAGAGCAGTGCCCAGAAAGCCGCGGTCTGCGCCTGGCTGAGCAGGTAGGCATCAACGCCACCGTCCGCGAGCAGGGATGCTGCGCCGTAATAGTAGTACACGAAGAATGCGGGCACGGCGATCGCCAATCCCATGATGATCACGCGCTGCAGGAACAACCGGTCCATGATTTTCACATTCGCCTCCCGCGGCGGCGCCTGCAAGAGTCCCTGCTCCTTCTTCTCCATCATCAGCGGCATGGTAAGCAGGACGGAATCCACAAGGTTGATCCAGAGTATCTGCACCGACTCCAGCACGAAACGCGTCGCAAACAAAGGTATGGCAACGGCGAGCAGGATCGCCCCCATGATCAGCAGGGCCTGCGCCGCATTGGTGGGCAGCGTATACAGGATGGCCTTCTGCAGGTTGTTCCAGACATGACGGCCCTCTTCCACTGCGGCCACGATGGTTTCGAAGTTGTCGTCGGCCAACACCATATCGGCTGACTCCCTGGCAACCTCGGTACCACTTATACCCATGGCGACGCCGATATCGGCGGCTTTCAGGGCCGGCGCATCGTTGACGCCGTCCCCGGTCATCGCGACGACCTCGCCCTGTGACTGCAACGATAAGGCAATCGCCTTCTTGTGCTCGGGAGCCACGCGGGCGAACACCGATACCCGCGCGGTGCACTCACGCAGTGCATCGTCATCCAGGCGCGACAGTTCGGCACCCGTCAGCACCCCGTCGGCGTCCAGACCCAACTGCCGCGCCACGGCCTGGGCCGTATCCGGGTGATCGCCCGTGATCATGACCGTGCGGATTCCCGCACCCCTGCAGTGCCCGATCGCCTCCCGGGCGGACTGCCGCGGCGGGTCGATCATGCCCTGCAGCCCCAGGAACTGCAGGTCGACCAGGTCCTCGTGGCGCAGGTCGGTCTGTCCCGGGGGCAGCTCCCGCATCGCGAACGCCAGGGTGCGCAATGCATCCACCGCGAACGAACGCGCGATCTCCAATGTCGATACGGGATCGAATTCGCAGGGATCGCCATTGTCGTCCTGCGTCCCGCCGCACATCGACACGACTACCTCCGGCGCGCCCTTCAGGAAGACCAGCGTACGGTCCCCAGACTGCACCAGCACGGCCATGAACTTGGCAGATGAGTCGAACGGAATCTCCTCGAGGCGCGTCATGCCGTCAGCGACCAGCTCCGCCTTGGCCCCGGCGATACGCAGTGCCACCTCGGTCGGGTCGCCGATGCCGCCGGCGCCGGTCAGCGTGGCGTTGTTGCAATAAAAACCGCATTCAAGCAGCGCCATTAACGCGGGCTCTTCCACCGGCACATAAGGCATTCCCTGGTGCAGGAAACTGCCCTCGATATCATAGCCAACCCCGGTCACCTCGTAGACGCGTGAACCCGCATGGATCCGGGTCACGGTCATGCGGTTCTCGGTCAGCGTACCGGTCTTGTCGGAACAGATTACGGAGGTCGCACCCAGGGTCTCGGCGGCGGGCAACCGCCGAATCAAAGCCTTGCGGCTGGCCATGACGACCCCGGACAGGGCGAGAATAGAGGTCACGAGGGCAGGCAGCATTTCCGGGATTGCCGCCACCACCAGCGACACCGCACCGAGGAAGCTATAGCTGGCCGCGTAACCGAGGTAGACACCGTAGATAAAGTTGAACGCCCCGACCGCCAGGATGGCGACGATGAGCGTGCGGACAAAGTCCTTCATGTTGCGCTGCAAAGGCGTAAGACTCGCCTCTGACGCCTCCACCATGTTCGCGATCTGCCCGAACACGGTAGCCGGACCCGTCGCGACGACGATCCCCCTGGCGGTACCGCGCGTCACGTAAGTCCCTGAAAACCCCATGTTGCGCTGATCGCCGGGCACGAGATCGCTACCGTCGAGCGGGCCCTCCGATTTCTTGACGGGCACCGATTCACCGGTGAGGGACGATTCATCCACGTGGGTATTGTTGATTTCGAGGAAGCGCACATCGGCAGGCACCTTGTCCCCGCTCTCCAGTACCACAAGGTCGCCCGGAACCAGCTCCCGCGCGGCGAGCCGGCGCTGGTCGCCCGCCCTCACCACCAGGCAGTTCTGCACCATCATGTCCCGCAGCGCGCGCAGAGCGCCTTCCGCCTTGCCCTCCTGCACGAAACCCAGCACCGCGTTCAGCAGCACCACGCCCAGTATCACGAGTGTATCAGGCAGCATGTGACTGCCCAGCACTGTGAGCACGGAGGTCACCGCCGCGGTCAACAGCAGGATGATCACCATCGGGTCATTGAACTGTCGCAGGAAACGCA
>CAJIAY010000432.1_pt1 | contig 11392 bp, 11 predicted proteins | sample 9199221 | NCBI WGS metagenome assembly CAJIAY01 (sample SAMEA7708283, study PRJEB35096) | sediment metagenome | biome: marine neritic benthic zone biome [ENVO:01000025]; feature: sediment [ENVO:00002007]; material: shallow marine sediment [ENVO:03000034] sea grass bed [ENVO_01000059] ...
CTCGTCGAAGCCGACGCCGCGCATCCACCGGCTGAGTTGGCTGACCTGAACCCATACAACAGCCTGCCCACCCTGGTGGACCGGGATCTCGTGCTGTATGAGTCAAAGGTCATGATGGAATACCTCGACGAGCGCTTCCCGCACCCGCCCCTGCTGCCGGTGTATCCCGTCGCGCGCGCGGAGAGCCGCCTTTTCATCCACCGGATAGAGAAGGACTGGGGAGCGCTGGTCGATGCGATCCAGCATACCCGCAGCGATAACGTCACCAAGAAGTCGGTCAAGGAACTGCGCGAGAGCATTATGGGCATCGCCCCGATCTTCGCCGAGAAACCCTTTTTCATGAGTGACGAGTTCACTCTCGTGGACTGCTGTATCGCGCCGATCCTCTGGCGCCTGCCGTCACTTGGCGTGGAGATGCGAGCGAGCAAGCAGATCAAGCCCCTGCAGGCGTACATGGACAGGCTGTTCAACCGGGAGTCCTTTCAGGAGAGCCTGACCGAACAGGAACGGGAAATGCGGCTCTAGGGTCCGCCAGCCCAGTGTCCGATTCTCCGATGACGTCCAGCCGCCCTTACATCATGCGGGCGCTGTACGAATGGATCGTCGATAATCACCTCACGCCCTATGTGCTCGTCGATGCCTCGGTTGCAGGTGTCGTTGTTCCCCAGCAGTTCGTCAAGGACAACCAGATCGTGCTCAACATTTCGCCGGAAGCTGTGATGGACCTGACTATGAGCAACGAGGCGCTGGCGTTTAACGGTCGCTTCGGGGGCGTGGCGACGGATATCTTCGTACCCGTTGCGGCAGTGGTCGGAATCTACGCGAGGGAAAACGGACAGGGCATGGTGTTTGACCCGGAGGAAGCTGCCAGTCCGCCCGATGATACGCCCCCGGGACCGGGCAAGCAGGACAAACGGCCCACCCTCAAGATTGTCAAGTAGCCGCCTTACCCGGACTAGTCCAGGAATTCGAAGAGGCGTACCACCCGCTTGACGCCGGAGGAGGTGGCAGCCACCTCGGTGATGCGTTCGGCCTCCGCGCGCGAGACCAGGCCCATGAGGTAGACCACGCCGTTCTCGGTGACGACTTTCACCCGCGTACCGGCGATGTCGCTGTTGCTGATCAGCGCAGACTTGATCTTGGTCGTTATCCAGGCATCGCCCGTGCGCGTCATGGCGGTGGTCGGCGGGCCGATTTCCAGTTCGTTGTAAATCCTGCGCACACCCTTGATATCGCGCAGCACTTCGGTGGCACCGGCCTTCAGCGGCTCGTCGGCGACCTGTCCGGCCAGCAGCACGTAACCGTTGTAGCTGACCACGACAAGGTGGGCGTCGTGGTAGTGGTCGTTCTCCGCGTGGAGGTTGACCATCGCCTTTGTCTCGATATTGTCATCCTCAATAGCCCTTGCCATGGTGCGTTCGGCGGGGTGGTCCTCGATCGTACCCATCCCCATGCTGGAGAGCAGGCTGCCGCAGCCGGAAAGCAGGAGCAGGCTGGTGATCAGGAAAGCGGAGTGGGAGAGCTTCATTATTTACCCCTGGTCATAACTGCCGAACAGGCTGTGATCGATCAGGCCGCAGAGACTGTGGATGACCATCGTGTACAGCTCGACCAGTCGCGCCTGTCGCGAGGCTTCAGCCTGGATAAGCACATCCCCGGGTCCCAGTGCCGACCTGACCGCCTCGTCGTCCGTGTGAGACAGCGCAACGACGCCGATGTTCCGCTCTCTCGCCACGTGGGCCGCACGCAGCAGGTTGTCATCGCTCGCCGAGGTGTTGATCAGCAGTAACACATCGCCGGCCTGTCCCAGAGCCTGCAGCTGGCGCGAGTAGATGTCATCCATGCCGCTTGAGCGCGCAATCGCGGTCAGTGCGGTATTGTCCGTGCCCAGCGTCAGGGCTGGCAGCGCCGGCCGCTCCACCTCGAACCGGTCGAGCAGGTTGCAGGTGAGCAGCTGGGCGAGCGCGGCGTCCACACCATTGCCGCAGGAGATGACCTTGCGGTCTGCCAGCAGGGCTTCCACAAACAGCTGGCTGCCGCGCCCGATGCTGTCGGCGAGGTTGTCGACGGACATGGTGACGGTTTCAACGGTGTCCTGGAAGTTTTGCGCAATTATCCGGTAGTGGTCCATGCAGCTTGTTATGACGCTCCTTTATTCGGCCGTGAACGCGGCCCGTATCCAGCGGACCTCGCGCTCGACACCGGATTGTGGAGGCTCGAAGGCAACCACGTCAAATCGGCAGGCCAGCTCCGCAAACTGTGGTCGCCGTTGCAGGTAGAGCTGCGCCGCGCGGATTATACGCCGCTGCTTGCGCGCATCGACGGATCCGGCGGCGCTTTCGAAGCGGGAGTTGCCGCGGCTGCGGACCTCGATAAAGACCAGTTGGTTGCCCTCGCGCGCGATGATATCTATTTCGCCAGGCCTCGACCGGAAGTTACGCGCCAGCAGCTTGAGTCCCTCGTTCTCGAGCAGCCTGGCTGCCCGGTCCTCGTACTCGTCACCGGCAATTCGCATGGCATTGGCTCGGGCGGGGGTCGGAGCCGCGGAGTATAACTAGGGTGCTTTCAGTTCTCCGCCATCAAATGTCGCCAGGGATAATTCCCGCCGCATTGTCAGGGACGGGTCCATGGTCAGCAGGCCGGTATTGCCGCGAAACAGGGCGTCCGCGCCGGCCTGGAGCCGTGCGAAGCCCGCCTGCACGAGGTAAGCGTCGGCGCCCAGCGCGTTCAGGCGCGTGTAGTTCTTACTCAGGTCGCCGGCAGCGAGCGTCACCCTGAGGCCGGGATTGGCGCCCAGCAGCCACGGCGTTTCCACCAGCATTATCCCGTTCAGGTCCTGGTTGCGTTCGTCGGGTACACCGCTGTAGATATTCGACAGGCTGTAGACCGGCAGGTCGCCCGCGTAGTGGAACGCGAGCAGCGGTTTGATGGAGCGAGCTTCCGCGCTGCGGTGACTGAGCAGGAACACCACGTCCGCGTCCTGCCGCCGGCGTGGCGTGAACTCGATGTCGGTCCCCAGTGTCTTGCGCAGGTCTCCCGCCCGCCTTTCGCTGGCATCAAGTGCGAGGACGTTTTTCACGCTGCCCGAATAATCGTCGTACGTGCTGTAGCTGGCGCTGCCGATGATGCTGCCTCCCAGTCTCTTCCAGTGTTTGCCGACAATATCGCTCATCCTGCCGCCCCATTCCCCGGACGGGGCCAGGATCAGTGCGCGTCGGGCGCCCCTGCCGTAAGCCAGCCTGGCCAGGCTGACTGCCTCGTCTTCCGGTGACAGGGAGAGTTTCACCAGTGCGCTGCTACCCTCGGCGGGCAGCACCTCGTCGATGTGGTTAAGGGCGAGAATCGGAACAGGGCGTTCGAGGCGGGTTGCGAGTTCGGCCAGCGAATCCTTGGTCAGTGGACCGACGACGAGAGTGGCGCCCTGTCTTATGGCTTCGTCGTAAGCGCTGCTGGCAGATTCGAACTCGTTGACGTCCAGTACCAGCAATTCGTCCCGTACTCCGCCCTCGGCGCTGTGCGCGTAGTAGGCCGCGAGGAAGCCGTTGAGTACGGCATTGCCCGCGGCCTCGAGTTTACCGCTGAGGGGCAGCAGCAGCGCCACGGTCTGTTGTCGGCCCGTGGTGGCCAGTTGGAAGTCCAGGCCGCCCGGCAGCGGGTTGGCGGCAGGGTGCCCCGGGTTGCTGCTGCGCCAGCTCGCCAGCTGCGGCGGCGGAGCGTACACCGCTTCCCGGCAGATAAGCGCGAGGTCCAGCCACGCGCGCCAGCGCGGGTCTATCGCGGTGGCCTGTGCGGCCAGCAACGGGTTCTTGTCGGTGCGCTCCAGGTTGTGCCAGATATTGCGTTTCCAGGCGGCCGCGGTGTCACGCGGCGCCACGGCCAGGATCTGGTCTGCCAGCTGGGCGCTGCCTAGCCATTCGCCCTGCATTTCCAGCATGTAGTGCCTGAAGCTGAGCACGCGGTAGCGCAGGGCGGGGTGCACGTTGGCGAGGTCCAGGCGATCGAGCCTTGCGAGGGCTGCCGCCTGTTCTCCCCGGACATAGTCGACGCGCGACTCCAGATACGTCCTGTAGGCGTAATCGTCGGAACCCAGTCCCTCCGGCAGCTGTTGCAGCGTGACGCTCGCCTGCATCCATTCGAAGCGCGCCAGCGACTGCTCCACGCTGTTGAACAGTTCGGTATACCGGCTCGGTGGCAGGGTCGCGGACACGTCCCTGTCCGGGACAGGCTGTTCCTCCACCGGGGGTTCTTCCACGGGCTCCGGCGCTTTCTTTTCCGGCTTGCCTGCGCAGCCCCACAGGATGACAGTGAACAGGAGGAGCGCAACAAGCTGGTCCCGCCTGCCTGTCCGGGGAGTCGTGTCTCTCATGCTATGCTTCGTGAGCCTCGCGGGAACGCCGTGTCTGGAAGGGCATTATAAGGGGAAATCTTGGATTCGGGTCTTTATATTGTGGCTACGCCCATCGGCAACCTCGGCGATATGTCGCAGCGTGCCGTGGAGGTGCTGCGTGATGCCGACCTCGTCGCAGCGGAGGATACCCGGCACAGCAAGCGCCTGCTGCAGTCTTTCTCGGTCGACACTCCGCTGGTGGCCTACCATGACCACAGTACCGGGAATGTGCTGGAGCGAATCGATGCCTGCCTGCGATCCGGGGGCAGCGTCGCGCTGGTGACCGATGCCGGGACGCCCCTGATCTCGGACCCGGGTTACCGCCTCGTGCGCCATGTGCAGGACGCCGGCTTTCGCGTCTCGCCCGTTCCCGGCTCCTGTGCAGCGATCGCCGCCCTCAGCGCGTCGGGTCTGCCTACGGACCGCTTCCTGTTCGAGGGCTTCCTGCCGGCAAAGGAAGCCGCCCGGGAAAAGCGCCTGGCCGAACTCAAGACCTCGCCGGTAACGGTGGTCTTCTACGAGGCGCCGCACAGGGTGAGGGCAACCCTCCGGGCGATGGTCGAGGTGCTGGGGGGAGAACGGGAGGCGGTGCTGGCCAGGGAGATCACCAAGCTGTACGAGACTGTGCGGCGCGGCTCCCTGTCCGAGCTGGAGCAGTTCGTGAGCGTGGACAGCAACCAGCAAAAAGGCGAGATCGTCTTGCTGGTCGCGGGGGTCGCGGGGGACGAGCGGACACTGGACGCCGATGTGCAGGCGCTGCTTGAGCGCCTCGCGGAGGAACTCCCCGCGAAACGCGCCGCGGCGGTCGTCGCGGACCTGACCGGCCTGCGGAAGAAACAGTTGTACGACCATCTATTGGTAAAGAAGAACGACGAAGGATCTCAGGCTCCGTAAGTCAGGTTGCTGACAAGCTGCGTCCGTGCAGCGGTCAAAGGAAGCCTTGCCCTTGGCAACTGGAGTGCGTACCCTTGGCGCCGAGTCGGTCAGGCGACCGCCTCCCGGCCGTTCGCGGTGCGGGGGGAAGAAAGTCCGGGCTCCACAGGGCAGGGTGCCAGGTAACACCTGGGGGGCGCGAGCCCACGGAAAGTGCAACAGAAAGGATACCGCCAGGCCACCCCGGTGGTCGGGTAAGGGTGAAATGGTGCGGTAAGAGCGCACCGCGCGGCTGGTAACAGGCGCGGCGATGGTAAACCCCATCCGGAGCAAGACCAAATAGGAATCCTCTGGCTGCGGCCCGCAGCGGATTCGGGTAGGTCGCTACAGGCAGGTGGTGACACCTGTCGCAGATGAATGGTCGTCCACGACAGAACCCGGCTTATCGACCGGCTCTTTTTTTTCCTGGGTCCACCCCCGTTTTCGCGCCCGCCCCTTCGCCTCACGGGGGCGGGTCCCGGTTGTAGTTTCCTCGCTCGCAGGTCCTCTGCAGGGCCCGTTCTATAACGTTTATACCAAAAAGATATTAAAAGTCTCGAATATATGAATATTCGGCCTTTAAGTTAATGTAAACACTTAACAAGTGATTTTATAAAGCTGTTTTTTGGCATTATTTTTCAAAGAAAGATTGGCCCCGGGTGCACCGAAATCGTCTAAATATGTTCTAATTAGCTGATAACACAACGTTTTTTCCACTTACTTTCTTGACACTTTCTCGGATGCAGACCTATAGTGTTGAAAAGTGGAGATTTGTGGGCTGCAGTGGGTAAACAGCCCAAATCTGAGTGGGGAAACGCTCGTGTTTCGCGGAGTACAGCATATCAATATGGATGCCAAGGGTCGGCTCGCCATTCCGGCGCGCCAGCGCGAACCCCTGCATGCCATTTCCGCGGGTCATGTCGTCATCACCATCGATACCCAGGTTACCTGCCTCGCGATTTATCCCCTGCCCGAGTGGGAACGCATCGAGAAAGAAATCCAGGATCTGCCGGCACTGAAACCGGCGGCCAAGCGTTTCCAGCGACTGGTGCTCGGGTATGCGACGGACGTCGAGCTTGACGGCAGCGGACGCCTGTTGCTGCCGCAGCCGCTGCGGGACTACGCGGATCTGGATAAGAAACTCGTGCTGGTCGGCCAGGGCAACAAGTTCGAGCTGTGGTCCGAGGACAAGTGGGTGGCGGAGACCGACCAGGCACTGCAGGACTCCGGTCCCGAGGCTGAACTGCCCGAAGAACTGGTGTCGTTGAAACTGTAGATGAGTGCCATGCATCAAACGGTGTTGTTGCGCGAGGCGGTCGATGCCCTGGTGACGCACCCGGGCGGCTTTTATGTAGACGGCACCTTCGGCCGCGGAGGGCACAGTCGCTGCCTGCTTGAGCGCCTGGATGAGGACGGCCGCGTACTGGGAATTGACAAGGATGAGGCCGCGGAGCGCGCGGCAGAAGAGTTGGAAAAGAGTGAACCCCGCTTCGAGTTCTTTCGCGGGTCGTTCGCTCAGCTTCCCCATCAACTGCGTCGTATGGGGATCGACGCAGTTGATGGCATTTTACTTGATCTCGGGGTGTCCAGCCCGCAGCTGGATGACGGTAGCAGGGGGTTCAGTTTCATGCACGACGGTCCGCTCGATATGCGCATGGACACCAGTAGCGGCGAGACCGCCGCGGAGTGGTTGTCACACGCGGACCTCAGCGATATCGCCGGCGTGCTGAAAGACTACGGGGAAGAGCGCTTCGCGCGCCGCATAGCAGCCGCAATCATAGCGGCGAGGGAAGAGTCCCCGATTGAAACAACGGGGCAGTTAGCCAGGGTCGTGAGTGAAGCCCACCCAAGATGGGAAAAGCACAAGCACCCGGCAACACGGTCATTCCAGGCGATTCGCATCAAGGTCAACCGCGAGCTCGAGGATCTCAAGGACTTCCTCTCGGTCGCGCTGGACCTGCTGCGTGTGGGAGGTCGCCTTGTGGTGATCAGTTTCCACTCGCTGGAAGACCGCATGATCAAGCGCTTCATGCGCGATATGGCCAGGGGAGATTCACTGCCCGCGGGCGTTCCGGTTACCGAAAGCGAGCGCAATCGGCGCATGCGGCTGGTCGGTAAACCGGTCCGGGCAAGTGACGAGGAGGTCGAGGGAAATGTGCGCGCACGCAGTGCCGTGATGCGTGTTGCTGAAAAAATCGCTTAATAAGAAGGATACGGGTACAACAGCAGTGGCAACAACCGCAAAGAAAAGCGCCGGTGATGAGCAGGTTCCGCGACTGAACCTGCCCGCCGTCAACGCTGCGCTGCTGGTGCTGGTGCTCGCCTCTGCATTTGCGACCATTTACTCGACTCACGCCTGCCGCGCGCTTTATGCCCGGCTGCAGGAGCTGGAATCCTCCCAGTGGTACCTGCAGGAGGATTACGGCCGCCTCGTGTTGGAGCAGAGCACCCAGGCGTCTCATTACCGGGTCGAATCCATCGCGCGCGGTGACCTCGGCATGACGGAGCCGGACCTTGCGCGATTCAAGGTGGTGTCCAAGTGACCTCCGCGAACTCGCGTCCCGTTTCTCTCTGGCGCTTCTATGTCGTGATAGCGGCGCTGGGGTGCATGCTCGGCCTGCTGGTGTGGCGGGTGTTGTCCCTGCAGATTCTCGACCTCGAGCGGGGCTACGCATTCCTGCAGGACCAGGGTGCCATGCGTGCTATGCGGGCGACGGAAATCCCCGTTTACCGGGGCGTGATCACCGATCGTCGCGGCGAGCCGCTCGCGGTGAGCACGCCGGTGGTATCGGTGTGGGCCAACCCGCAGGAACTTCGCCAGTCGCAGCGGCTGGAAGAGCTGGCCAAAGCGCTGGATATGGAACTCGCCCAGCTGCAGGCAAAGCTGGAGCGTTACGAGAACAAGCAGTTCATGTACCTGCTGCGTCACCAGACGCCCTCCAGGGCGCGAGCCATACTGGAAATGGGCATCAAGGGGGTCAAGGGCGAGCGGGAGTACCGCCGCTTCTATCCCGCCGGCGAGGTGGCGGCCCAGTTGGTGGGTTTCACCAACGTGGATGGTGAGGGAATCGCCGGCCTCGAGTTGGCCTACGATAACTGGCTCAGGGGCATACCCGGCAAGAAGCGGCACATTCAGGATCGACGCGGTGAGGTCGTCCGCGACATCGGGGTGATGCGGCCCGCGCAGCCTGGCAAGGACCTCAAGCTCAGCATAGACCTGCGTCTGCAGTACATGCAGCACCGGGAGCTGCAGCGCGCCGTGACCGAACTCAGGGCCGAGTCCGGCACGGTGGTCACGCTGGACAGCCACACGGGCGAGGTACTCGCCATGGTCAATTACCCGGTCTACAACCCCAACGGCAGTAAGTCCGGAAGCATGGCAGGCCGGCGCAACCGCGCGCTCACCGACGTGTATGAACCGGGCTCCACCATGAAATCGCTGACCCTGGTGGCGGCACTGGAGAGCGGTCGCTATACGCCGGAGACTGTTATCGACACCTCGCCGGGCAGCATCCGCGTGGGGCCCAAGACCTACCCGGATCCCCGCAACTATGGCGAGATCACCGTCACGCGCGTGCTGCAGAAATCCAGCCAGGTAGGGATTACCAAAATAGCGCTGGAACTCGGCCATGAACCCATCCGTGAGGTACTCGACCGGTTCGGAATCGGCAGGGCGCCGGGTACCGGTTTCCCCGGTGAAAGCGCGGGGAGCCTGCCCGATCGCAAACGCTGGTACGCCACGGATAAAGTGTCGCTGGCATTTGGGTACGGCATTACCGCGACACCACTGCAGATCGCCAGTGCGTATTCGGTATTCGCCAACGGCGGCGTGCAGCCTGAGGTGTCACTGACGGCCCTGGACGGCGCGCCGCCCGCCGGTAGGCGGGTGATATCGCGCGACATGGCGTCGCAGTTGCTCGGCATGCTGCACGCGGTAACGAACGAGGACGGCACGGCCCGTAAGGCGCGGGTGCCGGGATACGAGGTGGGCGGCAAGACGGGCACCGTGCACAAGGTGGGGCCGCAGGGTTACGAGAAGGACAAGTATGTCGCGCTGTTTGCCGGCGTTGCGCCGATCGACGATCCGCGCTTCGTCACCGTTGTCGTTATCAACGATCCGAAAGGCGAGCGTTACGGGGGCGGCGCAGCGGCGGCTCCCGTATTTTCCTGGGCGGCAGGCGCCACCCTGAGGTTACTGAATATACCGCCTACCGTGCTGGAGACTGTCGAGTCGGATGAGGAGACAGCGCAGGGAGGTGCTGCCTGATGTTGTCCGCGCAGCTTGGTGAAGTGCCCGAGATGCCCTTACCGGAACTGCTGGACAGCGAGAACGAGGATTACGCGAACACCATGGTCGGCGGTCTGCAAGTGGACAGCCGACGGGTGCGGCCAGGGGACCTGTTCGTGGCGATGCCAGGGGAGATACATGATGGCCGCCAGTTTATCGAACAGGCAGTGGCGAACGGGGCCTCCGCCGTTTTGGCGGAGGCCCCCGTTTTCGGGTTTGTCGACGACATTCCCGTGCCGCTGGTGGAGGTGCCCGACCTGCGCTTCGAGGTGGGTGTGCTCGCTGCCCGTTTCTACCGCCACCCGAGCGAACGCATGCACGTGGTGGGCATCACGGGCACCAATGGAAAAACAACGACGAGTCATATGATGGGGCAGTTGACACGCGCCCTTGGCAAGCCCTGTGGAGTGATCGGTACCCTCGGGGCGACGCTGGGTGACGAGGTGAGCACCGGCGACAACACCACCCCGGATCCCGTATCGCTGCAGCGGCAGCTGGCCGAGTGGCTGGGCCAGGGCGTGCTCTCCGTCAGCATGGAAGTGTCCTCCCACGCCCTGGTGCAGGGGCGCGTGAACGGCGTGGTGTTCGAGTCCGCGGTCTACACCAACCTGTCGCACGACCACCTCGATTACCACGGCAGTATGGAAGCCTACGGGCGTGCCAAGCTGCGGCTATTTGCACATGACGGGCTGCGGCGCGCGATCATCAATGCCGACGATCACTTTGCCGGCCGGGTGCGCAACGCGGTGGCGCAGGGCGTGGACGTACTGACCTACTCCGCGAGCGGCGGCCCCGCGGACGTGCGCGTGGAAAATGCGGAGTTCGATGCCGGCGGTGTGCGCGGTGAACTGAACACCCCCTGGGGCAAGGCGGCTTTCAGCTGCCCCCTGGTCGGGGACTTCAACCTGTCGAACCTGGTGGCTGCGGTTACCGCACTCGTGCTGTCGGGTGAGGACCTGGTGTCGGTGCTGGAGGCAGCGGTCGACCTGCAACCCGTGCCCGGTCGTATGCAGTCCGTCCCGAACACGCTCGACCTGCAGGTCATCGTCGATTACGCCCACTCACCGCAAGCACTTGAGCAGGTGCTGCAGGCGCTCCGCCACCACATGAGCGGTGCACTGATCACCGTGTTCGGCTGCGGCGGTGACCGGGACCGGGAGAAGCGGCAGATCATGGGACGCATTGCCTGCACGCTGTCGGACAGCGTGGTGGTTACGAGCGACAATCCGCGCAGTGAATCGCCTTCGCAGATCATGCAGGACATCGAGACGGGCTGTAGCGGGCGATACGCACTGATCGAGGACCGGGCAGAGGCTATTGCCGCGGCGGTAGCGATGGCGGAGCCGGGAGACTGCGTGTTGATTGCCGGGAAGGGACATGAGGACTACCAGCTGGTAGACGGCGCGCGGCTGCATTTCAGCGACGCCGAGCAGGCCGGCAATGCACTCGCGCGGAGGGCGAAGTCGTGATGCGCGCACTCAGCCTGTCTGAACTCGAGGCGCCGCTGGGCGCGCAACTGGTGGGAGGCGACCGCGAGATTACCGGTGTGACCACGGACAGTCGCGCCGTCTCCGGCGGGGACCTGTTCGTGGCCCTCAAGGGTGAGCGTTTCGACGGACACGCCTACCTCGGGCAGGCGCGCGACCAGGGTGCAGTCGCGGCCCTGGTCAGCGCGGCGGCGGATGACGCGCTGCCGCAGCTCAGGGTCGAGGATACCCAGCAGGCGCTAGGTCGGCTGGGCGCCTTCAATCGCAGCCTGTACACCGGCCCGCTGGTGGCCATCACCGGCAGCAGCGGCAAGACCA
>CAJIAY010000310.1_pt1 | contig 11357 bp, 9 predicted proteins | sample 9199221 | NCBI WGS metagenome assembly CAJIAY01 (sample SAMEA7708283, study PRJEB35096) | sediment metagenome | biome: marine neritic benthic zone biome [ENVO:01000025]; feature: sediment [ENVO:00002007]; material: shallow marine sediment [ENVO:03000034] sea grass bed [ENVO_01000059] ...
CAGGCTTGACCCGTCCCAGGGCTTCTTCGGCACCGGCGGCGGCAAGACCTTCGAGGCCGAGCCCCAGTTCATGAAGGTGGCACACATGCGCAACCTGTATCACAAGGTCGGCATGTTCAGCGTGGCCGGCGACCAGGTGCGCGGCTTCGGCTTCCTGCACGACGGCTCGGTCGATACGGTCGACACCTTCCTGGAGGCGCCGGTGTTCGGCCTCAGCAACGCCGAGGAGGACGACCTCGAACGCTTCTCCCTCGCGTTCCCCACGGACCTGGCGCCCATCGTGGGGCAGCAGATCACGCTGACGGCGACCAACGCCGCGACGGCCGGGCCCCGCATCGACCTGATGATCGCGCGCGCCGGCCAGAACTACAATTCACTGATGCTGGGCGGCAACGTGCCCGAGTGTGACGTGATCGTGAAAGGCAGCGTGGGCGGTGTCGAGCGCGGCGCGGTACGCCAGTCGAACGGCCAGTTCCTCACGGACGACGGCCAGACGGTCTCGGACGCCACACTGCGCAACCTCGTCAACACCGAGGGACCCGGGACCTATACCTGCGTACCGCCGGGCTCCGGCACGCGTATGGGTATCGACCGCGACGAGGACGGCGATCTCGACGCGCTGGACAATTGTCCGGCTACGGCGAACGCGAACCAGGCGGATGCCGACAACGACGGCATCGGCGACGTCTGCGAGCCTGATACCGACCGCGACGGCATCATCGATGACGACGACAACTGCCCGGTCGATCCCAACCCGAACCAGGCAGATCATGACAATGACGGCGTGGGCAACCCCTGCGATCCCGACTGGGAGCCGCCGGGCTGCTTCTAGAGCAGGGTCTCGCCACTCGCCCGTTTCGCGAGCGGGTGGCGCCCCAACCGCTTCGGTAGCGCTGGAGTTGCTCCTCGCGTACTGATATAAATGAACGGCCGCATACCAGCGGCCGTTTCTTTTTGTAGCAGAGGCTCCCCTATGAACCCTGAAGGCCTGTTCGGTCTCGACTGGTTGAGGGTAATGATCTTACCGATCGCGGTATTCGGTATCGCGTTCTTCGTCGCCTACCTCCGCTTTGACAACGTCAGCACTCTCAGGTCACTGGCACTGCTCATACTGATAGCCATCGTCGCCCTGTTGGGTGCAAAACTGTTCTCGCTGCACACCCGGGGCTGGGAGGTACGGTCGCTCACGCAGGAGCTGCGGGGCGGCCTGCGCTATCCCGGCGCGGCGCTGGCGATGGTGCTGATCGGACCCCTGCTGACGCGCTTGATTCTGCCGACACTGCCGCTGGCGCGGTTCCTCGACGTCCTGGCGATTACCGTCGCCTTTTCCTTTGCCCTGGTACGCCTGACCTGCTTCCTGAACGGTTGCTGCACCGGCGCGCAGTGTGACGCCGCGTACTGCCTGAGTTATTCCACCGGCAGCCAGGCCTGGTATGTGCAGCTCAAGGCCGGCCTGTTACCGCACGCCAGCCACCCGAGCCACCCGGTACTGCCGCTGCACCTGCTGTTCATGCTGGCCTCCTTTATCGTGGGACTGTTCCTCATGTGGTTCGACACCCGGCGCAGCTTCGACGGCCAGATTGCCCTCCTGTACCTGTTCCTGCACGACGGCGCGAAGGGGCTGCTGGAGTCTTTCCGGGAACCCTACGTGTTCGAGCTTCAGCTCACGTCACTGTTGATGAGCGCCGCGGGCCTCGTCGCCCTGCTGGTGATCCTGTGGCTGCGCCGCCAACCCGCCGCCGCGACTTGAACCGACGGGGGTTATACTTACCGGGGCCCAGAAACGGGGGTAGCGCATGCAAACCGGCGTGAATAACGACATCCCGCCTGCCACCCTGCGCCGCGAGTGGCGGCACGGCCTGCGCTGCCTGTGGCGCTTCATCAGGAACCCGGGGGACCTCAACAACAGCTTCGAGGCCATGTTCGCCCTCGCGGGACCGCTGGTCGAGAAAGAGTTCAACCGCTTCGCGGCAACCGGCGTCGGCAGAAAGCTGCTCGCGCAGGACCCCCGTTCCGATCTCAATGCCCTGCTCGCCGATCGGCGCGCACTGGCGCAGATGCCCGCGGGCAGCTTCGCCCACGCCTACCTCGGCTACCTGGGGGCAGAGGGCATGGGCTCCGCCGACTATTTCCTGCAGGCCGCTGAACTGGAGGAGAAAGCGGACAGGTTTGGCTGGAGTGGCGACCAGCTCTGGTTCGTGCAGCGGATGGCCAACAGCCATGACCTGTTCCACATCGTCAGCGGGTACGACCGGTCGGCCGTGGGTGAGGTGGGCGTGGTCGCCTACACGGCGGGCCAGATTCGCCTGCTGCCGCTGCGCCTCTCCCTGCTCTATTTCCTCACCCTGAAACCCTCCACGCCGCTGGCCTGGGCCCGCTACATCCGCAATGCCTATCGCCACGGGAAAGCCACGCCGTCGCTGGCCTGTGTCGATTACGAATCCCTGCTGCCGCTGCCGCTGGAAGAGGCGCGCCGGCAGATCGGCGGACCGACACTGGAGGCTGCCCACCCGGAGGGCCTGCCGGAGCCCGGGCGCCGTCTGCTGGCGGTCGAGACGGCACTCAACACGGAAGGTCTCTAGGGGCCCCGGATCCCTGCGGGCTCGACCAGGAGATCCTGTTGTCGTGTTCTCACTGCGGTGTCGTCACCGATTCACTTTTCGCTTTGTAGCGTGCTCGCAGCCCCAGGAAAATAAACCCCGGCACCAGCAACAGCAGCGTGGGGAGTGTCGAGTTGAAAGGCTCAGGCGTGCCTCGCAGGCTGTGCACCAGGTAAGTCAGGCTCACGGCCAGCGTGCCCGAGCAAACCACACCGGCGGACACGGCCGCTACCGCAGGATCCAGGGCCAGCGAGATGCGCTCATTCAGCCGCACCATGTAGCCGCCCGCGAAAAAGGTGTAGGTCGCCTGTTTGGCGGCGGCGACCATGGCGCTGTCATAGCCGTGATCGTAATTGATCAAGAACACGATGGTACCCAGCACCAGGGCACCGGCAATCGCGGCCGGGTAGTCGATGTGTTTGTCCAGAAAGGCCCGGAGGCGGCCCAGCCTACTCATTCTGCACAGCCCAGGTTTAGCATGTCGCTAAAATATACAAGGCGGGCCTTCTCGCGCAACCGGGAATAACGCCCGGACGGCCGTCCAAAACTGTGTCGGGGGTCACAAAGCGCTCAAGAAGGCCGCTTGTCCGGCTCGCCATATGACCTAGAATAACAGTGTTTTCCGCCCAACAGGGCGCTGCACACCTCGACGCAGGGTAGCCTGCGACGTGCCGCGCGGGAGTGTCGACGCGATGGAATCCAAGCTGTTGTTGTGCCTGCTCGTCGCAGTGGGCATGTCGTATTCCACGGTTTCCGCAGCACAACCCGATGAAGCCGCCCATGCTGCCCGAACTGCAAAGCTGCAGGCACTAAGCGAACAATTGAAGAAGCGCGACTCGGCGGAACGCGAAGAGGTGCTGAGGTGGATCCGGCGCAACGGGGTATCACCGCGACGCCAGCTCGCCGGCGGCAAGGTCATGGAACTGCAACGCGCACCGCCGGGCAGGCGCCCCCAATTCTACGTCACCAACAATGTCGATGCCGCCGATACGGTCTCCACGGACGAGGTGTGGCCGGGCGGCACCGCGGGCCTGTCGCTGGACGGCAGCGGCATGACGGTCGGGGAGTGGGATGCCGGCGCGGTACTCGCGAACCACCCCGACCTGTTCGGTCGTGTCACCCAGGTAGACGGCGTTACCGCGATCAGCGATCACTCGACGCACGTCGCCGGCACGCTGGTGGGGGCCGGCGTATCCCTGCTGCCGCAGGCCCGCGGCATGGCCTACGGCGCCATGCTCGACGCCTATGACTGGAATGGCGATACCACCGAAATGGCCGCCGCCGCAGCCGCGGGTCTCTTGCTGTCCAATCACTCCTACGGTATCGCGGCAGGCTGGGTGCAGATCGGCGATCCTCCGCCCAACAACTGGTGGTGGCTAGGGGGCGTGGCCGCACAGGAAGATCCCAATTTCGGCTACTACGACACGGAGAGCCAGCTGTGGGACCAGATCGCCTGGAACGCGCCCTATTACCTGATCGTCAAGGCCGCCGGAAACGACCGCTGGGATATCGGGCCTGCAGCCGGCGAGGAATACACCATGGTGGACCAGAGCGGAGCGCCCCTGGGCACCTCCACCGCGGCGAGGCCCGCGGATTGCTCGCCCGCCGGCTACGATTGCCTCCCCACGACCAGTGTCGCCAAGAACATCCTGACGATCGGCGCGGTCGATGACCTGATCGGCGGCTACGCGCCGCTGGCCGGCCCCTCCCAGGTCCAGGTCACCGGTTTCAGCAGCTTCGGGCCCACCGACGACGGCCGCATCAAGCCCGACCTGGTCGGCAATGGCTGGCTACTCCTTTCGACCTATGGCCACGATCCCTATTTCGCACCCGCCATCGGCACCTCGATGGCGGCGCCCAACGTGACCGGATCCCTGCTTCTGCTGCAGCAGCACTATGAGGCGGTCAACAGCAGCTACATGCGTGCCGCGACCCTGAAAGCCGTGGCGATTCACACCGCGGACGAGGCCGGCGACGCGGACGGCCCCGATTACCGGCACGGCTGGGGACTGTTGAACACGCTTTCCGCGGCCGAGCTGATCACCGCGGACGGCGGTCCGGATCACCAGATTATCGAAGGCAGCCTGGCGGACGGGGGAACCGACTCGGTGCCCATCTCCGTTGTCAACGCCGGTTCGACACTGCGGATAACACTGGTGTGGACCGACCCGCCGGGAACCCCGGTCGCGCCCGCGCTTGACCCGCCGGACAGCATGCTGGTGAACGACCTGGACCTGCGCGTCAGCCAGGGCGGCTCGACACACCTGCCGTGGGTCCTCGACCCCTCCCTGCCTGCCGCGGCGGCGACAACCGGCGACAATAGCCGCGACAATGTCGAGCAGGTCGTGGTGTACGACGCGCCCGCCGGCAGCTACTCGGTCGACGTGATGCACAAGGGCACACTGCAGGGTGGTGCAAACCAGGATTACTCGCTGGTCGTCAGCATCGGTCCCGGCGCACCCACCTCCCAGGGACTCGTTATCGACGAGGGTTTCTCCGGCACCTGGCCACCGGCGGGTTGGTCGGTGCAAACCACCAGCGGCGGCACGTGGCAGCAGATCAGCGGGACGCCGGGCGTACAGAACCCCACGGGCGGCACAGGAAACTACGCCGAGGTGAACACGAACTTCCAGTACACGGTGGCATCCCTGCGCACCCCGGTTGTCGACCTGACAACGGCAACCGCCGCTGTGCTGCGGTTTAACAGCTTCTTCTACTTCGACCTGCTGGAAACCATCAATGTGGACGTCAGCACCGACGGCGGCTCAGGCTGGAGCAACGTCTGGTCTCACCAGGGCTTCAGCAACGTGCCGAAACTCCACACGCTGGACCTGACCGGCGCGATAGCGGGCCAGCCCGACGTGATGCTGCGTTTCCGCTTCCAGAGCAGCAGCCCCGTGCTGCCCGACGGCCGATACTGGCAGATAGACGAGGTCCAACTGGAGGCCTTCGGCGCAAGCCCACCGGCTGCAGCACCGCCGGGGCAGGCGGAGAACCCCAACCCGGAAAACGGGGCACTGGACGTCGGCATCAACAGCCTGCTGTCGTGGACACCCGGCCCGCTGGCCGACTCACACGACGTTTACTTCGATACCGACAGCAGCTTCGGAGGCGTCAGCGGGATCAACCAGGCGGGCACCAGTTTCAATCCCGGTCCGCTGAGCCACAACACGACCTATTACTGGCGCATCGATTCCGTCAACAGCGACGGCACCACGCCGGGAGCGACCTGGAGCTTCACCACGGCGCCCCCGGGGTGCTAGAAAGTCTCGTCGAGCGATTGCCGGGCGCTTACATGCAGCCCGGTGGACAGGCAGCGGTGGTGAAGGAAACGGGGGCGCCCAGTGCCGTGCCACTGCTGTTCTGGGCACGTGCACGGTAGTAGTAGGTCGTTTCGCAATCGAGCCCACTCACCCCTGTTGGGGCGCTGACCAGGGAAGTCCCGGCCCCGATGTTCCCATGGGTGACGGTTGAACCATAGCTGGTGGTCGTGCCGTAATCGTAGTACACGGTGGTGCTGAGGCCCCGGGGATTAACAAGGCTGTTGAAGGTCGCCGACCACGCCAGGATATCCGTCGCAATAAACGTCGTCACACCGGGAGCAGAGGAAACTACCGACACGGGATAGTAACCGACGTTGTTCGCCACCGTCGTTTCCGCTATCAGGTTGCCGTGATCGACGTACACGCCCAGGAAGTAGTTGCCGGGCGCAGTGCCCTGCGGGATGGACAAGCCGACGAGCGCCTCCAGCGGTGCGTCACGCCCCAGCGTTACCGGGATTTCCGCGATGAAGGTGTCTGCAGCGCTGATGTTGTCGTTATCGGACAGGTAAAACCCGACCAACGGGTTCTCCACATCCGCCTCGCCGTTGTTCTCCAGGGTGACTTCCATCAAGACCGCCTCACCCGCGGCGACCTGGTAGGTGTTCTGCCCCACGTAGGAGCCCACCACGGGTTTGACGTTCCCGAAATAGTCCCGCAGCAGGCCAAAGCTGTGCAGGCTGTACTCGCCGCTGAAGCCGGCATAACGCATCACGGTGGCACCCACGTCCCGATAGGTATCCAGACCGCCCGAACGCTCGCCGTGCAGATCGATCAGGCCATCCGACAGATCCTCGCCCGGGCCGTAATAGGTATCGGTTCCCTGGCGCGTTACATAACTGTATTCGACGCCCATCATGTTATACAGGTTGTTCGTGTGCGCCATACCGATACAGTGACCGCCCTCGTGAACCGCGGTACCGGTCATTGAGCGGCCGGTGGCGTAGGGGTAGTGCTGCGAATCGTCGGTGGTGGTCCAGGGCTGGTTACCGTACTGCATGTCGGCTTCAATCACCGTGCATGTGCTGGGATTGAACCAGTATGTGCAACTGGCCGTTCCAACCGCGGCATCCAGGTAAATCTCGTTCTCGCCATTACCTGAAGAATAATCGCTGTCGCCGTTGTCGACGGTGGTAATGCTAGAATCGGAAAATTCTGTCAGGCGCGCGTGTCCGAGAGATATGGCCGCCTTCTGATCCGCGGAAAGGTTGTCAGCATAGTTGAAAGTCATGTGCCCGCTGTTGAAGTCCATCTGGCTGCCGCCGGCGCACGTGAAATAGGTATAGGCCTGCGCCTGCTGGCCGATGACGGCCAGCAGCAGCGTCCGCGCGAGGTGCTCGAGCAACTTCATCTTCCGGCCGCCGCCCTATCGCCTGATGAGTTCACTGACAATTTCGATGTCCACGGCACCGGTCGCCTCAACCTGGTGTGGGTCGGCATCGCCCATCAAGCGACCGGCGCCACCCCGGTCAGGGGTCTGGCCATCCTCCCCGGCAAACCGTTTATCCAGCCTGTGGGAGCCTATATTGATCCGGCTGAAGCGCTGCTCGGCACCGTGACGATTGCCCAGCGAGAGCCGGTAGGCACCTCCCAGCAGCGGTTCGACGGCTACACCATAACCGTCCTCGTTGTAGACCTTGTCGCGCAGGATACGGAAGCGGTTGTTGACGGTGGCGCGCAGCGTCGCGTGCGGATTCTGCGGGTCCAGGTTTACGAACAACAGCTCTTCCTCCCCCACATTGAAGTAATGTGCGTCCGAGACCATCATGACCCGGTCGCTGTCCTCCCGGTCGGGACCGCCAGGCTGCACGAGAACAAACTGGCTGGACGAGTGCTCTCCCTTCAACGACTCCGTGATGCTGAATGTCGTGCGGGTATGGGGGATGCCGGCGGCGTCGTATTCATAGGTTTGCGTCACGACCGTGCCGCGAAAGACGAGGTCCGAACTGTCAGCCATACTCTCGAGGGGGTTTGAGTAGGCGCCGCCGGCCGTCTCGCCGGAGAAGCCCGCAGCAACACGCGCCGCGTCCTCCGCGGTGAACGCCGCGTCGATCTCCTCGGGTGTCGGCTCACCGCTCTCCCCGTCGGGTTGGGCAACAGCCGCCAGTCCAGAAAGACCAAGCAATAAGACTAGTAGTGATTTCGCCAGCGCCGCCACACCGCCTCCACAGCTGACACCCGACCAAGGGATGCACTCGCCGGGCATACCTCAACCCCTCAGGCAGCCCGAACTAACAGCCTGTAGTTTATCACCTGCGCCGCAAGTGGTCGTTCTCTATCGAATTTTATTCCGCTAATGTGGCCGCAGCCATACTGCTAAACCTTCGTTTAGCCCGAATGGCCGATTGAATCGCCCTCTGCGGTGCCATATTGTGGCCTGACAAGGCGGGGCGTGTGAGCTGCCCCGCTCTCGGGAGCTTGCGGGAGGCCGGCCGGCGTCAAACAACCCGAAATTACAAAATTTAGTTTCATTTAGTGGTATTGGGGATGATCCGCAAAATGCTATTCGACGTGCACGACATTGCCCGCTCGAACTACCTCTGGCTTGAAAGGAAGACCCGGATAAACGTTGCCTTGTCCGCGACGCTGTTAATCGTTCTGGCAGGCGCTACCACCCTGCTGTGAGTCGCCGGGGTTCCCGTCGGGCGGGAGCTGTTCTACCCAGAGATTTGCAACTCTCGCGACCTTAGTATGGCCTGCGCGCGATTGGTTACGCGCAGGATCTGGTAGATGCTGTGCAGGTGAGCCTTGACGGTGCCCTCAGCCATGTTGAGTCGCGTCGCGATGACCTTGTTGGGCATCCCCATCACCAGCTGGTCAAAAACCTGCCGCTGCTTGGGCGAAAACTCGATCGGCTTCTCCTGCAGCCCCGGTGCCGCTCCCTCATTCATCGCGGGCTCGAGGCCCATGAGGTTGACCGCCTCGGGCGGAATGTAGCTGCTCCCGGACAGCACGATGCGAATGGCATTGGTAAACACCTGCATCGAGGAATTCTTCGAGACGAAGCCGTGCACACCCTTGTCGAAGCATTCGGCAATGATGTCCGGGGAAGAATGACCGGAGAAGACAACAACCGGGATATCCGAGTAATTTTCCCGTATGTAGGTCAGGCCGTCGGCGCCCGATATGTCCGTCAGGCTCAGATCGAGGATGAGCAGCTGGTAATCGCTGTCGGCTTCGAGCTTGTCGATAAGCTCCTGAAAACTGCCGGCGGTTTCCAGGTCATCGAAGACCGCCAGCGACACGAGTGACGTGACCAGGGCATTGCGAACGATCGGGTGGTCATCGACTATAAGCGCACGATTGGACAATCCTGGTCTCCTGGCAACTCATTCAGCCGCGCGGGCCATTCCATAACCTTAGCAGAAGTCTGGACACCTGTGCGGGAACTGCCGCCCTATCCCGCGGGCATTCGATCCTTGCGGCACGTGGTGTAAGCTTGCACCGCACTCACCAACACCCGCCGGGCGGCGACCAATGACCACGAACTGGAAACTCGGGCTGGGGTTTTCCCTGGTAACGGCTGTGATGTGGGGCCTGCTGCCGCTGGCGCTGAAAGCCGTGCTGGAGGTCATGGACCCGGTCACCATCACCTGGTACAGGTTCTCCGTGTCCGCGGCAATCGCGATCGCCTGGTTCGGCCACCGGCGCGGCGCGGCGCTGAAGCGCCTGTTGATGACGCGGCACCTGCCACTGAGCCTTGCGATCATCGGGGGCCTGGTCGGCAATTACCTGCTGTATGTCTGGGGCCTGGACTACATCAACCCGGAGGCCGTGCAGATACTGGTCCAGGTCGCCCCGTTGCTGCTGCTGTTGGGAAGCATCACCATCTTCAGGGAGCGATTCTCATCCCGCCAGTGGCTTGGCGTGACCGCCCTGGGGACAGGCATGCTGCTGTTTTTTCACCTGCGCCTGGATCGGAGTGTAGCGACCAGTGACACCTACCTCCTGGGAGTCGGACTGACGCTCGCCGCCGCGCTGGTCTGGTCCGTGTACGGGCTCGCACAGAAGCGGCTTCTACAGGAGTTCCCTGCCCAGGACATCCTGCTGCTGATCTGCCTGTCCGGGACCATCGTTCTCCTGCCCCTCGCCGAACCGGGGCAACTCGGGCAACTGGATTCTGCCGACCTGTTATTGCTCGCGTTCTGCGGTCTGAACACCATCGTGGCTTATGGTTGTTTCGGACTGGCAATGAGCTACTGGCAGGCATCCAGGGTGAGCGCGGTAATTACCATCGCACCCCTGCTCACCCTGTTGTTCACGGTTTTAGTTAACGCCTGGCGGCCGGGCAGCACACCGGCGGAACCCCTGGATTCGCTCAGTTACCTTGGCGCACTGCTGGTTGTCGCAGGAGCGGCGGTCACTGCCTTGTCAGGGCGGGAGGAATAGCGCCCCGAGGGGCGCATTACGCTTACTTCTTCGCGGCCTTTTTCTTGCCGGCGGCTTTTCTCTTCGCCGCGGGTCTCTTTTTGGCCGCGGCCTTCTTCTTACCGGCAGCTTTCTTCCTGGCGGCGGGCTTATTTTTGGCCGCAGCTTTTTTCTTCGCCGCGGGCTTCTTGCCGGTCACCGACTTCCTGACCTCGGCCGTCAGCTTGTTCCAGGCCTTCCGATTTGCCTCGGCGCGCTTCTTGACGATTTTCTGCGCCTTGCTGTTGGTCTTCGTGGCTTCCTTCTGCAGGGCCTGGATATCTTTCCTGGCTTTATCCACCAGCTTCCGGAGCTCCTTGACCACCTCGTCCCGGTCGCCCCTGACCTTGCGCAGCTGGGTCAGCAGGTCCTTGAGCATTTCGTACTGGCGCTTGGCGATCTCGGTGTAGCCGTCGATCACCGCCCTGTTGGCATTGGCGATGGCATCGATATTCTTGTGGGAGCTGTCGAGCACGTCGTCCCAGGAGTACCCCCCGATACGCAGTTCATCGACGAACTTGTTGATATTCAGTCCACTCGCGGCCGACGCCTTTCGTGCTGCAGGGCGCTTACGGCTTGCCTTTGCTTTGGACCTGGGCCTGGCCTTGGGCCGGGCTTTTGACTTGGCTTTTGATTTCGCTTTCGCGGCGGCCATGTATCCACCTCCTTATACGGTCAGTTGATCAACACGCTCCCCGGGAACGCGTCCTGCATTGAGTGTAGTTCAAAATTCCCGCAATACAATCAGGTGTTTATGAGGAGGTGCACCCAGATGCTGGCGCCGTAACCCAGCGCGATGACAGGCGTCCACTTGAGGTGACTGAAGAAGGTGTAATGCCCCCGGGCCTGGCCCATGAGCGCAACGCCGGCAGCAGAACCGATGGACAACAGGCTGCCACCGACTCCCGCCGTGAGCGTTACCAACAGCCACTGGACCTCATCCATCGGCGGATTCATGGTCAATACGGCGAACATGACGGGAATGTTGTCGACGAGCGCCGACAGCACGCCGACGAGAATATTGGCGCCG
>CAJIAY010000435.1_pt1 | contig 11189 bp, 7 predicted proteins | sample 9199221 | NCBI WGS metagenome assembly CAJIAY01 (sample SAMEA7708283, study PRJEB35096) | sediment metagenome | biome: marine neritic benthic zone biome [ENVO:01000025]; feature: sediment [ENVO:00002007]; material: shallow marine sediment [ENVO:03000034] sea grass bed [ENVO_01000059] ...
CACGATGTCGTGGTTCCTGCACGCGCCCTGCTCCTCGTGGGCCACGACGACGGACAGGGTATCCACACCCAGCATGAAGTCCTGCATGATCTTGGCGGCATCCCGGTTGTAGACCGAGTCCTCCCACAACAGGGGCTCGCCGGGGTTGACGTCACCGACGGTGGTGGTCCGCGCGGTAAACAGGCCGATCAACAACAGCAGGAGCGACACGGTCGCCACGCGGTAGGCATTCTTCCCGTGGGTCCAGGTGGCGACATGCGCCATCGCCCTACGGACGACGCCCGCCGGCGGCTTCACTATCGAGCCGTCGGCCTGCAGGTAGGGATTGCGCATGAACGACAGGCTGATGCTCAGGGCCAGGGTATTGGCGATGATGATACAGGCGATACCGATACTGGCGATGATCGCCAGGTCCTGGATCACGAGGATCGGCACGAACATGATGGTCAGGAAGCCGATGCAGTCCGTTGCCACGGCGATCACACCCGGCACGAGCAACCCGGACAGGGAATGAAACGCCGCGTAGAACCCGTCGGGATTGGCCAGGCAATTCTCCTGGTACCGTTTCACCATCTGGATGCCGTGACTGACCCCGATCGCAAATACCAGGAACGGCACGATCGTCGTCATGGGATCGAGTTTCATGCCCACCATGCGCGCGATCCCCAGCGACCAGAGCACGGCCAGGCTGCTGGAGACCAGGGGAAGGATAGCCAGGCGGATGCTGCGGAAGCAGCGCCACAGGATCAGGAAGGTGATAAACGCGGAGACGAAGAACAGGCCGACGATCTTGGGCAGGGCGTCGTTGACGAAGCCCATCACCATGGCGAAACCGTTGATGTGAATGCTGATGTTGTCGTCGCTGTACCTGTCGCGGATAGCGTTCAGCTGGCGGTAGACGGAGAGGTAGTCCACATCGGTCTCATAGATCTCGGCAGAGATCAGCACCGATTTCATGTCCATGGACACCATGCGGCCCTTGAGCCGGGCCTGGTTGATGTTGTTCCTGACCCGGTCCAGCCCCGCCTCGTCCCCGGGAATGCGGGAGGGCACCACGGGCCCCATGTTGAAGCCGTCCTCGGTAATCAACACGTACCGCGTTTCCGGCGAGACGATGGACCGCACCTTCAGGCGGTCGACGCCCTTGACGAACATCACGTCCTCGGTGATCTGCTGGATACTTTTCAGGAATTCCGCGCTGACGATCGTGCCGTCCTTGACGGACACGTTCATCCTGATGTGGTTGCCGCCGCCGAAGAACTGCTTGAAGGGCTGGTAGGCCCGGATGTACTCGTGCTCCTGCGGCACCATTCTCGAGAAGTCGGTGGCGACTTCCAGCCGGCTGGCCTGGTACGCCATGAAAATCGAGCCGAGGAACAGGATGACCAGCAACACGACCCGGAACTCGAATATATAGTGGGACGTGCTGTCCAGGCTTTCGAATCGTTTCCTGTTATTCATGCCGGGAGGTATCGATAGTCAGGATCTTGCCGAACTCGCCGACGGCGACGAATCCGTCCGCCGCGTGCGCGCATACCCCGGCGAGGGAGTAGTTATCGGGCTCTAATGTCTTGACGAAGCTCTCCGCGTTATCCGTGGACGTCAGGATCACACCGGACTTGCCGACGATCACCACCTCGTCGCCCCTCGCGGCCGCCCTGTACAGCGCCTCCTTCGTACCGGTTGGAGTCTCCGTCCAGGTTTCACCGCCGTCGCGGGAGACGATGAGCTTGCCGTTGATGCCGTAGGCCAGCGCCTTCTCGGGCGACAGGAAGGTGATGCCGAAGAGGGAACCCTGGTAGTCGCCGATATTCATCTGCTCCCAGGATTCGCCCCCGTCGCGGGTGCGCATGAGCGAGCCGAACTCGCCGAGCAGGAAGCCGTTGTCGGCATCGTGGAAGAACAGGCCGTTATAAATGGTGTCGGTGCCGGTCGGCAGGCTGTTCCAGGTCTGCCCGCCGTCGGTGGTCTTCAACAGCGTGTCGTAGGCGCCGCTGGCGTAGCCGACGTCCCGGGAGACGAACTGGATATCGAACAGCGGCAGGTTGTGGGGAGAGGATTCCCGCTGCACCTCCCAGCTCGCGCCGCCGTCCCCGGTATGGATGATGATGCCGCCATGGCCCGCCGCCCAGCCGTGCGTGTCGTCGACGAAGGACAGCGAGGTCAGCATCTCCGTCGTCCCGGAGTCGCGCGGCGCCCACAGGTTGCCGTACTTCTCGTGGGTCACCAGTACCTGGCCGCGGTCGCCGATGATGACCGCTTTCTGCCCGTCGAGGCAGGCGATATCCAGGAAGGTGTCGCGGTGATTGAACATCCAGACCGGCTCCTGCTGCCACGCGGTCACGGTCGCCGCCAGTACGGACGGCAGGTACGCCAGGATTGCCAGTAACACCATCGGGTTTTTGCGCATCTTTCTTATCATCAATCCATCCATCGATAGCGGAGAGGGGACCTACTGGTGGGTCCACTCCGTGTACCGTCAAAGCCGGAAGGGTGAACGTGATGCTAGGGTCGGGCGGCCATTAAAGCACTGACATGGATCATTAATTCGCAGGGGAATGCGTCGATATCACGGGGCCCACGGGGGGCCGCCGTGCCGCCGCCCACACCATCTTATTGATTCTTATCGGCTTTCTGCGGGGGAGCCGCTCGCCGGCGGTCAACGCAGGGTCCAGTCCCGGGAACCCGTCAGCAGGTTCCGGTGGAAGAACAGTTCGGCATTGGTTCGCTGGAGCGTTTCCAGGAGGTCGGTACGAAACCGGCCGAGGGAGTCCTCATCCAGCTCGACCTGGATAGAGGCCACCGCGCACTGGTGCACCAGCTATATGGGAACTCTCGAAACGTCGTGGTCCTGCATGGCTTTTGCCGGCTTCACCCTCAATCAGGCCCCGTATTACAGGGGATGTCGGCGGCGGGTGGTGACACCGGATGACCCCGGATATCATCCGGGAATCTTCCGCGGGGAGCGGGTACACTGAACCCGACATCACAGGCATATAATGACCCACGTGCAACCCTCCAGATGGATCGGTGCGGCCCTCTGCCTGCTGCTGGCGGTGAGCTGCAGCGACAGCTCCGACACTGCCGCCAACCCGCGCGAATCGATACGCGACCTGCGCTATTGCGAGATCGCGTTCTTTTACCTTCGCCCCGGCGACATCACATCCGAGACCTATAACAGCTTCGGCTTCAACGACTGCCCCCAGACCGACTGGGACGCATTGGACTTTCCCGCGATTCGTCAGGAGCTTGGCGCGACCGCGGTAAGACCCAACGGCCCCCGCCGCTGGCTGATGGATGTCGCGGCGCTTGCGGGCAGCGAGGAGGCCGAAACACGGTTCTTCGGCAACCTGGAGTTCCGTGTCGTCGCCAACATACAGCTCGACTCCACGCCGCCGCCCGGCGTGTACTTTTTCGACGCAACCGTCAAGCGGGACTCCGGCCTCCTGTTCTACGCGGGCAGGCCAGTGTTCGAACTGCTGGCCCCCCTCGGCAAGCGCTACGTCATGCAGTCCTATGCGCAGTACGTCGACCCGGACCTGACGCTGGATGACCTCGACACGCTGGGGCCGCGCATCGACCTTCCCGACGGCTGGATCTATCGCGCACGGGTACTCGATGAGGATCTCGGGGTGGAGGATTTCCAGGGCTTCGCCAACGCGTTGCGCGATCCCCTGGAGAATACCTACCAGCGCGCCGAAGCGCTGGAGTACCTGCCCGAAGGCCGGGTGGTGGTCGACGTCTTCGACAGCAGCACACTGCAGTACTGGACCGCCTATATGAGCGAGCAGGAGCGTGACACCCTGCAACTCAATCCGCCCTTCGAGCAACTCGACCGGATCACGCTCGCCGACAAGAGCGTTTATTCGCGGTCGCCGGATGCAACCCTGGATGGCCGTTTCACACAGATGACGATTGACGACCAGCGCTTCACCTACAGCGCGCTCAGGCTCTGTACGCCGGAGCTGCACTCCTCCGGCCTGATCATCACGGGCCAGGACCGGACGTTCCACGAGCTGACCTACCTCGCGGGCCGCACGGTCCCCTACATCGGCAACCCGCACGGCGAGCACTTCGTACTGGTATCGGAAATGCCGGATGCCCTGCCGGAACCACCCATGCTGCCGGAGGGCTGGCACCATGGTGAGGTGAGGCTCGAGGAGGACTGGCGGATCAGCTTTGCCGACGACATCGGCACCGTCGAAACGGTGGATGGCACAAAGCTGTACCAGGGGCCCGTGCTGCTCCCGGGCGCCGAGCCACCGGGGGACGAGGGTTCATCCTTTACCCTGAAGCTGTTGCAGGCCACGGGCGAGAACCCCTTCGCGAATCTCGTCTACGAATGCGATGCCTGTACATTCGAGCAGCACGCTGCCATCCAGCCACCGCCCGGGTGGTCGAAAGGGCCCCAACAGGTGATTATCCCGCCCGGCGAACTCCGGGGGACGCCCTGTTTCGACGGTGTGCCCAGCTCCGTGGATTTCGTGCCGGAGATTCCGGGCAACGAATTCAGGCTGATCGGCAAGAACCTGGCCGGCCGCATAGTCGAGGTCGGTGCCAACGGGCTGATGGTGCTGGGCGAGGTCATGCGCGACACCGTTTTCCGCTGGCCGGCGGGCAGCCGCCTCCATGAGCTTACCGATCCCGACGGCAATGTGTATGTGCTGTTCGCTTACGAGGTCGAATCGGCGGACTTCACGGAGCCGGACTTCCAGTCGCCCGACGCGCTGGCGGGTTACCCGACGCCCGCGGGCTGGACCTACTCCACGCGTGTCATTAACAGCGAGCTACTCATGGACCCCGGCGGCGTGGCGTCGGTGCTTTCGATACAGGGTCCCGCCCCGGCCTCGACCTGGGAGAAGCGCTGACTGCCTCGCTATCGCCGCATGGATACACGTCCGTTCGATCTGTTTTCGCCCGCTATAGCGGAGCGGCTACCCCCTGAGAACAGGGAGGCGAGGATCGACGCTACTCCGCCGGGTACTCCTCCGGCCCGGTCATGACCGGCGGCGTATTCTCGAGGATGCCGCGCATGCGCTGCTCGATGAGCGGCGGCGAACCCACCGCCTGCGGCAGGATGTAGAACCGCCCGTCGGTGATTGCCTCGAACACGAGGTCGGCCACGGCGTCCGGCGACGCGGCGCCCTTGAAGAACTCCGCGACCATCTCCTCCACCGCCGCCTTCTCGGCCGCCTCTTCCCCGCTCAGCTCGAGGCCGCGGTTGCGGTCCGAGGCGTAGATACGCGTCGCCACGAAAGAGGGGCACAGTACGGACACGCCCACGTCGGCGCCCTGGTTCCTGAGGTCGCCGGACAGTACCTCCGACAGGGCCACCACCGCGTGCTTGGACACGGTATAGGTGCCCGTGCCGGGCGCGGACACCAGCCCGGCGATCGACGCCGTGTTGACGATGTGCCCCTCGCCCGCCGCGATCATCTGCGGCACGAATGCGCGCAGGCCGTTGATGACGCCGCGCACGTTCACCCCCAGCACCCAGTCCCAGTCGTCCTCGCTGGCTTCCCAGACGAGTCCGCCGCCGCCCACGCCCGCGTTGTTGAACAGCAGGCCCGCGGGACCGAAATGTCCGGCGACCTGCTCGGCCAGCGCCTGCATGGCCGCGGCGTCGCGCACATCCACCCGCAGCCCGAGCACCTTGTCGCCGCCGGCCAGCTCATCCATGGCGGCGTCCAGCGCCGCCTGCTCGATGTCGACGAGGACCACGTTCATGCCCTCGGCCAGGGCGCGGCGCGCCAGCGAGAGCCCGATACCGCTGGCGCCGCCCGTGACGACCGCCGTCTTTCCTTCAAGTGCCTGCATTATTCAATCCTTATCGGCGCGCGTCGGCGCGGCGGACTAGGTCAGCGTCGCCAGCGCCTCGCCGTCGAAACTGTGGATGGCGTCGGCGCGGCCCTCGCGCACCTTGTTCGGCCACTGCGGGTCCTGCAGCAGGGCGCGGCCCACCGCGACCAGGTCGACTTCGCCGCGCTCGAGCCGGGCCAGCAGGTCGTCGATGGCGCGGGTCTCGCAGGACTCCTTCATGACGATGGCGCCGATGAAGTCCGCGTTCAGGCCCACCGAGCCGACCGTGATCGCGGTCTTGCCGCTGAGATTCCTGGTCCAGCCGGCGAGGTTCAGGTCGCTGCCCTCGAACTCCGGCTCCCAGTAGCGCCGGGTGGAGCAGTGAAAACCGTCGAGGCCCGCGTCGGCAAGCGGCGCCAGGAACCGCTCCAGTTCCTCCGGCGAGGCGGCGAGTTTCGCCTCGAAGTCCTGCTGTTTCCATTGCGAGAAGCGCAGGACGATCGGGAAGTCGGGCCCGGTGGCCGCCCGCGCCGCCTTGATGATCTCCACGGCGAAGCGGCCGCGATTTTCCATGCTGCCGCCGAAGGCGTCCGTGCGCTGGTTCAGGCCCTCCCAGAAAAACTGGTCGATCAGGTAGCCGTGCGCGCCGTGGATCTCGACGCCGTCGAAGCCGAGACGCTGCGCGTCGGCGGCGCCCTCGGCAAAGGCCTCGATCAGGCGCTCGATCTGTTCCACGGTCAGCGGCTCCGCGATTTTCTTGTCGGGCGCCAGCAGGCCCGAGGGGCTGGCACTGGGCATGTCCGGGTCGCCCACCTTGGACGGGTCGCGCACGATGCCCACGTGCCAGATCTGCGGGAAGATCCTGCCGCCGGCGGCGTGCACCTGGTCGACGACCTTCTTCCAGCCCGCCAGCGCCGCCTCGCCGTGGAAGGCCGGGATGTTCTCGCCCATGGTGGCCACCGGGTCGTTGACCGTGGTGCCCTCGGTGATGATCAGGCCGGTGCCGCCCTCGGCGCGGCGCCGGTAATAGGCGGCCACGTCGTCGCCGGGCACGGCACCGGGTGAGAACTCCCGCGTCATGGGGGCCATGACGATGCGGTTGTCGAGGGTCAGTGTGTTGAGGGTATAGGGGCTGAACAGCGCCCCCAGTTCATTTTTCATTGCGGCATCCTGGCTGGTAAATCAAGTCGGGCATCGTCACAAGAGCAAGGCCCCGGGTCGGCTCATCATCTTATTGATTCCCAGGGCGCTTTCATAGCCAATCCGCCACCCCTGTGGCAGGATGCCCCCTCCACGACCCCCCTGGGAGACCACAACCCGCCGTGAATGCCTGTACCCGTTTCATCCTTATCGGCACACTGCTGGCAGCGTTGTCGGCCTGTTCAGACAGTAGCGATAACAGCGTCCCTGCCGAGAGCATGCCCGGCCCCGTTTCGTATGACCAGCAGGGCCCGTACGCCGTCGCCAACCAAACCATCAGCGTGACCAACTACGAGGAGGGCCGGGTTCTCGTTGTCGAGCTCTGGTACCCGGCGCGCGAATCGGGCGCGGGCCAGGGCATCCTGGATTTCACCACGAGCACGGCCGAGAGCAACCAGCTCGAGACCCTGCTGGCAGATAACCCGGACAACTGCGTCAGGCAGGACACCGCCTCTGCCGATGCGCTCGAGCCGCTCGCATCGCCCTCACGATTCCCGCTGGTTATCTTCTCCCACTGTTTCGAGTGCGCTCGTTTCTCGTCGTTCTCGCTCGCCGAAAGGCTGGCGAGTCACGGCATCGCCGTGGCCGCGCCGGATCACCCGATGAATACCCTCTTCGACCCGGGCGCAATGATTAACGCTGAATTCCTGGCGACGCGGGCCAGCGATATCAACGCCGTGCTCGATGAGCTGCTGATTCCCAACTCGGCGGCGCTCCCGGAGAACCTGCAGGGGCGTTTCGACGAGAACAGGGTCGGTGCGGCGGGCCACAGTTACGGCGCGGTCACCGCGGGCAAGGTCCTGCAGGATAACGACGTTTTCAAAGCCGGCCTCATCATCGCCGCGCCGGTGGAGAACCCGTTGGCGCCGGGTGTGGAGGTCGCAAACATCGCCGAGCCCACCCTGTACATGATCGCGCAGGAAGACAACAGCATCACCGAACTGGGCAACCAGCTGATGCGGTCAAATTTCGGGGCCGCGGCCAGCCCCAGCTGGAAAGTCGAGGTTGCGGATGCGGGCCACTGGTCGTTTTCCGACATCGCGGGCATTACCCCCGAGTACCAGCCGGGCTGTGGCGAGGGCGAGCGGCAGACAATGCCGGGAGAACCGTTCACCTATCTCGATATCGAACTGGGCCTGCAAATCACCGCCACCTATGGCGTGCGCTTCTTTGCGGCCCACCTGCTCGGTGACGAGAGGGCCCTGCAGGAACTCGGCGAGTCGACAGATCCAGGGATCGTCGACGTGCAGATAAAGTAGCCCGCCGTCCGCCTGCGTCCGGTCAGGGCGAGTACTGCCAGCCGACGGTGAGGCTCCAGTCCGTTTCCAGCTGGGGGCCGTCCAGGTCCTGGTAGACCGGGAACTTCGCCTCGAACGCGAGGCGATGGCCCGTGCCGGGTAGCACGTAGTTCATCCCCGCGCCCAGCTCGATGCGCTGGCCGCCCTGCATGCTCGGGTCCGCGGTCTGCACCGGCGCCATGATCTCGTCGTCGATGCCGTCGATATTCCCCGTGTCGTAGACGCCGATACTGCCCGACGCGCTGAGCGCGCTGGACACCAGGTAGCTCAGCCAGCCCTGCAGGTGGTACCGGTTGCCGAAGGTGTAGTCCTCGTCGTTGTCGCCGAGGCGATTCACGGCGCCGAGCTGCGCGCCCCACCCCCACTCCGCCGCGTGGGCCGCATAGGTCAGGCCGCTCACCAGGTCGTAGGTGCCGCTGCCCAGCTGCATGGGATACGGCACGCGGATCTCGGGCTGGGTATTCATCGGGGTGAGCACACGGTCCTCCTCGTCCGTGCTGCCGGTCGGCAGCGATACGCCCAAGGTGGCGTGGATGCGGTGCGCAGACCCGGGATCCGACAGGCCGTACATCGCGGAGACCGTGGTATCGCCGATGCCGCTGGTGCTGGTCTTGAACCTGCCGAGCCGGTTCGTGCCCATCGGGCCCGCGAAGGTGATGTGGGTCATGTCCTTGGTCACGTAATTCGCCATGCCCATGAAGGTGAGCCGGTCGGTCGGCGCGTACATCATGCCCAGCATGTGCATGTCCATGGTCATCTTCGTCGGCACCACGCGCAGCGTCGGCGGCATCATCGGCGGATTGGCGAAGCGGTTGGGCACGGTCGTGGCGATCTCCTCGGGGGACAGGCGCGAGTCGTTGTCCTGGTTGTCGCGCATCGACATGTGCATGTAGCGGTAGGAGAACATCACTTCTCCCGTCTTGTGGATGTGGTCTCCCATCACGCTGATCGGCGCGTGGGAATCCGGGCGCGGGTCGGCACTGGCTGTCGCGCAGGCGACAAGCAGCACCGCACACGCGGTGAGTCTGGCTTTCATGAAAGAACTCCGTCTTGAGCGTTCGTTAAATCGTTGTTGGTCAGGTCACGAACGACGGAGGCGGGGCGCGGGAGCGGAAGCCGTAAAACGGCGCGTGCCACAGCGGGCTGGTTCCGGGTGCGGCGACGGGCCCGGATGCGGGATCAAGCCCGCAGGCGAAGACGCCGCAGTCGAGCGCGACCGCGCCGACGACGCCGCCGCCGTAATCGCACTCATAGAAGACATTATCGTCGGCCCCGTGGTGGGCGTGGTGCTCGCCGTACAGCTCCACCATGAGCGAGACGGGCATGCCGTCGGGACACAGCTCGAGGTACCAGCCGTGGCCGACGCTGGACGGCATGAAACCCACCGGCACCGCCACGCGCAGCAGCAAGGCCAGCGCGGCAAAGCTCATAAAAATGCGGTGTTTCAGTGGGCGTGGCTGCATGGGCGCGCGATTATACAGGCGATACCCGCCGCTTCCCAGCCGGGGCGGATTTTGATCTCGCGGGCGACGTGGTTAGACTCCTCCCTGAATAAGAAGGCCGGGGGCATGACAATGGTGGACAGGCAGGAGGGGAGCACGGGGTTCGGCCTGCGCGCGCTGGCCGCGGTCGAGCGCGTCGGCAACCGGCTGCCGGACCCCGCCGTGTTGTTCATCGCCCTGCTGTTCCTGGTGTGGGTGCTGTCGTGGCTGCTGTCCTACGTGGAGTGGGGGCTGATCGACCCGCGCACCGGCGCGCCGCTGGTCGTGAAGAACCAGCTGTCGGGCGACGCGCTGGTGCTGTTCTTCTCCTCCATGGTGAAAACCTTCGCCCACTTCCACCCCATCGGCGTCGTGCTCGTCGCCATGCTCGGCATCGGGGTGGCCGAACACACCGGCTTCATCAACTCGGGTTTGCGCGCGCTGCTGTCGGTGACCGCGCGCTGGCTGCTGACGCCGATGCTGATCCTCGTCGGCATCCTCAGCCACACCGCGGCGGACGCGGGCTATGTGCTGGTCATCCCGCTCGGCGGCGTGATCTTCTACGCGGCGGGGCGGCACCCGCTGGCCGGCATCGCCGCGGCCTTCGCCGGGGTCTCCGGCGGCTTCTCGGCGAACTTCGTGCCGTCGGCGATCGACCCGATGCTGCAGGGTATCTCGCAGTCGGGGGCGCAGATACTCGACCCGGCCATCACGCTGAACCCGCTCAATAATTACTTCTTCACTGCCAGCTCTTCGATCCTCATCATCAGCCTGGGCTGGCTGGTGACTGACAAGTTCGTTGAACCCAGGCTCTCCGACCATCCGCTGGACGACGACATCGAAGAGCTGCACAGCATGGAGCCGCTGACCGAGAAGGAGAGCCGCGGCCTGCGAGCGGCCCTGAGGGCCATGCTGGTAGGCATCCTGCTACTGATGTTCAGCGCCTGGGGCGCGGACTCGCCCTGGCGCGGGGACAATGGGTCCCTGACAGAGCTGGGGGCGCCGCTGATGGCCTCCATCGTGCCGCTCATTTTCCTGCTGTTTGTGGTGCCGGGCATTGTCTACGGCATCGGCGCGGACACGGTGCGCAGTTCCAAGGACATCATCCAGGGCATGACCAAATCCATGGAGAGCATGGCCTACTACCTGGTGATCATGTTTTTTATCGCCCAGTTCATCTATGCCTTCCGCGAGTCCAACCTGGGCGTGTTGATGGCACTGGAGGGCGCTGCAGGCCTCAAGGCCCTGGGGCTCGCCCCGGCACTGACCATCGCCGGCATTGTGATACTCACCGGATTGCTCAACCTGTTCGTGGGCTCGGCATCCGCCAAGTGGGCGCTGCTGGCACCGATTTTCGTACCCATGCTGATGGAACTGGGTATCTCTCCGGACCTGACACAGGCGGCCTACC
>CAJIAY010000233.1_pt1 | contig 11131 bp, 8 predicted proteins | sample 9199221 | NCBI WGS metagenome assembly CAJIAY01 (sample SAMEA7708283, study PRJEB35096) | sediment metagenome | biome: marine neritic benthic zone biome [ENVO:01000025]; feature: sediment [ENVO:00002007]; material: shallow marine sediment [ENVO:03000034] sea grass bed [ENVO_01000059] ...
CGTGGCATGAAGCTCGAAACCGAAGGTGCCATAGAGTATATCATTCTGCTCATAGTCCTTGCCGTTCCAGTGGTTTTCCTGGAAGCCGTCGCGCTTCATCTTGGAAATACCCGCGAGGAAACCGAGCTTGTCCGTGAGGGGGCCGCTGGTATAGCCCTGCCACATGTAACCGTCGAAGTTGGTGACCTCACCCGTGACCCTGGTTCCCCACTCTTCCGCGGGCCGCTTGCTGATGAAGTTGATGGCGCCGCCGATGGAGTTGCGGCCGTAGAGTGTGCCCTGGGGGCCCCTCAGAACCTCGACTCGCTCAATATCCATGAACTCGGAGTAGTTGAAGACACCGTTCTCCGTGTTGTAGACACCATCCCAGTAAATGCCGATGCCCGGCTCGGAGCCGACCGCCAGGTTGGGGCGTCCGACCCCGCGAATGGCCACACGGAACGTGGTAATGGTCAGTGACGGGGTCCTTGCCGTAAGGTCCCGGCTCCCCTCGATACCGAGCAGGCGCATGGAATCGCTATCAAACGCGCTGACCGAGGCGGCCGTCTGCATGATGGAGGCCTCCCGCTTGTTGGCGGTGACGATGATTTCCTCGAGGCCGGTGGGGGCCTCGGCCCATGCCGGCGAAGCGGCCGCCAGACCGCCGGAGAAGACTACCATCCACTTGAGTGCGCTGCCTGATCTGGCCATCGGATTATTCCTGTCGTTATATTTATTGCTGGGAATCTATCCCAATCTCCCTCACTTTAACAGCCACCGGACGGGTTTTGTCCAGCCTGGGCGCGCCGGGCCCCGGTCAATCAGCCGTCGCGGAACGTCGCGTTCACCGTTGGCTGCTCGATATACTTTTTCAACTCGTTGCGGCCCACCACCATGCGGTGCACGGCGTCGGGGCCATCCGCCAGCCGCAGCGTGCGCTGGCTCATGTACATGCCCGCCAGCGGCGTATCCTGGGAGACGCCGAGCGCGCCGAAGATCTGGATGGCCTCGTCGACAATGCGGATCGAGATGTTGGGTACCGCGGTCTTGATCATGGAAATCCACACGCGGGCCTCCTTGGCATCCACGTTGTCCATCATCCACGCGGTCTTCAGGGTGAGCAGGCGCGCCTGTTCAATATCCATTCGCGCATTGGCGATGATGTCGATATTGCCGCCCAGGCGAGCCAGCGGCTTGCCGAACGCCACGCGCGACAGGGAACGCTCGCACAGCAACTGCAGCGCCCGCTCAGCCGCACCGATTGCGCGCATACAGTGATGGATACGGCCGGGGCCGAGACGACCCTGGGAAATCTCGAAACCGCGGCCCGGGCCGAGGATGATGTTATCCTTCGGAACGCGCACATCGGTGAACTTCTGGTGCATGTGCCCATGGGGCGCATCGTCCATCGAGAACACGTTCATGGGCCGGATGTTCTCGAATCCCGGCGTGTCTATCGGCACCAGGATCTGCGACTGCTGGGCGTGCTTCGGCGCGTCCGGGTCCGTCTTGACCATGACGATCATCACCTTGCAGCGCGGGTCGCCGGCGCCGGAAACGTAGTGTTTCTCGCCGTTGATGACCCACTCCTCGCCGTCGAGCACCGCCTGCGTACTGATATTGGTCGCGTCGGAGGAGGCCACGCCGGGCTCCGTCATGGCGAACGCGGAGCGAATCTCGCCGTTCAGCAGCGGCTCCAGCCACTGCTTCTTCTGCGCCTCGCTGCCGTACTTGTGCAGCACCTCCATGTTGCCCGTGTCCGGGGCGGAACAGTTGAACACCTCAGCCGCCATGTGGGACTTGCCCATCTCCTCGGCGAGGTAGGCGTACTCCACCGTGTTCAGCCCGAAACCGGCCTCGTCGGTAAGGAAGAAGTTCCACAGCCCCTTTTCCCTGGCCTTGCTCTTCAGGCCTTCCCGGATGTCGGTCTGTTTCTGCGTGTACGCCCAGCGGTCGCCGACAGCGATGTCGGCATAGTACTCCGCTTCCACCGGCAGGATCTCGTCCTCGATGAATTGGCGCACCTCTTCCAGCAGGGGCGCCACGTTGGCGCTGATTCCAAGATCCATTAGTCCTCTCCTTTCGATTCGTTCTCGTATACCGCCAATCAGGCGTTCGCCGCGCGCGATCCGGACAGTTCCGCGGCGTAATCCGTCTTCAGCTGGCGCTTGTAGATCTTGCCCGACGCTATGCGCGGCAACTGTTCCGTACGGAACCAGATATGGGCGGGAATCTTGAAGGCGGCCAGGTGCTCCGCCAGGTACTCGCGCAATTCGTCAGCGCCCAGCGTGACGCCTTCTTTCAACACGATGGCGGCGCCGACGATTTCCCCGAGCCGCTCGTCGGGTAACCCGAAAACGGCCACCTCATGAATTCCCTCGTGCGCGTATATAGCCGCCTCGACTTCGATGCAGCTGATGTTTTCCCCGCCGCGGATAATGATCTCCTTGATGCGATCGACGATGTAGAGAAAGCCGTCCTCGTCCAGGTAGCCCACGTCGCCGGTGTGGAACCAGCCATCGATAAACGCCTCGGCCGTGGCCTCCGGCTTGTTCCAGTAACCCAGCACGTTGCAGGGCGACTTGATGCAGATTTCACCGTGCTCACCCGTCGGCAGGGTGTTGCCCGCCTCGTCAACGATGCAAAACTCGGTCACCGGGGGCACCGGCCGCCCCGCGCTGCCCGGCCTGGCGACATAAAAGACCCCGGCGTTCAATGTACCCAGCGCATTGGTCTCGGTGAGGCCGTAGCCAATTCCGGGGGCGGATTTCTTGAACGTTCCGGTGATTTTTTTTACCTGCTCCGGCGGCCGCGCGGCGCCGCCGGCCATGATTTCAGTCAGCGAGGATAGTTCCCGGTCGGACTTCTCAGCCGCCGCCTGCAACTCCGCCGACATCGTGGGTACGCCGTTGAACCAGGTGACCTTTTCCTGCTCGATCAGGCGCAAGGCCTCCTCCGGGTCCCACTTGTGCATGATGACCATCTTGCGCCCCACCACGAGAGACAGGAGGAAGGCGGAGTGACTGCCGGTGCAGTGGAACAGGGGCACCGTGACCAGGGCCGAGGGCGGCAGGCCCGCCTCGCGGGCCTCCTGACTACCCGCGGCCTTGGTGGCGACCCCCCAGCACATCCAGCTATAAAGAGCCGACAGGATGCCGCGATGGGATGACAGCGCCCCCTTCGGATGCCCGGTGGAGCCTGAGGTGTACATGATGGTGGCGTAGTCGTCCAGGGCGACTTCCGCCTCGGGCATTTCCGACCCCGAGAACGCGTCGAGCAACTCGGAGAACGGCGTGTGCTCGAGGGCGAGGTCGCTGCAATCATCAATGGTGATAACCTTCAGCCCATGCTTGTCGATCAGCGGCAGCAGACGCTCCACGCGGGTGCGGTCCGCAATCACCACCCTGGCACCGCTGTCCTCGAACCCGTAGTCCAACTCCTCTGTCGTCCACCACGCGTTCATCGGGACAGCGACACCGCCGATGACCGTGACGCCGATGAAAGCCATCATCCACTGCGGGTTGTTGCGGCTGAGTATGGCCACCCGGTCGCCCCGCGCTACGCCGTAGCGCTGCATCAACGCGGTCGCGAATTCACCGCTGTGCCGATACGCCTGATCGAAGGTGTAGCGCTCGTCGAGGTAAACGGCGAAGTCCTTGGGCGCATGCTGCAACATCACCTTGTAGTATTCGCCGAGGTTGGCCGGCAGCGAGGCAAAGTTACGGTACTCCACACCCTCCACCTCGACCGTGTTGGTCTCGAATCCCTGGCCGGGCCCGGTGAGGCCGGCGATCGTGTCGTCGAATTGCTGGATATCCGAATTCATTGCCTGGGCGCCCCGCTACGGGCCTCTTGTACTGTCTGTCAGAAACCGCTGAGTCGGGCGAAGCGGTCGAGATGGTAGTTATAGTCGCCGAAGGTGTGCTGGGCCACCCTGGCGCGTTTGATAAAGAAACCGATTTCGTGCTCATCAGTCATGCCGATGCCGCCGTGCATCTGGATCGCCTCGTTGGTGGCGCGCTGGGCTACTTCACAGAGCTTGGCCTTGGCCGCGCTTGCTATCTGCGACAGGTCCTCCTCGCCCTCGTCGATCTTGTGCAGCGCCTGCAACACGATGGAACGTGCAAGTTCCAGTTCGGCAAACAACTCGGCGGCGCGGTGGGCGAGGCCCTGGAAGGAGCCGATCACGCGGCCGAACTGCTTGCGCTCCTTGAGATAACCAACGGTGCGCTCGAATGCCTCGACAGACAGGCCCAGCAATTCCGACGCCAGGCCGATGTTGGCGATGTCCAGCGCCCGGCTGAGCCCGGCAAAGGCCGCGCCTTCTGCGCCGAGCAGGTTGTCCGACGTTACTTTTACACCCGACAGGGTGAGAGTACCCGCCCCGCGCGAGTCGACCAGGCTGCGCGGCTCGACACTCAGGCCCGCGCTTCCTGCATCCACAAGGAAAGCGCTCACACCGGCTTCCTCACCGGGCTCGCCGCCGGTGCGCGCGATGACGATAAAGGCATCCGCGGCAACCGCATCGAGCACCAACACCTTGGTACCGTCCAGCACATACTCGCCGTTGTCCGGGCGGGCGCTCACCGAGCACTGTGCCGGCGCGTGGTGCGGGCCCTCCTGCAATGCCAGCGTCACCAGCTTCTCCCCGGCGGCGATAGCCGGCAGCAGTTGCTCTTTCTGTCCCTCGTTACCCAGTTCACCGATGACGGTCGCAGCAACCAGTACTGCCGACTGCAGCGGGCTCGCGCTGAGGTTGCGTCCGGCCTGCTCCAGCACCAGGCCGAGGCCGGTATAGCCGTAACCGAGACCTCCGTAGTTCTCCGGGATGGCGATTCCCGCCCATCCCATCTGTACCATTTCGTTCCAGACCTCGTCGCTGAAGCGGCGCTCGTTGTCGGCGTCGCGCAACGCCCGCAAGTGCGCCACGGTCGCGTTCTCGGCGAGGAAACCGGCCGCGGAATCCCTGAGCATGACTTGTTCTTCGTTCAATACCAGTGCCATCTGTCTCGTTCCCCGTAGGTCAGGCGTCGGGCAGGCCGAGCACGCGCTTGGCAATAATGTTCAGCTGCACCTCGGAGGTGCCGCCCTCGATGGAGTTGCCCTTGGACCGTAGCCAGTCGCGACTGACCCTGCCGTCGTCATAGACCTCGCCTTCCCAGCCCAGCGATGCCTCGCCGCCCACGGCCATGTTGAGTTCGTTGCGCCGTTTGTTCAGTTCGGTGCCGTAGTACTTGAAGATGGAAGACGCCGCACCGAGTCCTTTCCCGGCCTTCGCCTCGTCCCCGACCCGCGCCATGGTGGCGCCGAAGGCCGTGGTATCGAGCTGGTACTGGGCGATGTTCTGGCGCAGCACGCCGTTGGCGAGGCGGCCGCTTTCGTCCGCACCCAGGGCGTCCAGCGCCATCTGGCCCACGGTCTTTTTCGGCGCCGCGCCGAAGCCGGAGATCATTTCCCGCTCATGCGTGAGGAGGTACTTGGCGATGGTCCACCCCTTGCCCTCCTCGCCCACCAGGTTCTTCTTCTCTGCGATGGCGTCATCGAAAAACGTTTCGCAGAACGGCGAACTGCCGCTGATCAGCTTGATCGGCTTCACGGTAACGCCGGGCTGGTCCATGCTGAACAGTACGAAACTGATGCCCTCGTGCTTGCTGCCCGAGTTATCGGTGCGCACCAGGCAGAAAATCCAGTCGCACTTGTCCGCGTAGGAGGTCCAGACCTTCTGGCCGTTGATGACGTAGTGGTCGCCCTTGTCCTCGGCGCGGGTCGCGAGGCTGGCGAGGTCCGAGCCGGCATTGGGTTCCGAGTAGCCCTGGCACCAGCGAATCTCGCCGCGCACGATCCTCGGCAGGTGCTCGAGCTTCTGCTCCTCGCTCCCGAATTCCAGCAGGGCCGGCCCCAGCATGGAGATCCCGAAACTGGTCAGGGCCGGCCTGGCACCGATGCGCGACATTTCCTCGCGCAGCACCTTGATGCGTGGCTTGTCCAGCCCGCCGCCGCCGTACTCTTTCGGCCAGTGGGGGACCGTCCAGCCGCGCGATGCCATGCGCTCGCACCAGACGACCTGGTCGGGGTGGGCGATCTCCGGCTTGAGACCGCCGGAAAAAACATCCTCGAAGCCCGTGATCGGCATGCGCATCGACTCGGGACAATTTTCTTCCAGCCAGGCGCTGGTCTCCTGGCGGAACTCTTCAAGATTACTCACGGAAGCACCTCATCAGCTGACTGGACCACGATCTCTCGGGTCTCAACGACTCGCGGAAACACGCTAAATATAGCCACCAGTGAATGGATGCGCACTGGCCTGTCCGACCCAAAACCGCGTTTGAACATACAGTATGTTTTAATGGCGTTCAAGTATCCCCGACCACCCCACGGGATGGCGGTGCGCCCATCCTAATCGTCGTTCCGCAGGAAGGCCGGCACCGGCTCGTGGGGTACCACCGAGGCCGGATCGACATGGATGATGATCTCCGCGCTGGGGTAGGCTTCCTGCAACTCGGCCTCGACCTCGTCCGAAATCCTGTGCGCCTGCAACAGCGACAGTTCGTCATCCACCTCGAGATGCAGCTGCAGGAAGGTAGCCACACCCGAGCGGCGCGAACGCAGGTCGTGCATACCGTCGACCTCCGGGTGCGAGGTCGCGATCCGCGCGATTGCATCGCGCTCTTTATCGGGCAGCTCACGGTCCATCAGGTCATCGAGCGACTGCCGGATAATCGCCCAGGCGCTGTACAGGATATACAGGGCGATCATGATCGCGAACAGCGCATCGAAACCGCCCCAGCCGCTGGTCGCCAGCCAGAGGGCGAGGATGACGCTGCCGTTTACCAGGAAATCCGTTCGGTAGTGAAGCGCGTCCGCCTTGATCGCCGTGCTGTCCGTGCGGCGGATAACGTAGTGTTGGAAGCTGATCAGCGCGAACGTGGCGGCGATCGAAAAAACCATCACCACGATGCCAACCCCCGAGTTTTCGAGGGGCACCGGGTCGAGCAGCCGACGGCCCGACTCCAGCAGCAGGAAACCGGCGGAGCCGGCTATGAATGCCGACTGGGCCAGGCCCGCCAGCGCTTCCGCCTTGCCGTGGCCGAAACGATGCTCCTTGTCTGCAGGCGTGGTGGCATGGCGCACGGCCAGGAGGTTGACCAGTGAGGCCAGTGCATCGAGGGTGGAGTCAATGAGGGAAGCCAGCAGGCTGACCGAGTCGGTCAAAAACCAGGCTGTTGCCTTCGCCGCAACAAGCGTCAATGCGACTGCCATGGAGGCGTAGGTCGCGAGCCGCATCAGGCGCAAGATGTCCGGGGGCGCAGCCGACCGCGGCTCAACCGGTTCTGTATTCATCGGTGGTCCGGAGACGTGATTCCGTCCCCGGAGTTTAACAGACCGCTATCGAACCGGGCCCACCGGGCCCGGCACACAAACGGTTAGTGGCGATTGATACGCGGCCGGCCTGTCGGCCGGCTGCACTGCAAACGGGTACGGCCTGGTTCAGTCGTTGGCGGCGCGGCGGCCCTCTGCCGACCTCACCATGCGAACCGTTCTCTGGCAGGTATCCAGCCACTGCTGGCAGGTCTCGGTTTTCAGGGCCCTGACATAGCCGCCTTCGATGCGACAGGCGATACTGGTCTTGTTAGGCGTCCAGTCGCCCTCTTTCGGGCGGGGCTTACGGGTACTGTAGTACCACAACCCGCGCCTGTCCTGCATGACGTACTTGGCGTCTTCCGGCAGGAAGACCTTCTTGCCCGCGATGACCGCGAATACCTCTGTCCCCTCGGCCGGGGCACTCTCCAGCGTTGCCGTTGGTGTTATCGTTAACATCACTGCCTTCCCCTTCAATAATCAGTCCATACCTTAATCCCGCGGGGGCAGTTCCTGGCCTCTTGCTCTGTGCTGCTCGCGAGCCATCTCCCACCCCGGGGCCCTACCTTCTCGGTAGCGACGCTTTCAGTTATAAGCCGGACCCGGCAACTGGACAATGGTGCAAATGCCAATTTTTAATTTTTTTATAAAAATAGACTAAAAATACGCCATATTTTTATAATTATGACGTTATTTTGGCTGATTAGCCGCCGTTATTGCCATTTTTTAGGCAACAAACAGTGTGGTCAATAAGAAACCGACCGGCTGGAGAGGACAAATATGCCCGGTATGCCCGGGTATCAGGACTCCGTCAGGTCGGAACAAGCTTGATATGTGGATGTTCGTCGTCGGACGGCTTCAGGGGTTTCAGGGGCTCCAGCGCGCTGTCCAGGGCGGGCAGGTCGCGCGCATCCTCGACCGAGCTCATCAGCATGTAAAGCGCCATGGTCGCGCGTCCCTCCTCCGTGCTGATCTGCCTGGCAAACGCGGGTAGCCCGCCCTCGGTGATGATGCCCAGCACCAGGGCGTTAACCAGGTAGTCCCGGATGATTTGCCTGTTCACCTGGTCCTGCAGGTATCGCTGATACCCACCGTCGCCCAGGATTTCCTTCAGCGCATCAGCGCCGCTGGTATCGTCCAGGGGTGTACTGTCGCCGAAAGCGCCGTCGATCCAACCGATTATCTCGTCTAAATGCAAAGCAATACTCTCCGATCCATCTCTGTCTGTGTTTACTGGTTTGCGGCAACCTGTTTCTGGAAGCCGTCGAGGTCCGGCACCTGGCACAACTGGCCCCTGAAATTGAACGCGGCGGTCGCGTACTCGTTGACCTGATCCGGCACGTCCTCCACGTCATCGGCCACCAGGTCCACGACCCTGAGGCCGTCGCCGCGCACCGCGACACCCCAGTAAGCACACCCCTCTCCCTTCAGACCCAGGAATATGGCCACCAGTCCGGCGCCGCGCCTGGAATCGCGCCACTGGGAGCCGTCATCCTCTCCGAGGTCCAGCACGCGCACTGTTTCGCCGCGCCACTCCAGCGTCTCCGGGGGCTGGTCCTCATCGGTATACACCGTGCAGATCTCTCCCAGGCTGTTCTGGGGCACTGCCCAGGTTTCAGACGCGGAGCACGGGAACAGGACACACCAACGTTTGCTGCTTTCAGTCATCGTTTATCCTCAGCTTACCTGTAACTCGAGCCCGGTCAGGTCGTTGATCTGCTTCGTCAGCGCGGCGAAGTTGAAGGGCTTGCCCATGTAGGCGTTACACCCGGCCTCACTGGCCAGCGCACGGTGCTTGGCGCCGGTGCGCGAGGTCACCATGATGACCGGCAGGTCGCCGTAGCGGCTCGATTTGCGAATCTCGCGCAGCGTTTCTATCCCGTCTTTCACCGGCATTTCCACATCCAGCAGGATGACGTCGGGCAGGCGGTGCGTGGCATTCAGCAGGTCGATCGCGACCAGGCCGTTCTCCGCCGTGATCGTCTCTACGCCAACGGATTCGAGCTGGCTGGTAGCCACCATGCGCTGTGTCCTGGAGTCATCCACGACCAGCGCCAGCGGTGCGTCGGCCTGCATCTCGCTCACTGCCACCGGCGCAATGCCATCCTCGCCGGCGCTGAGAACCATCAGGTTCAGGTCGAGCGCGACGATAGCCTCACCCTCCGCGGTCGTGGCTGCACCCGCCACCCCCGGTACCGACGAGAATTGGGTTCCAAGCGAACGCACTACCAGTTCCAGGGCCTCTTCGACATTGTCGATGGCGATCGCCATGCAGCGCTCCTCGGCGCCGGCGATGATGACCGGTATGGAGGAACTCCACACGCTGCGGTCCGGCAGCGGAACGCCCTGGCACAGCGTGGCAAGGTAGGTCGCCTCGCACTCCATGTCGGACAGGCTCAGTTTCCCGCGCTGCTCTACCGCGGTGAAGAACTCTTCAACGGGCACCTGCTCCACGCCGATGAGGCCGTTCAACGGTATCGCGTAGGACTCGCCCCCCGCAGCAACCAGCAGCGCGCCGTTCACCGAGACATTGCTCGGGATGCGCACCTCGAAGGCCGTCCCCAGCCCTATGGCGGACTGGATCTGCACGTCCCCGCCGAGTTGCTGCAACTCCGTCATCACGATATCCATGCCGACACCGCGTCCGGAAATCTCGCTCAGCTTGCTCGCGGTCGAGAAGCCCTTGTGGAAAATGAGCCGCATGGCCTCGTCGTCCGACAGCTCGTCGACATCCACATCGAGGCCCTTCTCCAGCGCCGACTGGCGGATCGCGTCGGGGTCGATACCCCGGCCGTCATCGGCCAGCCTGATGACGTAATCACCACCGGATTTTCGTACGTCGACGGTGATCCGTCCGCCTGTGGGCTTACCCACGGCCACGCGCTCTTCCGGCGACTCGATACCGTGGTCCAGTGCGTTGCGGACCATGTGCTCAAGGATCACCTGCAGCCGCGCGTAGTGATCGCGGTCCAGCGCACCGGTTTCGTTGAGGACCTGGAAGGACACTACCTTGCCGAGGTCGGTGCTGACCGTGCGCACGATGCGGCGCAATCCTGGCATGAGACGGGATACCGGTACCACCCGCGCACCCTGTATGGACGAGGAAATGCTGGAGATGACCGACGACTGCTGTTTCAGCAGCGCCTCGATCTGGATATTCTGCCGCGTGAGGACATCCACAAGGTCCGTCAGGTCCTCTACACCCTCGCGCAGGATGTTCGCCGCCTCCTGCAGCTCGGAGTACTGGTCCATCTCCAGGGCATCCATATCGGCCGCGGATCTACCCGGCTGCGCGTTGACGTTAAACAGTGCGCGGTCTGAGATCTTCCTGATGTGCGTGCGCACCGACGACAACCTCGCCTGCAGTTCGGCGGATGACCGCTTGCTGCGTGAGGTGCTCTGGGAAGCGCGGACACCGAGCTGCTGCACCTGGCTGGTGAGGTTGAGCAGGTGGTCCAGCTTTTCCGAGGTGATACGCACCGACTGCTGGGCCGCCAGCACTTTCGCGCCTTCGTCCGCCAGCTGCTTGTCCCGCTTCTTGTCCAGCGCCGACCGTGCCCTCGGCGTGGCTGTATCGTCCTCGCTCCCGGCTTGCACGGGTTCCGGCGTCGAATCGGCCTCCGGTTCGGGCTCGGGCTTGACCTTGTGCTTCGTGCCCGCCTTGGCCTTCGATTTCGCCTTGGCCTTGGCCTTGGCCTTGGCCTTGTTTTTGGCCCGGGATTTGCGCTTGGGCTTTGGCTTGTCCGCGACCCTCTCGGCCTCGACTTCCCCCCTCGCCTTCTCCGGCTGCAGC
>CAJIAY010000095.1_pt1 | contig 11127 bp, 9 predicted proteins | sample 9199221 | NCBI WGS metagenome assembly CAJIAY01 (sample SAMEA7708283, study PRJEB35096) | sediment metagenome | biome: marine neritic benthic zone biome [ENVO:01000025]; feature: sediment [ENVO:00002007]; material: shallow marine sediment [ENVO:03000034] sea grass bed [ENVO_01000059] ...
AGGGTGACAAGAGCGACGCCTATGGGATTACCGCCGGCGACATCCGCGAGTTCCTCCAGGCGGGTATCGCGTTCGCAACGATCAACTACCCATTTATCGATACTGCGCCACCGTTTGACGATGTGGGTCTCATCAGGCCCTTGACCCACAGTGCACGCGCATTGCAGTTCCTGCGCTACTACGCCGACAGCCTGAATATCGACCCGGAACAGGTAGCGTCCTACGGTGTATCCGCGGGTGCCAGTACCAGCCTCTGGCTGGGTACGCACGACGACCTCGCCGACCCGGACAACACGGACCCGGTACTCAGGGAGTCGACGCGCATCAAGGCGATGGGGGCGCTTTACACCCAGGGCACGCTTAACTTCCTGCGCTGGGAAGAGATACTGGAGCCGGTGACCAGCCAGGCGGTAGCGGCGGGTATTCTGGAATCGACGGAAATCCTGCCCACCGCCTCGGCATTGGGGGCGGGGCCTCTCCTGTTTGCCGCCACCGGCACAGACACGATCGAGGAACTGGAGTCAGAGGAACAGCGGCCGTACATGGAGAACCTTGACGCGATCGGCAATATGGATTCCGGCGATGCGGCCCTGTACGCGTTCAACGACAATGCCCCGTTTGCGGGCGACCTGCTCAACCTCTTCCTGCACCACACGCTGCACGTGCTGGCCCTGCAGGAAAGAGCGCAGGAAGTCGGACTGGAAAACGTGATGTACGCGATCGATCCCGTGTACCGTTACGAGGACCCGTCCGGCGAGAGGCATGTCTCCTTCCTGATCCGGCACCTGCGCTAGCGCGCGCTGCGCCGGTCAGTGCCAGCTGACCGGCAGCGACGATGTTCCCCGTAACAGGATTCCCTGCGGAAGGGTTGCCCTGTCGTGATCCAGCCTGAGTCGCGGAAGCCGCTCCGCGACGATGCGCAGCGCCGTCTCGAGGTTTTTCTGCGCGAGATGCATGCCCGGGCAGGTGCGCAGGCCCGGTCCGAACGTCAGCAGTGTCTTCGTGTTACGCCCGATGTCGAAACGGTCGGGCTCTTCAAACACGCGCGGGTCCCGGTTGGCTGCCGCGATGCCGAACAGCACCGGGCTGTTCGGCGGGATGTCGACACCGGCCAGTCGCACCGCGTGATCCGGGCGTGTAAAGCGCGGCTGGGCGGCGACCGGCGGGTTCCAGCGCAGCAGTTCCTGGATGGCTCCCGCTTGCGCGGCCGGTTCCTCGACGCACCGCGCCCACGCATCGGGATGCGTAAGCAGGGCATGGAAGAGGTTGCTCATGGCGTCTGACGTCGTCGTCGCTCCCGCCGTGAAGAACAGGCGGATGTGGGCGAGCATGGATGCCTCCTCGACCGGCTTGCCCTCAACGCGTGTTTCCAGCCAGCGGCTTATCTGGTCGTCACGTGGTTCACGGCGCCGGGCCTCGATGACGGGGGTCACAATTGCGGTCAGCTTGCGATCAGCCGCCTGGCTTTTGTCGAGGTCCTTGCCGCCGAACATGAGGTCCATCGACCACTGGTAGTACTCCGCTTCCTGCTCGATCGGCAGGCCGAGCTGGTCGCAGATCACCCGGAAGGCGTAGCGTCTCGTGAAACTATGTACCAGGTCGGTACCCGACTCCCCCTCGAGGCGGTCCAGCAGGTCGTGGCCGATCTGCGCCAGCCGATGGCGGTCCATGCGGTCGATGGCGCTGCGTCGGAACGAGGGTGTCATCGGCGGCCGCCAGACCCGGTGACGATCTTCGTTCATCGACATGAAGGTCTCGCCGATAAAAGGAAGGGAGATAATCTGGTAGGCGTGTCCGGGGGGAAACTGGTCGCCGTCGCGCAGGGCATCAGCCAGCGCCTCGTGCCCGAGGATGTAGTGGATCGGCATCGCGCCGTCCAGTGCGCGTGCGCTGACGACCTCGCCCTCGCGGCGCAGTTCGTGCAGGGCGGCGGCGAATTCGTCGCCGGGCAAGGTGTCATAGTACCAGTCGATCATGGCGGTCGATCATACCAACACGGCTGCGTAAAAAGTGCACTTTTTGGCATCTTTTGCCGGTTGCCGGGGGTGTTCGATGATCGGGCTGGGCTACAATTGGCCCTATGATAATAAGGGGACGGTGCAGCGTGAAAAACGTGCTGTGGCTGGGGCTTTGCCTGCTGGCCGCGCCATTCGTGTACGCGGAGAAACCCCCCACGCTTCTGAGCAACGTTCCCGAAGGCGCGGAAAACCAGGACTCCGTCGATATCCGGGTGTTCAAGTACACCAACAAGAACGGCGTGCGTTCCTACTCGGATGTGCCGCCCACCGGCGTGCGCTACACAGTGATGAAGTTCGACTGCTTCGCCTGTAATCCGACCTCCACGGTGAACTGGGACAAGATCCCCCTGCAGCTCGAGGCCTACCAGTACGCGATTAACTCCGCGGCGAAGGAGTACCGGATCGATCCCGCCCTGGTGCGCGCGGTCATCCACGCGGAGTCGGCGTTCCGGCCCACGGCTGTGTCCAGCAAGGGCGCGATGGGCCTGATGCAGCTGATGCCCGGCACGGCGAAGGATATGGGTGTCGTCAACGCCATGGCGCCTGAAGAGAATATCCATGGCGGCGTGAAGTACCTCGCGATGCTGCTGGATGAAAACCGCGGCAACACCAGGCTGGCGACCGCCGCCTACAATGCGGGTCCGGGCGCCGTGAAGCGCTACGGGGGTGTTCCCCCGTACAAGGAAACCCAGACCTACGTGAAGCGCGTGAAGATCCTGCACGAACGCTACAAGGAAGCGATGGGCAAGCGCTTTTCCGGTTCGGTAGTCTCCGGGGTCGAATCCTGACGCGGGGCCGGCCCGCCAACGGGGCCGGACGTTATGTGGCCGGTGCTTAGCCGGCCTGTTCGCCGAAAGCTTTCTCGTTGCAGGCGGTCGAGGCCTTGGAGCGCCAGGAGTAGAAGTGATACTCGCTGGTATCGTATTCCGTTCCCGGACACACCGCATCGAGGGTTCCGTCGTAGTTGAGATCGTAGGGGGAATGGTGCGCCACGTGCCCCCAGCTGCAGCCTGTCAGCGCAGCCAGTGCCAGGCAAATCAGGGTAACGCGCATATCCGGTATCTCCGTAATGACGACTGGGTAGCTGTTAGGGTATTACCTTTCCGGGCGCCGGCCAACCGCCGCGGCCGTGACTTACTTAACAGTTTCAGCCGATTCCAGCGGACATCCATCGGTGCCGGGGACGCACAGTGCGGTGATGTTGTTGGGTATCCAGGAGTTCTGGGTGGAGGTATCCGGGAATTCACCGGTGACGGGGTGACGCGCACCGATGCCGCCGCCTACCAGCACGATGCCGTTGTGTACGACCACGCCGCTGGCCACTGAGGTGTTTCCGACGTTGTCGCTGGCGTACAGCATTTCACCGGTGACCGCGTCGAAGGCGTAAATCTTCAACAGCACGCTGCCGGTGAATACGAGGCCGGGGATCGCACTGGTGGGCGCGAAGCTGCCCAGCGGCAGGTCGTGCTGCCAGAGCACCTCGCCGGTATGCATGTCCAGCGCATGCACGTTGGGTCGCTGCGGATCCGACAGCTGCTGGTAGGGATTGGTGAAGTACACCCGGCCCAGGTCTTCGTCGACCGCGGCGGTGGAGATGATGCCGCTGAAGGAGCCGCCCTCCACGACGTTGGTTCGCCAGTAGGGGAACTCCGCACTGGTGTAGTCGACGGTCTTCTCGGTGTAGCGCCGGTTCACCCCGTCCCTGTCCATCACGTAGTAGGTTCCGTCCTTGTTGCCCACTCCGACGACATCGACAGTGATCGGTTCAGCTCCCGGTATCGTCGTGGTCTCGATCGTGAACAGGTTGGGCACGCCGCCGAACGAGAGGTCGTCGTTGTCGATTTCGCGCGGCCGCCAGACCCAGGCAACGCCGCCGTCGAAGTCCAGGGCGGTAATAGCCTCATCGTGGGGCGGCATGGTCGGGCCGGGTTTGTAACTGACGTCCTCGAGTTCGCTGTCGCAGTTGCTGGAGGCGAAGAACAGGCGCTTGCGGTCGAAGTCTATCGCCGCGGATGACCAGACGTTGCCGCAGCCGTTGGGATTGCGCGGGTGATCGCAGCCCCGCCGTGTGTCGAACCAGTCAGCCGGCAGCCCGAGTGCCTCGGCGTCGTGGTAGCCGTCGTAGCGCGTGATCTTGTCGCCGGGGTCCGGGTAACAGGTCTGGCCGCTCTCCAGGTCGAAGAACCACGCGAGGTAGCCCGTCTCCACATCCACCGCGTAGAAACCACCCTTGCCGCCCTCCACCGGACGCTCCGGGTCGTCCACCCGTTCCTTGTCGTCGATGTCCATGCCGAAGTAGACCTTGCCGTCGGCGATGATCGGGGAGGACTCTATCTGGTTGCGCTCGCGGAAAAAGCCGCAGTCGCCGGGGTTGCGGCAGCCGGTGCCCGCATCGAAGGTCCAGATTTCCCTGCCGGTGGCCGCCTCCAGCGCGTAGAGGCGTTCACCGTTGGCGAAGAAGACCGTGTCGATCCCGTTCACCCGCTCCACGTGGGCCGAGCCGGTGTTGGGGAAACTGACCTCCTGGAACCGGGTCTGGTAACGCCACAGTTCCGCGCCGGTCTCGACATGCACGGCGTACATCAACCCGTCCCAGGACTGGATGTAAACGATGTCGCGCGGCCCGCCGGGCAGTTCGATACGCGCGACGGTCGGCGAGGCGGTGATGATAGCGCCCGTGGGTACGGTCCAGAGCACTTCCAGTTGTTCCACGTTGTCACGTGTGATCTGCGTTTCGCGCGCGTTGTAGAAAGTGCGCTCGGGCCCGCCGGCAAAGGTGCGCCATTCCTGCGATGCCGCGGTCGGCGCCGCCGCGGGAGGCGTGTCGCTGCTGTCGGAACAGGCGGTGGCAAGTGCGACAAGCAGGAGCAGCGCTATGCGCCTGGGTGGGTGCATTTCCGATACCGGCTTCATGATGTGCAGTTTCCCATGCCCTCAGTCATCGTCGCTGAAGCGTACCCGCCACAGCTTGCCCTGGCCGCCACCCGGCCCGACATTCGGCAGCGAACCCTGCAGCGCCAGGTCCGTGAAATACAGGTTGCCCGCCCGGTCCAGCGCGAGCGCGTAGGGGTGGCCCGTCGACAGCGGCAGGCCGTCCGGGGCCAGCGGATTCTCCGGCGGGTCGTTTTCGGCCGGGTCCAGAATAGTCTGGTAGATGGTCTCGCCGTCGGGACTGTATTCCAGGATCTTGCCGTCAAAGACACCCGACACATACCAGTTGCCCGTTACCGGAGACTGGATGATCCCGGACGGGCTCAGGAACTGGTCGACCCCGATGAACACTGAGCGGTCCAGAGGATCACCCTGCGCCGGGTCGACGATCGGCGCACCGGTGGGATCCGAACCGCTGCAGCCGCCCGCCGCATCGGGCCCCGTGGGGAAGGGCGGCCGGAACACCACGACCCTGCCGTTGCCCGCGTTGGCCACGTAGACATTGTTGTCGGCATCGATCCAGACGGAGGAGGCGGTACTGAGATCCTCGGCGATCTTGCAGTAGTTGTCGCTGAAGTTGGCGTTGGGATAGCCGGAGGCCGGCACGTCGCCGGGCCACACGCGGAAACCCCTGTCCGGGTCCGGGAACCATACCATCAACTGTCCGCTGGTGGCGCCCAGGGACTGGCTGCCCACCTCGGTCGTGAACAGTCGTCCACTGCCATCCCGCGCCAGGGCGCAGCCGAAGGGCTCCGACTGGTCATCGCTGCTGACGCTGGTCGGGGTCAGCTTGCCGACCTGGTTGTAATCGCCGTCGAACACACCCCAGCCCGCGTAGGCGAAGGTGGCCGGGTCGCCGCTGCCCTGGCCCGTGTCCTCCCCGAAGATACGGTTGCCCTCGCTGTCCTCGCAGATCTGCCCGTTGGCATCCCGGCCTCCCTCGGAGGCCCTGTCCAGCACGATCTCGTGTACCAGTGCCGGGGTGCCGATACTGCTGATCAACACGCGCCGCTGCCGGTTACCCTCGTTGAAATACACCCACTCGCCGTCGGCCTCGCCGAACACCGCGACGCCGTCGGGGAAGGAGAGTGGAACACCGGGCGGCGGCGTGTTGAGGTCGATCACCACTTCCGGTGGAAGGGGAGCGGGCCCCGGACCGGGGAGGCGCACGGCGCCGGCGGTGTCGCTGTCGCTGCTGTTGGAGCAGCCGGCGAGCAGGGCGGATGCCAGCGCGACAATGACGCCGGCCCTGGCGTATACAGTCTCTCTGCACATGCTGCGTATCCTTTTGTTATTGTCCGTTGCGTCGCCCGCAACGCCGGCGGGTCGCACACAGTCTACGCTCCCTCTCTCGTCACTGGCAAAAAAACGCCTGTGACGGGACCCCGTGCTCCCCGCGGCGGCCCTTGGGATTGCGCCGGACCAAGACAGCGCATTCGCGGCGGATGCCGGCGCCGGCCTGGGGCTGCCCTAACGAGTTCTGGAAAAGCCTCCTTTAAATAGGCTTTGCCACATAGTAAATACTTACTAACACTTTGCCCGGCAGGCCCGCCCTGTCCGGGTGGGCTGCTCGTTGGACGCTCGTTGCGGGCCTGCTCGCGTGGCGTCGGTTGATTGTGCGGCGCTTCTGCCGGAAACTTTACCGAACCTCCTTGAGTCACACGAGAAGCGCGCATCCCATGTCTGCCATCGAAGTCCGCGAGCTGGGCAAGCGCTTCCCCGGCGAACCGCACCCCGTACTTTCCGACCTCTCTTTCAGCGTTTCTCCCGGCCAGAGCCTGTGCCTGCTCGGACCCTCAGGCTGTGGCAAGACCACGCTGCTGCGCCTGCTGATGGGTCTCGAAGAGCCAACGGCGGGGAGCATCGACCTGCCGGCCGAATTCCACGACCACATGAGCTACGTCTTCCAGGAGCCCCGGCTTGTGCCCTGGCGCTCCTGTCTGGAGAACGTGCTGCTGCCGCTGGAGCTGACCGGCCGCGCTAAAGGACAGGGTCGGGACCGCGCCGTGGAACTGTTGAGCCAGCTGGGGCTGGCCGATCGGCTGGGGCACTTTCCCGGTGAACTCAGCGGCGGCATGCAGATGCGCGTCGCACTGGCCCGCGCCCTGGTGACGGAACCGAAAATCATCCTGCTCGACGAACCCTTCGCCGCGCTCGACGAGCGATCCCGCTTCCGTATGCAGGATCTGCTGCTGGAGCTGAAGGCCCGGCTCGGCCTGCAGTACGTGTTCGTCACCCACTCGATCGCGGAGGCCGTCTACCTCGGCGACCGGATACTGCTGATGGATGACGCGGGCAATGAACGGGACTGGCGCACCATCGAGTTCGCGGACCGCGAGCAGGGTCTCAAGCAGACGCCGGCGTTCAACGAGGTGGTGCAGTATTACTCCGACCTCTTCGCCGCCATGGAATCAGCGGCGGCGACCGCGAAAGCCGCGGGGACGCCGTCTTGATAGACGCGACACGCGCCTGGCTGGCGGACAAGCTGCCGGCCTGGGTCTTCCTCGCGGCACTGCTGTCCGTCTGGCAGCTGGTGGTTGCCAGGGAGTGGGTGGCGTCCTACCTCCTGCCGTCGCCGCTGCAAATATTCGACACGACGGTGGAGCTGTGGCCGGAGATCTGGGCCGCGACCCTGTCTACCGCAGGCTCCATCCTCTGGGGCCTCGGGTTCAGCCTGCTCACCGGGGTGACCATGGCACTGCTGTTCTTCGCTATCCCGGTCGTGCGGCGCGCGGTGCTGCCGTTCTGTATTTTCTTCCAGACCGTGCCCATCATTGCCATCGCGCCCCTGCTGGTGATCTGGTTCGGCTTCGGCGACCCCACCGTGAGGGCGTCGGCGTTTATCGTCTCCCTGTTTCCCATCCTCGCCAACACGTTGACGGGCCTGCAGGAGACGGACCCGCACCTGAAAGAGCTGTTCCGGCTCTACAAGCCCTCGCCCTGGCAGCTCATCGTCAGGTTGCAGATTCCCTCGGCCGTGCCCTATCTCCTGGCGGGCATCCGCATCTCGGCCGGGCTCGCGGTGATCGGTGCGATCGTGGGTGAATTTATCGCCGGTGGCGGCCTCGGGGCCCTGATTGACGCCGCCCGCACGCAGCAGCGCGTCGATCTCGTGTTCAGCGGCGTCCTGATGTCCAGCGTGCTGGCCCTGACACTGGTTTTCGCCATCGAGGTCATCAGTCGCTTGCTGCTGCGCGGCCGGCCCTACCTGAGGAATACGTAATGCGTAGAGTGTTTTCCCTGTTATTTGCCCTGTTCAGCGCGCCGCTGTTCGCCGACCCGCTGGTGCTGGCGCTGAACTGGAAACCCGAGCCACAGTTCGGCGGCTTCTACACGGCGCAGGAGGAGGGGTTCTACGAGGCAAACAAGCTCGAGGTGCGCATCACCGAGGGAGGCTCCGGGACACCGACCATCCAGATGCTGATGGCGGGCCGGGTCGACTACGCGATCGTATCGGCCGACGAGGTCATTATCGCACACGCCCGGGGCGGCGGTGACATCGTCGCCCTGTTCGCGACCTACCAGACCAGCCCGCAGGGCATCATGACCCACGCCGCCCGGGGCTTTAATTCGATCGAGGACGTGGTGCAGGGCGAGGGCGTGCTGCTGTGGCAGTCCGGTCTGCCCTACGCGCGGTTTTTCATGCAGAAGTACGGCCCGCTGAAGGTCTCCACCGCCCCCTATCTCGGGGGCATCGGCAATTTCCAGAACGACCCGAAGCTCTCGCAGCAGTGCTTTGTGACCAGCGAGCCCCTCGCGGCCGAGGCCGCCGGACTCGAGGTCAGGACCTTCCTGGTGGCCGACAGTGGCTACAACCCGTACACCTCGGTGCTGGTCACGCGCAGGGATCGGCTGGCGCAAAACCCGGGGGAAGTGGCCGGTATGGTGACCGCCGTGCGCCAGGGTTGGGAGCGCTACCTCGAGGACGCGGCGCCCACCAACCGGGCGATGGGTGAACTGAACCGGGCCATGTCCCCGCAGACCTTCGCCGACAGCGCCGCGGCGCAGCACGAACTCATCCTGACCGAGGACATCGACTCGGTCGGGGAGATGAGTCTCGCACGCTGGCAGACGCTGGCGAAACAATTGCTGGATATCGGTGTGATCCGGGAGCCCGTCGCGGCGGACCGGTTGTTCGTCAACCTGTAATTTCCGGCGCAGGACGCGTTTTCCCCTGCCGGCGCGTGCCTGTATACTTGCGCGCCATTTGCGGGGTCATCTTGCTCGCCCCATCATGTCTCACAAGGTTTTCAGCGGGAGTTCGGGGCCGTGCCGGATAGCAATTTATCGAGTGAAATCAATGCGAGGCGCACCTTCGCGATCATCTCGCACCCGGACGCGGGCAAGACCACCATCACCGAGAAGCTCCTGCTGCTGGGGAACGCCATACAGGTGGCCGGTAGCGTCAAGGGCAAGAAAGGTCCGCACGCCACGTCAGACTGGATGAGCATGGAACAGGAGCGCGGTATTTCCGTGACGTCCTCCGTCATGCAGTTTCCCTACCGCGGCCGCACGGTCAACCTGCTCGATACGCCCGGACACGAGGATTTTTCCGAGGATACCTACCGCACCCTCACGGCGGTGGACTCCGCCCTGATGGTAATCGACGGCGCCAAGGGCGTGGAGGAGCGCACCATCAAGCTGATGAACGTTTGTCGGCTGCGGGACACGCCGATCATCAGCTTCGTCAACAAGATGGATCGTGACATTCGCGATCCCATCGAGCTGCTCGACGAGATCGAGGAGGTCTTGCAGATCCAGGGCGCGCCCATCAACTGGCCGATCGGCATGGGCTCCGAATTCAAGGGCGTGTACAACCTGTACACCGACACCATCCACCTGTATACGCCGGGGCAGGGCAGTGTGCTCCCCGACGATGAGCGCATCGAGGGACTGGACAGCGATGCCGCGCGCGATTTGCTCGCCGATGAATACGCGGATTTCTGCGAGCAGATCGAACTGGTGCGCGGCGCCAGCCACGAGTTCGACCTTGAGCAATTCCTTGCCGGCAAGCTGAGCCCGGTGTTCTTCGGCACCGCCCTCGGAAACTTCGGCGTGCGCGAGCTGCTGGACGATTTCGTCGGCTGGGCGCCCGCACCGCTGGACCGGGACACGATCGCGCGCCCCGTGGCAGCCGGGGAGGAGAATTTCAGCGGCTTCGTGTTCAAGATCCAGGCGAACATGGACCCCCGCCACCGGGATCGCATCGCGTTCATGCGCCTGTGCTCGGGACGCTACCGCAAGGGTATGAAGATGAAACACGTGCGCATCGGCAAGGACGTGAAGATCGCCGATGCCGTGACCTTCAAGGCGGGAGAGCGCGTGCTGGTGGAGGAGGCCGTGTCCGGCGACATCATCGGCCTGCACAACCATGGCACTATCCAGATAGGCGACACGTTCACGGAAGGGGAGGAGTTGCAATTTACCGGTATCCCCCACTTCGCCCCGGAACTTTTCCGCCGCATACGCCTGACCGACCCGATGAAGTCCAAGCAGCTGCAGCGCGGCCTGCAGCAGTTGTCGGAGGAGGGGTCCACCCAGGTATTCTCGCCGCTGAATTCCCCGGACCTGATCGTCGGGGCCGTGGGGCAGCTGCAGTTCGACGTGGTGGCCTACCGCCTGAAGGACGAGTACAAGGTGGAGGCGATCTACGAGCCTGTCAACGTCTACACGGCGCGCTGGGTGGACTGCGAGGACCAGCGCAAGCTGGAGGAATTCCGCAAGAAGGCCGCGGAGCACCTGTCGATGGATGGCGGCGGCTACCTCACCTACCTGGCGCCGACGCGGGTCAACCTGTCGCTGATGGAAGAGCGCTGGCCCGACATCGAGTTCAGGGCTACCCGCGAGCACTGATTGCGCACTGGCGCAGGCTGAGCCCTCATGAAACCATCAGGCCGCGTTTAGCGGAGCGGGTGGGTGCGGGGCTTTCTGCGAGCACTGGTCGAGTCCCGATTTTTCGCGCAGCGAAAAATGGTCGAGTTGCGCAGCAGCCGCGCACACACGCGGAGCTGCGGTCGTTTCAGAGGGCTCAGCCTGCGCCAGTGCGTAATCAGCGGATTTGGGTAGCCCTAGGCGAGTAGTGCCTCGATATCCTTCGCGATGGCGGAGGGCTTGTCCTTAGGCGCGTAGCGGCGCACCACGTTGCCGTCGCTGTCGATGAGGAACTTGGTGAAGTTCC
>CAJIAY010000400.1_pt1 | contig 11075 bp, 9 predicted proteins | sample 9199221 | NCBI WGS metagenome assembly CAJIAY01 (sample SAMEA7708283, study PRJEB35096) | sediment metagenome | biome: marine neritic benthic zone biome [ENVO:01000025]; feature: sediment [ENVO:00002007]; material: shallow marine sediment [ENVO:03000034] sea grass bed [ENVO_01000059] ...
CGCATCTAGATTGCGTCCATGCCGTGATGGATTCTCATTATAACCGCGTACCCGGCGTGTAGCGCAGAGAATATCATTTATTACGGGTCGCTCCGCACAGGCGGCCTAGCGGAACTCAAGGTCGCTCTCCGCGGCGAGGTATAGAAAAGCGGCATAGGCGGCGACATTCTGGTCGAGCGCGTCCGGCGCGATCTTGTCAAACGTGTCGTTGGGCGTATGGTGCAGGTCGAAGTAGTCGCGCCCGTCCTGCAGCAGGTTGACGATGGGCACACCGGCCTCCCGCAGGTACCGCAGGTCGGGGCCGCCGCGGGCCTTGTTGTTCCCTGGCTCGATGCCCAGGGGCGCAAGGACTTCCCCGATCGCCCGGGCCCGGGGCAGTTTATCTTCACCGACCCGCGTGTCGAATCGCCAGATATCCCCGCTACCAAAGTCGGACTCCGCGGCGACGATATGGCTGGCCAGCGCATCCTCATACTGGCGGGAATAGGCTTTGGCGCCGTAGTACCCCACTTCTTCCGACCCGAACAACACCACGCGGACAGTGCGTCGCGGTGCAGCGGGCAACTCGTCCATCAGGACCTTTGCCGCCGCGACGACAATACCCACTCCCGCACCGTCGTCGACCGCGCCCGTGCCGAGGTCCCAGGAATCGAGGTGCGCGCCGACCAGCACGATTTCGTCGGGTGACTCGCGTCCGACGATTTCGCCGATGACATTGCCGGAGGGCACCGGCGGCAGCGACCGGGGTGTTAGCAGCAGTTTCACCACCACCGGCTCACCGTAATCCAGCGCCCGCTGCAGCTGGTCCGCGTCGGGTGCGGCCAGGGCCGCGGCAGGCACCCCGCCGCCGGACTCCGCTGTTCGCAGCAGCATGCTGCCTGTGTGTGGAAATCGGTGAGAACTGGTGCCGACCGAACGGATGAGCGCGGCGACCGCGCCGTGACGCTCGGCGGTGACGGCCGTCGCGAGCCGCTTCACGACCGCGCGTCCGTAGCCGGCGCCATCCCTGGTGCGCTCCATGTACTCGTTGATGAATACGATCTTGCCCCGCAGGCCGTCCGGCGACGCCTGGTTCAGCGCGTCGAGTGATTCAAAGGCGACGACCTCCGCCTCGATGCCCGCTGGCCCGGTTCCGGTGCTGCCGCCGAGGGTGGTGATTTCCAGCGGCTGCGGAAACGGCTTCACGATCTCCGCCTGTTCGTCACCACGCACCCAGAGGGGGACCTCGAAGGGCTCGACCCGGACATTCTCGAAGCCGAGTTCCTCGAGGGTTTCTGTCGCCCAGCCGCGCGCCCTGGCCTCGGCCTCGGTTCCCGCGAGACGCGGCCCGACCTCCGTCGTCAGGGACCTGACCAGCGCGTACGCCTCGTTGTCCTCCTGTGCGGCATCCATCAGCTGTTGCGCAGTCGCGGTCAGCTGCGCCGGCAGCGGCTCCTCGCCTGCCGTGGCGCAGGCGGCCAGCAATGCCAGGACGGCCGAAAACAGGTTGCAGCGAAACTTCATCGTGTCCGGGTACCCGCGTAGACGATCGAAAAAGTATATAGAAAATCAGCCGGCGGACACAGGTCGCGCGGTACCCTCCCGGGGAGTGTCGGCATATACTAGGCGGGCTGTTACCTGTCCGGAGCCCCCGCAATGCCCAACCGCACCAGCCCGAAATGGCCCTTCCGCTGGGACCTGCTGCTGCGCTACCGCTTCATCGAGACCATCGCCCTGTGGGAGGGCCGCCTGACGACGCGCCATCTCTGCGACACCTTCGGCATCGGCCGCCAGCAGGCCAGCAAGGACATCAACAACTACATCCGCGAGGTCGGCCCCGGCAACCTCGAGTACGACAAGTACCTCAAGGGCTACAAGCCCACCGCCGCCTTCGCGCCGCAAGTCACGCAGGGGCTGGCGGACGAGTACCTGCACCTGATGGCGCGCAACAACGAGTTGATGAACGTATTCGAGTCCCTGTCCCTGAATGTTGCCAACGTGGAGGTATTGTCGCTGCCGGTGCGGGATGTCAAGCCGGGGATACTCAGGCCGATCATGCAGGCGGCGCGACAGCAGAAGCGACTCGAAGTGGACTATGTCTCGATCAATCACCCCGACCGGGAGGGTCGCATCATCGTGCCCCATACGCTGGTCTACAACGGCCTGCGCTGGCATGTCCGCGCCTGGTGCGAGAAAAACCAGGGCTACCGCGATTTCGTCCTGAGCCGCTTTCGCGGTGTGCCGGACATCCTGAACGACTCCGAACACGGCGTGGATGGCGACGACGAATGGAACACGTACGTCAACGTGCGTATTACCGCGGACCCGCGGCTGGGGCCGGAGCAGCGCGAGGTCGTCGAGACGGACTACGGCATGCAGGATGGCGCGCTGGAAATCGCGACGCGGGCCAGGCTCGTGCCCTACGTGCTGCAGCTACTGCACATCGAGCCGGACTCGGTGGCGGAGGATCCGACAGCGCAGCAAATCGTCGTGGAAAATCGCGACGAACTCAAACCCTGGTTATTCGGCTAGCAGGTATCCCATGACAGACGAGAACGAATTTGAGGCAGCCTACTCGGAAAAGAATTTCCGGGACAAACTGGCGCACTACGCAAAGGCGGCCGGGAAGGAGGTGGTGGAGAAAGCCCTGCTGCTCTTTTACGCCGCACAGGAAGAAAAAGCCCCCGCCTGGGCCAAGGGCACCATCGCCGCGGCGCTCGGCTACTTCATCGTGCCGCTGGACGCCGTCGCGGACCTCACGCCAGCAGTCGGCTATGCCGATGATCTCGGCGTACTGGTGCTTGCACTTGCCGCGGTCGCGACCTACATCAACGACGACGTGCGGGCCAGGGCGGCGGAGAAAATTAGAGAGTGGTTCGGAGAGGAGGAGACACCATGAGCCAATCCGGATTACCCCGCGCCTTCGGGGGCAGTTTGCTGCCCTGCGCCCTGGGCGCAACCTGTGCTCTCTACTCAGCCCTCGCGGCCGCACAGCAGGCCACGCTGGAAGAGGTCATCGTAACCGCCCAGAAACGAGAACAAAACATGATGGATGTGCCGGTCGCGCTGACTGCCATATCACCAGAAGACCTGAAGATTTTCGGCGTGCGCGATACGGCAGACCTGACCAGGATCAGTCCATCCCTGACCTACGACCAGACTGGGCTCGCACAGAATTCCGGTTTCAGGATCCGCGGCATCGGCACAGTCGTGTACTCCGTCAGCGCTGAAAGCGCCGTTGCGGTGGTTATCGACGACGTATCCACAACGCAGTCCGGGCAGGCGCTGGCGGACCTTACGGACATCGAACGGGTAGAGATACTCCGGGGGCCCCAGTCGACGCTGTTCGGCCGCAACGCCTCGGCCGGCGTTATCAGCGTGGTCACGCGGGGGCCGACCAGCGAATTCGAGGCCGGTGTCGAGCTGAAACTGACCGACGATGACCAGGAAAAGATCAGCGGCTCCATTTCCGGACCGCTCAATGACGCCCTGGCCTACCGCCTGTCCGGCTACTACGACGACCTGGACGGCTGGGTGGATAATCTCCACGACGGCGACAAGGTGGAGGGCACCGAGAAGTGGGGCGTGAACGCACGGGCCGACTGGGAACTCAATGACGCCCTCGTGCTGAAGTTCCAGGGCAAGTACGACGACAGTGACAGCGCCTGCTGCTCGCCGGCGTTCTCGTACGCGCAGGACGTCAGCCAGGCGCTGGTGCTCACGGTAGTCCCTCTCACCGAGGCGGCGCCGGAGATCATCCCGTATATCGACGACGAGAATAAGACGGTCGTGCTGGACGATATACCGGACGTCTCTTCCGAGAACCTGCAGGTATCCGTCAAGGCGGAATGGGATGTATACGGCCACAGCCTCCTGTCGATCACCGCCTACAATAACTGGGACCTCGACGAGTTCAATGAACTGGACAGTACGGCCTTCGACCTGCTCAACTACCCCTTCGGCAACGGCACGCTGGGAGACCCCGGCGGAACGGGAATCCAGCCTTTCACCCTCGCCTCCAACGGGGGCGTCGTGCAGCTGAACCAGCTGGATGTGGACTTCTACTCACAGGAGTTCCGCCTGCTTTCACCCGAGTCTGACTGGGGCAACTACATCGCGGGGTTCTACTTCTCCGAGATGGATGCGGACCGGAAGTTCGACCGCTATGCGCCCGGGCTGGGTATCGCCGCGGGCCTGGATGCGCACAGCCTGTCGGACAACGTCGTGACCTCGCTGTCAGCCTTCGGCCAGGTCACCTGGAACCTGGGCGACAGGCAGAGGGTAACGCTGGGCGGCCGCTACCAGTACGAGGAAATCGAGTTTGACCTGACGGATATCGATTTCTACGGGGGCGGCCCGTCCACCAAGGTGTCCTATGACGATGACGACTCCGTCGCACTGGGCAGTGTCGCCTACCAGTACGACGTCTCCGACAGCGGCATGCTGTATGCACGCTACGCGCGCGGCCACAAGGGGCAGTTTTTCGATGCCGCGGCATCGACGGCGTTCACCGGCGAACTGGTCCCGGTGGACAAGGAATCCTCGGACGCCTTCGAGGTCGGTTACAAGGCGGAGCTGTTCGACAGCAGAATGCGTTTGGAGCTGGTCGGCTTCTACACCAAATATGACGACTACCAGGCGCAGCAGACCACGCTCACGGAAGCCGGGGCCGTCGTTTTCTCCACCGAGAACGTGGGCGAACTGGAGACCTACGGCATCGAACTCGACAGCACCACGCTGATCGGTGACAACTTTACGCTCCAGGCCGCGGCCGCCTGGGTCGATGCCACTATCGAGGAATACCCCGACGCCGAATGCTACTTCGGCCAGACCGCGGCCCAGGGGTGCGTCACCGACGAGAACTTGATCAGCACGCAGGACCTGGGGGGCAAGGATCTGCAGAACTCGCCGGACTTCAAGTTCAATGTTGCCGGCACTTACGTGTGGCCGGCGGGAAATCTGTTGCCGGGCGATGTATTCGCCAATGTCGCCTACAGCTGGACGGACAAGGTCAACCACGACCTGCAGCTTGCCCCGTGGATGAAAGCGGACAGCTATGGCTTGCTGAATCTCTCTCTCGGCATCGATGTCCCCGGTGAGATCTTCTATACGCTGGAGGTCTTCGCCAATAACGTGCTCGACGAAAATTACGACAGCGGCCTGCTGGACAGTTCGCTGGCGGCCGTCACGGAGTCGACGAGCCGGTTCGTACCCCGGGACTACGAGCGCTATTACGGTGTAAGGCTGAAGATCGGGATGTGAGCCGGTGAAAGGCGCTGGCCGCTATGATGACCGACCGCATCCTCGCCGACGCGGAACACATTGCCCACGCCTTTTCCGCCGACGACGATATCGCGCACTGATTCCCTCCCCATTCAGCCATTCCGGGCTTTAACCCGCACGGTTCATACCAGGCTGCACACCGCCCTCCTGCCATCGATCGAGAAATCTCCAGAGCGTCGCGCACACCAGCGCGTGATCGATACTCCCGTCGAGCAGTAGTGGCTTCAGGTCGCCGATGGGCACCAGCTCGACGGCGGTTCTCTCCGTTTCGCTGACGTGAACTCTGGCGCCGCCCTCCGATACGAAGCCGAAGAACGTGTGCAGGCAGTTATTGAACAGCGCCGGATTGGGGTTCAGTTCGCCGAGGCTGGACACCGATTCCGCCCGATAGCCCGTTTCCTCGTGACATTCGCGTACAGCAGCCCGCGACGGCTCCTCGCCATCATCCACCATGCCTCCCGGGATCTCGAGCGTTACATCCTGGCTTCCATGGCGGTACTGGCGAATCATCACAACGTCCCCCTGCTCCGTTACCGGAACCATGTTCACCCACCGCGCACTATCGATATAGACGAAGCTATGCTCTTTCTGCGAATACGGTGATACATCCGTCACTTCGAAAAGATCAAGGATGCGGGTGTTCTGGAGCAGCTCGATTCTTCTTCGTTTCCAGGGTTTCACCATAGGGACACTTCTCATGTAATGGCCGGGCTCTGTTATTGCCTTACGGGGTAATTGGAACATTGGACGTGAATACACAGCAAATCACCAGTTTCCTCCCGACAGGCATGCGGACAAAGGCCTACCAAATCAGGAACTGGCTCACAAATACCGTCTAAGGAACTGAGAAATTTACCAATTTCTTGCTCTACCAGCGATCGGTACTACACTAATCCGCAGGAAGCCATACTCCAGGAGACCGGCCTTGCCAGCGGGGTCTCGAACGGGGGGCGATAAATTGGGAAGGAACCTGATGATACCTAGCATTCCATATCCACTCGGGCACACAAACCCCACGCGCCTCCGTAGTCTCGTATTCCGGGATGGGTTCTGACAAGCCGTGTACGAGAACTTCTACCATCTCGATGCCGACCCCTTCCGGCTCAGCCCGGACCACCGCTTCGGCTTCGCGCACAGCAGCTTCGGCAAAGCCAAGGCTTATATGAAGTATGCCCTGCACCGGGCGGAAGGCTTTGTCATGATTACGGGCGCACCGGGTAGCGGCAAGACAACCCTGATCAACGAACTCCTGGATGAGCTTTCCCAGGCCGAGGTCAAGGTGGCAATGCTGTCCATATCGCAGTTGGATGCCGATGACCTCTTGCGAATGGTGGCATTTTCCTTCGGGCTTGCAGGAGCATCGGACGACAAGGCGACGATCATCCATGCACTGAGCAGCTTCCTGACAACCAACCACAAGGCGGGGCGACGCGCACTCCTGATCGTCGACGAGGCACAGGACCTGGCAGTATCGGCGATGGAGGAGTTACGGCTGCTGACGAACCTGCAAATTGACAGCCATCCGCTATTACAGATTTTCCTGCTGGGGCAGAATGAACTGCGCGACCTCATGCAGGACCCCGCCATGGTGCAGTGTCATCAGCGCATCGTGGCCGCGAGTCACCTGGAAACGCTCAATGCGGAGGAAACCGGCGACTACATCATGCACCGACTGCGCACGGCGGGCTGGTGCGGAAAGCCGCTGATCAGCACAACAGTCTTCCCGATCATTCATCGCTACAGCCAGGGTATTCCTCGCACAATAAACCAGATATGCAGCCGACTGTTCCTTCACGCGTATGTCGAGCAGTTGCAGAAAGTCGGGGTGCGGGACATCGCCACCGTCCTGTTCGCCTTGCAGGAAGAACAACTGGTCCCGTCGGATTCACTGCTTCACCCCACACTGACGGACGACGCATTCAAGGACAGGGAGGATCACTTCCCGAGGGATACCGAAATCGCTCCCCAACCGGAGACTGCGACAGAGGACGTCGCCGCGATTGTCCCGGCGCGGCAAGCGCTTCAATCTCCCGTGCTGCAGGAGATCGAAACCGGCACGCATCCACAGCCAGAGCCTGAACCTGAACCTGATCCGGAGCCAGAGCCCGAACCGGAACGCGAACCCGGGGCCGCGAAACCCCTACACCAGGTGGAAGCGCCGCGAGCCCTTGAGGCCGAGGAATCGCCACCGGACAACGTTGCGACTTTCCCCGCACCGGAGCCGCCACCGGGGGATGACATCCCCGCGAAATCCGGCGGCACGTTACGTGTAGCCGGCCTGGCGGCGGCGATCAGCATATTCGCGATGGGCGGCGCGTTCTATCTCTATGAGACGGCGTCACTCAGCCCGGTGCGAGTAGCGCAGTGGCCTGGGCAGAGCCCTGTCCCAAACCAGGCTGCAGCTGCGGAAAAGCCGCCGTCTCCGCAAGTTGCCCGGATCGACTACTCCCCCTCGGGAGAAACGCTCGAACTCGAACTGGAGAGGCTGCCTCCCACCAGCGCAGGAGACTCCGAGCTGGAGCCCTTGCAAATTCCTGATCAAACACCGGCGTCAGCAGCCGTAGATGCCGTCGACCCTGTTGGTCAAGACAGAAGTCTCGACGTTACAAGCGTTACGGAGGAAGTCGTCGAGCGGGAGGGCGAGGTACTGCAGGTGCTATTTGCCTACAGAAGCATGGAGATTCCACCGGAGTTTGAGGTACTTCTTGACAGAGTCGTCGACGACCTAAAGGATTCCCCATCCAGTACGGCCTCGATCATCGGCATCGTTGAGAACCGCGGAAAGGCGCCCAGCGAAGTGAATATCAATGTGTCGAACGCGCGCGCCCAGATAGTCAGGAATTATCTGTTAGAGCGAGGTATCGACGCCGATCGCCTGACCGTGAAGGCAGACACTCACCTCCTCGAGAACCGGCAAGGCGCCGAACGACAGCCAGAGCGAGTCGTGGAAGTCACGGTACTCTACAGCGAAGGCCTGGCTCTGGAATCAGCGAGACCCTGAGCCGCCGCCCCACCCGCTCGCACCCCTGAATCGCGCAAACCCCGCCAATCGGCTTCTGGCAAAGCCCTCGCATGGGCGGTAAGCTACTCCGCGGAACGCGCCCGCCCCGGCACGATAGAATACACAAGCGGCCTCACGTTCACCCCAGCGGCCGCGACGGGTACCGCTGACCGACAGATGTCAATCACAGGACCGATAAGATGACGATAAAGGCCCTACGGCCCGTGACAATGGTGCAACCCCTTTTGTGTTGCGGTGTTTTGCTTGCCCTCGCTGCCTGCTCGGACAGCTCCGACAGTTCCGCCGAGGTTGCCGCCCGGCAAAGATTCGAGGTGTCTGTTTCCCACGAGACCTACGTGGACGAATCGCGCGGCACTCCCGCGACCGGCGAATACCCGGCACTGCCGGACAGGACGCTGGAGACGACGATACTCATGCCCGAAGGAGACGGGCGCTTTCCCCTGCTGATTTTCTCCCACGGCCTCGGCTCATCACCGCAGGCGTACGAAGGACTGATTGAAGAGGTGGCTGCGGCCGGCTTCGCGGTGGTGGCGCCTCTGTACCCGCTGACCGGGGCCAACGCGCCCGCAGGCGCTGATCCCGGCGACACCCAGAACCAGCCGGGTGACGTCAGCTTCCTGATCGACACCGTCACCAGGGCCAACGCGGCCTCCGAACCCCCGTTCAATGGCAGGGTCGATACGGACAACATTGGCACCTTCGGACACTCCAATGGCGGCATCACCACCCTCGGGATACTCGCCCACGACTGTTGCCGCGACCCGCGCCTCGACGCCGCGGTATCCATGTCCGCCCCCGCTGCACCCTACGGCGGCGGCGAGTACGACTTCAGCGATACCGCACCACTGTTGCTGGTACATGGCACCGTTGATTCATTGATTCCCATCGAAGGCTCCAAGGAGGTGTTCAATGCTGTCGCAGCAGCAAAAGGTATGCTGACGCTGAATGATGTAGGACACGGTGAATTCCTGGCCCCGTCCGGTCCGGGCTTCGACTCAACGGCAAACAGCATCGTCGATATGTTTCGAACTCACCTGCGCGATGACAGCGCCGCCGAAGACCGCCTCGAGGCGGGCACAGTCTACGACACTCTCGCCGAACTCCTGTATACGGCGAACGGCGGCACCGATGTCATGCTGCCGTTGCCGCCTCCCGTTACCGACCGGGAGGCCACGGTCGAGCCGAGCAGCGACCTGGTTGACGAGCAGATCGTCACCGTAAGCTGGCGAAACTTTACCTTCGACAACGTCTTTATCGTGCAGTGTTCCCAGGGAGGCACCGGCGGCAACGACATCTGTGAGCTAAGCGACAACCAATTGCTTTTTCAACCCAACCCGACCGGTGACGGCTCCGTCTCCATGAGGATCATTACCGGCGAAGTCGGCAACGGCCGCTGCGACGCCACCACGGACGACTGCGTGGTAGTGGTGAACGACGGCGGCGTGCAAAGCGAGGGCACGACTATCCGCATCCCCATCAGCTTCGCGCCCGGGCAATAGGCGTCAGGAACGCAGCTTGTCCATCAGGTCGATGGGCACCGGGAACACCAGCGTGGAGCTCGTGTCACCGGCGATCTCAACCAGCGTCTGCAGGTAGCGCAGCTGTATGGCCTGTTCCTGGCTGGACAGGACCTTGGCGGCCTCTGACAGCTTCTCCGCGGCCTCCGCTTCACCGATGGCATGGATCACCTTGGCGCGGCGCTCGCGCTCGGCCTCCGCCTGCTTGGCCAGTGCCCGCACCATGGTCTCGTTGAGGTCCACGTGCTTGATTTCGACGTTGGCGACCTTGATGCCCCAGGCTTCTGTCTGTTTGTCCAGGATGGTCTGGATGTCGGCGTTGAGCCGCTCTCGTTCGGCGAGCATGTCGTCCAGTTCATGCTGGCCCAGCACGGAGCGCAGCGTGGTCTGGGACAACTGGCTGGTGGCCTCCAGGAAATTCTCGACCTGGTTGATCGCATTTTCCGGATCCACGACGCGGAAGTAGATGACGGCATTCACCTGAACCGACACGTTGTCGCGCGAAATCACGTCCTGGGTCGGCACATCCATGACAACGGTACGCAGGTCCACCTTTACCATCTGCTGCAGCACGGGGATGATGATGATCAGGCCCGGGCCCTTGATCTTGTAAAAGCGACCGAGCATGAATACCACACCGCGCTCGTACTCGCGCAGGACGCGAAACATGATAAACAACAGGGCGATGACCAGCCCCAGTACTACACCCACTATCGGCAATCCAAACATGTTCCTACTCTCCCTTGATAAGCTTTACACGAAGCCGCAGCCCGTCGATCGATTCAACCCTCACCCTGTCGCGGGGCGCCAGGGACTCGTCGCAGTCCGCGGTCCAGAGTTCGCCCTGTAGACGCACCCGGACGCAGCCTTCCTCCACGGACTCCACCTCTGCCAGTTCCCCGGGCACGTGTTCCAGGCCGGTGACGACCGGGCGCTGCCGGGCACGCATCAGGGCGCCCATCGCGAATATCAGCAACCCACCGCTGAATATGGCGACACCCAGTATCACCGGCAGGGCAATCTGGAAGGCGGGCATATCGGTGTCCATCAACAGGATGGAGCCTACGACGAAGGCCGTGATACCCCCGAGGCCAAACAGGCCGAAGCTGGGCGAGAATGCCTCCGCAACCATCAGCGTTACGCCCAACAAAATAAGCCCAAGCCCCGCATAGCTGACGGGCAGGGCCTGCAGTGCATAGAGTGCCAGCAACAGGCAGATTCCACCGAGCACGCCCGGCAGCCCGATTCCGGGGTTGTAGAACTCCAGAATGAGA
>CAJIAY010000014.1_pt1 | contig 11066 bp, 9 predicted proteins | sample 9199221 | NCBI WGS metagenome assembly CAJIAY01 (sample SAMEA7708283, study PRJEB35096) | sediment metagenome | biome: marine neritic benthic zone biome [ENVO:01000025]; feature: sediment [ENVO:00002007]; material: shallow marine sediment [ENVO:03000034] sea grass bed [ENVO_01000059] ...
GATGGCGCGGTCGATCGTGTCGCGGGTCATGTTCGCGCCCAGCGCCTTGTCGACGGCGGCGCGCAGGCGGGGGTTATCTTCCGGCGCGGGACCGCCCTGCTTGGCGGCCACCACCAGTTCGCGGATCAGCTTGGTGAACGCCTTGCCGCGCCTGGCGTCCTGGGCCGCCTTGCGATGCTTGATGTTGGCCCACTTACTATGACCCGCCATGGCTTGCTCCCCGGTTACGATCCGCTCTTGTCCCCGTCCCCCGGGGACTGCCGCGGGCGGATGTTCAGCTCCCGCAGCTGCTGCGCCGACACCGGGCTGGGCGCGTGGGTCATGACGCAGGCGGCGCTCTGGGTCTTGGGGAAGGCGATGACGTCGCGGATGGAGGACGCGCCCGCCATCAGCATCACCAGCCGGTCCAGGCCGAAGGCCAGTCCGCCGTGCGGCGGTGCGCCGTATTGCAGCGCATTGAGCAGGAAGCCGAATTTCTCCTCGGCCTCTGTCTCGTCGATGCCGAGTATGCGGAATACCGCCTCCTGCATGCCGCGCTCGTGGATACGGATGCTGCCGCCGCCCAGTTCGGTGCCGTTGAGCACCATGTCGTAGGCGCGGGACAGCGACTCGCCGGGGTTAGCGGCGAGTTCCTCCGCGCTGCAGGACGGCGCCGTGAACGGGTGGTGCAGGGGCGTCCAGCCACCGGCGGGATCTTCCTCGAACATCGGGAAGTCGACTACCCACAGGGGCGCCCAGCCCTCCCCGACCACGCCGAGGTCCTCGGCGACCTTGACCCTGAGCGCGCCGAGCGCCTCGTTAACCACCGGGGCGCGGTCGGCGCCGAAGAAAATAATGTCGCCGTCCGCGGCGCCGAGGCGCTGCATCATCGCGGCGACGATGTCGTCGGGCATGAACTTGAGGATGGGCGACTGCAGGCCCTCCACCCCGGCCCCGATGTCGTTGACCTTGATCCAGGCCAGCCCCCTGGCGCCGAAGATGCCGACGTAGTCGGTGTAGCCGTCGATTTCCTTACGGCTGATGGAGGCGCCCCCGGTGACCTTCAATGCGGCCACACGCCCGGCCGGGTCATCGGCGGGCCCGCGGAACACCTTGAATTCCACCTGCTGCATCAGGTCGTCGACGCTGACCAGCTCCAGCGGGATGCGCAGGTCGGGCTTGTCCGAACCGTAGCGCTCCATGGCCTCCGCGTAGCGCATGTGCGGAAACGCCGGCAGGTCCACTGCGAGCACGGCCTTGAACAGCTCGCGGATCATGCGCTCCGTGATATCCATGATCGCCGCCTCGTCGAGGAAAGCGGCCTCGAGGTCGATCTGCGTGAACTCGGGCTGCCGGTCGGCACGCAGGTCCTCGTCCCGGAAGCACTTGGCGATCTGGTAGTAGCGGTCGAAGCCCGACACCATCAGCAACTGCTTGAACAGCTGCGGCGACTGGGGCAGCGCGAAGAACTGGCCCGGGTGGGTACGGCTGGGTACCAGGTAGTCGCGGGCGCCCTCCGGCGTGGCGCGGGTCAGGACGGGCGTCTCGATATCGAGGAAGCCCTCGCCGTCGAGGAAATTGCGCACGGCAGTGGTGATTTTCGACCGCAGGATGAGGCGGTCCTGCATCTCATGGCGACGCAGGTCCATGTAACGGTACTGCAGGCGCACGTCCTCTCCGACGTGGGTGTACTCGTCCAACTGGAAGGGCGGCGTCGCGGCGGAGTTGAGGATTTCAAGCTCCTTGCCCAGCACCTCCACCTCGCCGGTGGCCATCGCCGGGTTGACCGTGGCTTCCGAACGCGCGCGTACGCGCCCGGTGACCTTCAGCACGTACTCGCTGCGTACCCGGTCGGCCCGCTGGAAATGCTCCTCCGTATCGGGGTCGAACACCACCTGCACGATACCCTCGCGGTCGCGCAGGTCGAGGAAGATGACGCCACCGTGATCACGCCGGCGATCCACCCAGCCACAGAGGGTGACTGTCTCGTCGATGTTGGCGGTCGTTATGGCGCCACAATAATGACTGCGCATGGTCTGGATTCCGTCTGGATTGGTGGGAGCGTTGCCGCTCCGGGATCAGGCAGATTTTTTACTGTCGCTGCTGCCGCCCGATGTGCTGTCGCCGGACTTGCCGTCCCCGGACTCGCTCTTTCCGGTTTTGCTGTCCGCGCCGGCGCCCTTGCCATTGTCGCCGCCGGCGAGATTTTTCTTGTCACCGGTCTTGAAGTCGGTCTCGTACCAGCCGCCGCCCTTGAGGCGAAACGCCGCCGCGGAGACCTTCTTCTTCATTGCCGGTTCGCCGCACTCGGGGCAGTCGACCAGCGGCGCGTCACTGAGTTTCTGGATCACCTCAGTTTCCCGGCCGCATGACTGGCACTGGTACTCGTAAATCGGCATAAAACGGCCCCACTAACAATTACTTAGCGCGTTCGTGACAAAATGGAGGCGCGGATTTTAACCCATGCGGGCGAACACGCCAAGCGCGCGGGGAGGCGGAAATAAAGGGTAAAAATACCCCGCACCGAACGGTGCCTGTCGGGGTGGAGCTGGGGCCGGCGCCCAGAGGCAGACCGGCCGCGGGCGTCAGGCTATGAGGAAGCGAATTCCTTCATCTTCTTCAGCGGGCGAACCTTCACCTGGATGCTGGCAGGCTTGGCCTTGAACCACTGCTCTTCCTTGGTGAAGGGATTGATTCCCTTGCGCTTCGGCGTCGCGGGCTTCTTCTTGGTAGTGATCTTCATCAGGCCTGGCATGGTGAATTCGCCAATCCCGCGCTTCTTGATGCTGCGCGCAATCAGGTTCTCGTAAGCGTCCAGCACGGCGCCTACCTGCTTCTTCGACAGGTCGGTGCTGTCCGCAAGGCTTGCAACTATCTGTCCCTTGGTCATTTTTGACGCGATGGCAGTAGTCGGTGCCTTCTTCGCCGGTGCTTTCCTGGCTGCCTTTTTACGTGCAGGAGCCTTTCTCTTTGCTGCTTTTCTTTTAGTTGCCATGTTGTATTCAACCTTCCCTAAAAAGAGTTTATGTGGAACCCACTGCCTACCCAGGCCACGCGTTCCACACCGTGAAACTTTCGCTCGCCTGGTCGCAGAGGACTGTATAAAACATGAAACGCTGCAATACAAGAGTTTTGTGCGTTCGCACAAAAAAAATCCCTGCATTTATAGTCTCATGTGCGCACGCACCAAAACCTTTCACTGAAAAATCGCGAACAAAAACTGTTCGTTGCGACAACCTGTTAACGCACAGTGACAAACCTGTACGCTCAACCCAATCGCACGTAAACTAGGCGGCCGTCTTTCAAGCGGAACGGAACCGTCGATGCGCACCAGGCACTACCTGCTCGCCACACAGAAGGAGACGCCTTCTGACGCGGAAGTCATCAGTCACCAGCTGATGCTGCGTGCGGGTCTGATCCGGAAACTTGCCGCGGGCCTGTACACCTGGCTGCCGCTAGGCCTGCGCGTACTGCGCAGGGTAGAGGCCGTCGTGCGCGAGGAAATGGATGCCGCCGGTGCCCAGGAGGTCAGCATGCCGGTGGTGCAACCTGCTGAATTATGGGAAGAATCCGGGCGCTGGGAGCAGTACGGCCCGGAGCTGCTGCGTATCGCGGACCGCCACGAGAGGGCCTTCTGCCTCGGCCCCACCCACGAGGAGGTCATCACCAGCCTCGTGCGGGATGAAGTAAAAAGTTATAAGCAGCTTCCGCTTAATCTCTACCAGATACAGACCAAGATACGCGACGAGATCCGGCCGCGCTTCGGCATCATGCGCTCGCGCGAGTTCCTGATGAAGGATGCCTACTCGTTCCATCTCGATCAGGCGTCGCTGGAAGATACCTACCGGGACATGTTCGACGCCTACTCGAGGATATTCACGCGTCTCGGCCTGGAGTTCCGGCCGGTCATCGCGGATACCGGCAGCATCGGCGGCAGCGGCTCGCACGAGTTCCATGTACTGGCGAGCTCCGGGGAAGACGCGATCGCCTTCAGCGATTCCAGCGACTATGCGGCGAACGTGGAAATGGCGGAGGCACTGGCCCCCGACGGCGAGCGGCCCGCCCCCGGCGAGGAAATGCAGAAGGTGGCCACACCCGGGATCAGGACGATCGACGAGCTGGCCGGGTTCCTCTCGATGGACCCGGCGAACAGCGTCAAGACGCTGGTGGTCGACGGTGAGGAAGAAGGCACCATGGTGGCGCTGATCCTCAGGGGCGACCATCAGCTGAATGCGATCAAGGCGCAGAAGCTGCCCGGTATCGCCGACCCCCTGCGGATGGCGGGCGAGGCGCGCGTGCGCGAGGCCTGCGGGGCCGGTTTCGGCTCGCTGGGCCCCGTCGGCCTGGCACTGCCGGTCATCGTGGACCACAGCGCGGCGCAACTCGCGGACTTCAGTTGCGGCGCCAACGAGGACGACTATCACTTCACCGGCGTCAACTGGGAACGGGACTGCCCCGCGGGCGAGGTCGCCGACCTGCGCAACGTGGTGTCCGGCGACCCGAGCCCCGACGGCCAGGGCCGGCTGCAGATCAAGCGCGGCATCGAGGTGGGGCACATCTTCCAGCTGGGCGACAAGTACAGCGCGGCGATGAACGCCAGGGTTCTAAATGAGAACGGCAAGAACGTGACAGTGACGATGGGCTGCTACGGGATTGGAGTGACCCGCATCGTCGCCGCCGCAATCGAGCAGAACCACGACGACAGGGGCATCACCTGGCCCGAGGCGATGGCGCCCTTCCAGGTGGCGATCGTTCCCTTGAACATGCAGAAATCCGAGGACGTGGCCCGCTGTGCCGAGGACCTGTACGCCCGGCTCCAGGATGCGGGTATCGAGGTGCTGATGGACGACCGCAACGAGCGGCCGGGGGTGAAGTTCGCCGACATGGAGCTGATCGGCATTCCCCACCGCGTCGTCATCGGCGACCGGGCGCTGGCCGAGGGCAACCTCGAGTACAAGAGCCGGACCGGTGAGGATTCCGAACTTGTCCCCAAAGACGACATCCTGTCCTTCCTGCAAGAACGATTGGGCTGAATCCGCCCTGAGAGGCGGTAAAGCATTCCATGACACGCAAAAGCGCCGTCCATGGCAGCTCGGCCTCGCCCATCCCTGGGCTCGGACGGTCCTGTAATGCTTTACCACCACTCACGGCTCATATCGAGGTAATCTCCTCAACAACTGCGAGAATTGGCACGATGCAGGGTTCATGCTGTGGCGAAACATCTTCTTCGGGGCGTCTGCGGCCATGGACGGCCGCAGTCGAGCCCCCATGGATGGGCTTGTAGCGTCCCCGCAGAAGATGTTTCGCCACAGCAGGAGCCCGGAATTCAAAGATCGCTATTTAAAGGGATTGGTAAAAGGCTACCTGTAGGACCCCGGTGACTGGCCGGTCCACTTCTTGAAGGAGCGGTGAAACGCACTGGGGTCGGAAAAGCCGACCTGTTCAGCGACCTCGCTCACGGTGAGCCCCTCGCGGCTCAGCATCGAGATGGCGACGTCACGGCGGGCGTTGTCCTTGATGCGCTGGTAGGACGTACCCTCTTTCTCGAGACGCCGCCGCAGGGTGCGCGCCGACATGTTCAATAGCCGGGTCAGTTCCTCGAAGCTCGGCATCTCCAGGCGAAAATCGTCCCCCAGTATCTGCCGGATGCGATGGGTGACGCTCATGGTGCTGGCCTGGGGCTCGATGACCATGTAGTAGGGGGCAAGTTTGAGAAACTCGTTGAGGTCCTCCTCGTCACGCACCAGTTCCGCGTCGAGGTGGCGGGCGCTGAAGGTCACGGAATTCACGTCCTGGTCGAAGGCCACCGGGCAGGGAAAGAAATGCCGGATAGCGGCCATGAATTCCGGCTCCCCACCGGCACACCCGGCGTGGGTGATGTCGATGTGCTGGTCGATCAGCCAGCCGCTGAAACGCAGCCACATCGCCAGGTTGCACAGCACGCTGTGCTGGGTCCCCGGGGTATCGTCCTCACACCGGTAGGTCAGCGTGGCGGTCTTGTTCTCCTCGTCGATGATCAGCTCGTTGATGACCTCGGCGCCGTGGCGCACGCGGCATATCCGGTTGAACTCGATGCCGCGGAACATCGCCGAGGACAGTGTGGAGCTGTTGATCATACTGAGTGCGATCAGCCGCGTGGTGCCGACCGGTGTCTGGACATCGGGCATTACACCCCCCGATTCGTCGCCCAGTTCCTTGATCAGTTCGAGGCACAATCGCGAATACTGTTCCCGCGATACGAACACCGTTTGTGAATCCTGCCGCAAGGGGTCGAAGGGGAAGCGGGCGGCACGCAGTATGGCCTGCACGTCGCGGTTGTAAGCGCGCGCCTGGACGAGCAGCGCCCTGGTGAACTGAATGGGCACCGCGTCGTTGTATAGTGCTGAATTGACCGCCTCATTTGCCAAGATTTCGCCTCCGACCGGCCAGTAAAGCATAGCCCACTACCCCCATCAAGGCCGCCCTCCCGACCTAGAGCCCGCGCCCTGCGGCACTTCCTGGGTTTGACATTGACCTGACGCCTCATCACTATGTAGCGAAAACGCCGACACAATAAGCCACAGCAAGGGCGCATGACTGACATCAATCAGCTGAGCAGGTGGAACCTGGATATCTCCCGGGCGATCGCCGGCCTGGGTACTGACAAGTTCTTCCCCGCACTGGTTGAAGCCATCAGGGGGCAGGTGAAAATCGACTATCCCCAGGTCTGGCTTTACCACAAGGACCTGCCGCCGCGCGCCCTGTACCACGAGATACCCGAGCACGCGATCTACAGCCAGATCGACAAGTACCTCGAGGGTCCGTACCAGGAGGACCCGTTCTACCATACTTCCCTGCACCAACCCCGGGCCAAGATCTACAGGCTATCGCGCATCACCATGGGCAAGCTGCAGGAGTCCGACTACTACCGCGATTACTACGCGGATACCGGCACCTGCGACGAGGTGGTCTACGTCGCCAAACTGCAGGCAGGCAACGTCATCAACCTCAGCATGATGCGCCTGGCGGAGCGCGAACCGTTCACGGACGAGGAGTACGAAAACCTCTACCTGCTGGCAGAGCCCGTCTCGGAACTGCTCAAGAGCCACACCGAGCACAACGATTTCGCCGCCACCAACCTGATCCAGCCGGGTATCGACCACCAGATCGACCTCGCCTTTCGTACCTTTGGCGCATCGCTGCTGTCCCCCCGCGAGAAGGACGTACTGGAACTCATGCTGCGCGGCTACGGCACGAATATCTCCGCGGAGCGTCTGGATATCGCCGTCGAGACCGTGCGCCGGCACCGCAAGAGCATCTATCGCAAGCTGGATGTGAGTTCACAGACGGACCTTTTCTCCCTGTTCCTTAACTCCCTGTCCTGCATGGGTGAGGCCGCCGGGGAAGATCCCTTGACTATATACATGTCGCCGCGCTGAGAGCGGCGGCGCTGCATTTGACCTTCATGCGGCGATTGCGTGATCCGCGTCGCATCAGCATTTGAGACTACGCAGAAAGGGTCCGCGTGCTTGCCCCATGTAGGGCATTGAGCGGCCCAGACTAACGTTGGATAGTGCGCGATTACCGACCATTGCACGGTGAACGCATGTCGCTTGAAGCCGACTGGTTCCTGCGGGCTCACCCCGAAATCACCACAATAGAAGCTCTGCTCCCCGACTGTAACGGGATCATGCGCGGCAAGTGGGTCCCGCGGCACAAACTGGCCACCATCTTCGACGGCGAACTCAAACTACCCAAGACTGCCCTCAGCCTCGACATCTGGGGCCGTGATGTCGAGAGTCTGGTGTTCGCTACCGGTGACGCCGACGGAATCTGCCGCCCGGTGGAAGGCTCCCTGCTGCCCGCGCCCTGGGCCGCCAACGGCGAGCACGGCCAGGTGATGCTGTCGATGTACGACACCGACGGCTCACCCTACGGGGGCGATCCACGCCACGTGCTCAAGCAGATAGTCGGCCGCTGCCAGGAGGCGGGGTGGCAGCCCGTGATCGCGGCGGAACTCGAATTCAGCCTGTGCCGCTGGGACGAAACGCTGCCGGCGCACACCTGCCCCGCTCCCGCCGGCGGCTCTCCCATCGGCGGCAATACCTACGGGCTGGACGTCCTGAACCATCACCAGCAGATGCTGGAGGATCTGCGCCTCGCCTGCGAGCTGCAGGACCTGCCCTTCGACGGCGTCGTCAAGGAGTCCGCGCCCTCCCAGTACGAGATCAACATGCAGCACGTCGATAACCCGGTGCTGGTCGCCAAGCAGATACTGATGATGAAGCGCCTGATCAAGGGCGTCGCCGCCAGGCACGGCCTCATCGCCAGCTTCATGGCCAAGCCCTTCGAGAACGAATCGGGCAACGGCATGCACGTGCACTGCAACCTGCTGGATGAAAACGGCGAGAATATCTTCGACGACGGCACCGAAAAGGGCTCGCCGCTGCTGCACAACGCCATCGGCGGCTGCCTCGTCAACATGGCGGACTCCGTCACCGTGTTCGCACCGAACTACAACAGCTACCGGCGCTTCCAGCCGGGCTGCCACGCGCCCACCTACCCCTGCTGGGGCTACGAGAACCGCACGGTGGCAGTGCGCATACCCGCCGGCAGCCACCGGTCGCGGCGGCTGGAACACCGGGTGGCGGGCTCCGACGCCAATCCCTACCTGCTGTTCGCGGTCATCCTGTCAGCCGTGCTCGACGGCATCGAACAGAACCTGTCGCCGGGCAAACCCATTACCGGCGACGGCTACGCACAGGAAGAGGCGAAATTGCCGGTCTACATGCCCGACGCGGTGCGGATGTTCAACGAGTCCGACTTCATCCGCGTCGGTCTGGGCGAGGAACTCCAGCGTATCTTCACGCTCACCAAGGAGCAGGAGATCGAGGAGTTCCGGCAACGGATCACAACGCTGGAATACCAGTCCTACCTCGAGAAGCTCTGAATCCCCCCAGGCCTCGCCAGGCAAGGCATCCAGCCAATCGGCAATAATTCCGCAACGCCCCGGAACCAGACCTCATTTCGGGAATCTAACCATTGTGGCCGATAGAACGCCCCCACCTAATGTGAGAAAATAGCCCCATGCGAGTGAAATCTGCTTCCAGACTGGCCGGACTTGGCGCCGGTGCATTGTCCGCACTGGTCTGTCTCGGCGCCTACGCCACCAACCAGCCCGACTCCTGCTCCTCGGCCCTGGGCCGGGCGACCGTGGCAGAGGGTAAGGAACTGGCCGGCGAACTGGAGGTGCTCAGCTGGAATATCCAGAAGGCAAGCCAGCACGGCTGGGCAGAGGACCTGACGGATTTCGGTGAAGGGGTGGACCTGGCCTTTATCCAGGAAGCGGCTGTCGAGGCAGAGATCCCGCGCTTCCTGCCCTCCGGGCTGTACTCCAATTTTGCCGAGGGGTACGCGACCGCGAGCAGCGCGACCGGGGTCATGACGCTGAGCGCCGGCAGCCCGAGCGGGCACTGCCAGCTCACCCAGTGGGAACCCTGGCTGGGCACGCCCAAGGCCACCAGTATCACCGAGTACCCGTTGAAGGACCGCCACGAGCGGCTGCTGGCAATCAACCTGCACGCGATCAACTTCGAATTCAACCTGGATAATTTTCACGCCCAGTTCGATGCCCTGAGGGATGTACTGGCGAGCCACGAAGGCCCGGTCATCCTCGCAGGGGACCTGAATACCTGGAGCGGCGACCGGCAGTTGCTGGTCGACAATTTCATGCTGGAGCACGGTCTGGCCTCGGTGAGTTTCGAGCCCGACCTGCGTACCCGTGCCTTTGGCCGGGCGCTGGACCACATCTATGTGCGCGGCCTGCGGGCCGGCGATGCAAGGGTGATCCCGGTGACCAGTTCCGACCACAACGCACTGCGCGTTAGATTGGGGATAATGTGATGCGATTACGACTGCCCACCATTCTGTTGACCTCCCTGCTGTCCCAGGCCCCCGCGGCGCTGGCCGACACGGATGAAGACGTCGATTACCTGCTCAACCACGTCAGCGAAAGCGGCTGCACCTTTATTCGCAACGGTGTGCGGCACGAGAGTGTGGCTGCCGCAGAGCACCTGCGCACGAAATACGAGCAGGACAAGCGGCACATCGATTCGGCCGAGGCGTTTATCGACCGGGTTGCCAGTGCCAGTTCCCTCAGTGGCCAGCCCTATGTCGTGTCCTGCGGCGGGCAGACCCAGACGTCCCGGGACTGGCTGAACGAGGCGCTGGTGACCTACCAGGTGAACCGATCCAAAAGCCCCGACTTCCCGGACTGATACACCGCGGGCTGCCTGGAAGGTATCGACCAGCGGGGTATTGCGCTAGAATGCCGGGCCCCGCGGGGAGACAGCGGGGGCAACCGCGACACATCCAGGCATTTACGCGGTAAACCTTTATTTCTCAGGGACCTACGAGACCTGCTATCCGATGACAGACAAACCTGCAAAACCGCCACTCAACCCGGTCAACATGGCCATCTTTGTTGGCCTGCCCCTCGCGGCCATCGTGCTCGTGCCCCTCTGGGGAATCTTCCACGGCTACGATAGCTTCCAGTGGCTGTGGGCATTGGCCTTCCTGTATCTCAACGGGCTGTCCATCACCGGCGGTTACCACCGGCTGTGGGCGCACCGGGCCTACGAGGCACGCCCGGCACTGAAGTGGTTCTTCGCGTTCTGGGGCGCAGGCGCCCTGCAGAACAGCATCCTGATCTGGGCCTCGGACCACCGCCGCCACCACCGCTACGTGGACGACAACGAAAAGGACCCCTACTCGGCCGGCCGCGGCCTCTGGTTCAGCCACATGGGCTGGATGCTGCGCCAATACCGCAGCAACGAACCGGATTTCACCAATGCGCAGGACCTGCAGCGCGACCCAATCGTGATGTGGCAGGACAAACACTACGTGGTGCTCACCACCTTCATGAACCTGGGCCTGCCGCTGCTGCTGGGCGTCTGGCACGGGGACATCATCGGCACGGTTCTGCTGGTGGGGCTGTTCCGCCTCGTGGTCAACCACCACGTCACCTTCTTCATCAACTCGCTGGCCCACTACTGGGGCAGCCGGCCCTACACCGAGTCCAACAGCGCGCGGGATAACGGCTTCCTGGC
>CAJIAY010000183.1_pt1 | contig 11058 bp, 11 predicted proteins | sample 9199221 | NCBI WGS metagenome assembly CAJIAY01 (sample SAMEA7708283, study PRJEB35096) | sediment metagenome | biome: marine neritic benthic zone biome [ENVO:01000025]; feature: sediment [ENVO:00002007]; material: shallow marine sediment [ENVO:03000034] sea grass bed [ENVO_01000059] ...
CGCCGTCAGGGTCGTCCTCGACAGTGACAAGCTGAAGTCCGGGCTGCGCTTCGCGCAGATTACGGATGTGCACATCGGTTCCCGCAGTGCCGGATTCCTAAAACGCGTTATCGAGCAGGTCAACCGACTCGACATCGAGTTCCTTTGCATCACCGGGGATTTCATCGACATGCCCGGCGTGGACGAAGGACGGCTGTCCGCACTGGCCAGGTGCAAGGTGCCGGTCTATTTCAGCGTCGGCAACCACGAGCGTTACGAGGACCTCGAGGACATCATCGAACGCCTGCAGGGCCTCGGTGTCACCTGCCTGCGATCAACGTCGACGACCCACGGCCAGGTGCAGCTGATCGGCATCGACGACAGCGAGCGGCCGACGCAGGTGGAGCGCGAGTTGCAGCACATCGAGATCGATGAAGGTCGCTTCGTGCTGCTCCTGTACCACCGGCCACTGGGCCTGGCGGCCGCTGCCGCGGCCGGGGTGGACCTGATGATTTCCGGCCATACCCATAACGGCCAGGTCGTGCCCTTCAACCTCGTGGTGAACCGCGTGTTCGAGCAGTCCGTAGGTCTCTTCAACGAGGGCTCGACCCGGCTGTATGTCTCACCCGGCACCGGCACCTGGGGCCCGGTGATGCGGCTGGGCAGCAGGGGCGAGATCACCCTGTTTGAAATCGACCCTGCAACATGAACACCATAGCAATGAGCACGGTCCGGCACCCATTGCCGGGACACGCCAAAAAGCGCACGTCCATGTGCAGGCTCGGCTGGCGACGTCCTGTCGCCAGACGGTCCCGGCAATGGGTGCCGAACCGTGCTCTTGAACTCTCAAGCTTGTATCCATCACACTGGTGCGCTAACCAAGCGAGGCATGATTCATGAAATTCAAACGGCTGAAGCTCTACCACTTCCCCGCTTCCCGCAGCGCCAGGGTCAAGTGGCTGCTGCACGAACTGCTCGACGATGACTTCGACGTGGAGAGGGTCTCTTTGTACGAAGGCGTCCAGTACAGCGAGGAATATCTCGCGAAAAATCCAAACCACAACGTACCGGTCCTCGAGATCACGCTGGAGAACGGTGACACCCGCATCATGCTGGAGAGCGGCGCGATGATTACGCTGCTCGCGGATATCTTCCCGGAGAAAGGACTGGCGCCCGCCCCCGACGTGTTCACCGAGGCGCGGGCGGACTATCTGCAGATGCTGCACTTCGGCACCTCCTGGGTGGACATGATGCTGTGGCAGATTCGCCTGCATACCCACCTACTTGGCGACGACAGTGACGAGAGGACCATCGCGCGTTACCGGCAGAAGTTCACGGAAGAAGTGGAACCGCAGTTGATCCGGCGGCTGGGGAAGACCGCATTCATCTGCGGCGACGCGTTCTCCGCGGTGGACTGCGTCATGGGCCAGAACGTTCTCTGGGCGCAGGCCTATGGTTTGTGCCAGCCGGCTCAATTCGGGGATTACGTGGCGCGGCTTTCGGAGCGCCCCGCCTTCGCCAGGGCCTACGCGGATCTCGGCGAACTCTCCCTCGCGCCGCCGCTGGAGGCCGCGGACGCCCTCGGCGACCGGATCAAGGGGTGACTCGACACACGCCATGCCCGAGACACTGAACCCCGAACAACTCGCCGAGATCGAGTCCGTCACGCTGGACAATTACAGCGAAAACTCCTCCTCGTTCTGGCAGGGCACACGCGATCACGACGTCAGCCAGAACTACGGCGCGCTGCTGAGCCGCTTTCCACGCGCACAGACACTCGACATTCTCGACTTCGGCTGCGGCCCCGGCCGGGACCTCGCTTACTTCAAGTCACTCGGTCACCGGCCGGTTGGCCTGGAGGGCAGCGAGGTTTTCTGCGCCATGGCGCGGGAATACAGCGGCTGCGACGTATTGCACCAGCAATTCCTCTCCCTCGACCTCCCGGCGGGACACTTCGACGGGATATTCGCCAATGCCTCGCTGTTCCACGTACCGGGACAGGAGTTGCCGCGGGTCCTGCGCGAACTCTGCAACACACTGCAGCCCGGCGGGATACTGTTCACTTCCAATCCGCGAGGTAACGGAGAGGGCTGGTCGGGGCAACGCTACGGTAACTTCATGGAGTACGAGGATTCGAGAGCCCTCCTGCAGGAGTGCGGGTTCTCCCTCGTCGACCACTATTACCGCCCGGAGGGGCAGCCCCGCGAGGCCCAGCCCTGGCTGGCCATCGTAAGCCGAAAAGACGCCTGAAGCGGCGACACAGTGTGCGCTCCCGCACAAAACCGGGTCCCGTGCCAGGCGCCGGTTCCATAACAGACTAGACTTGGGGTAGAACCACACGCCGTATCTGTTCGCTCGAGAGGTCACTGTCTCATGCCGGTCCTGTTTCCCTCGCGTAAAATCCTGCTCGCGTTGACCCTTGGCGCACTGCCCTTCGTGGTGGGCAGCAGTTGTGCCGTTTTCTGGAGTTCAGGCAGTGGGTCGTCCGGCGGGCGGGACAGGGAGGACAGGAACAGCCAGTCCGTCATCGTCAGCAACGGCCAGTTCGGCAATCCCCCCGTGGCGGGGCTGGGGTATGAATCGGGATCCGTCTCCGGCGCGACGGGAGATAACGGCGAGTTCAGTTACGAGCCGGGCAAGGCCGTGCAGTTCTCGGTAGGCGACATCAAGCTGGGCAGCGCGGCGGCACCGGCCCCGAACATGACGGTCGCGGACCTCGTACAGGACGAATCCGGGGCGGAGAGTAGCGAGGTGAACATCCGTCGCCTGCTCACGTCGCTGGACGCCGGGCGGGGCGATGCGGTAATCACCATCCCGGCGGAAGTCCTTTCCTCCGCCGTCATGTCGAACGAGACGGTCGCCGCCTCGATCGAGTTTCTCGACTTCGCCGACGATGCGGTTTTTGCCAGCGCTGCGAGCCAGCTGGTCGCCGCACTCACCTACGACTATCCGTTCACCGCGGTACTGGTGGAAGCAGACGAGGTGATGCCGCCTACCCGGTCCCTGTCACCGTAAGCCGCCCGGATTACTGCACCTGGCGACTGCCCAGGAACGGACCCTGCCGCTGGAATTCGCCGCGGTCGATCTGCCACACGATGAAGCGGGCCAGCTCACCCGCTCGTAACCTGAAGGCGGGCGGCGTCCCTGTCGATGCCAGCGGGGCGTAACGAAACCGCACCGGGTCGATCAGCGGGCAACGCACCAGCGTCCAGTCGACATCGCTCGCCGCCAGCAACTCGTACTCTGCCTGTTTGTCGCGCAGCGTGTTGCGCAGACCGACCTGGACCAGTGTTCTAATCCACCAGCCCAGCAGGTCGCGCTCATCCCCGGGCATCTCCACGGCGGCGCCGGACACCACGATATACCGGGACACGCCCGATACGGCCATCGCCCGCAATACGTTGCGCGTCGCATCGGTGCTGATAGACAGGGCCGCGTCCCCGTCGACCCTCACGGGACCCAACGCGCTGATCACCGCATCGCTACCGCGAACCACCTCCTCGATCACCGACGGGTCACGCGCATCTCCCTGTATCACCGTGATCCGGTCATCGAGGGCGGGCAATTTCGCCGGAGTACGCGCCAGGGCGCGCACACGGTGGCCGCGGGCCAGGATTTCCTCCAGCAGGTAGCCACCGACCATCCCGGTGGCACCCAGCAGGGCGACCGTGCGCGGTTCCGCAACCGCGGCAGGGTCAGCCATGGACGCGGCGTCGGGGAGCGGGTCATGGCTTGCACACGCGACCAGGAAGAGTGCGCAGGTGACCGCGAGCAGCAATCCACGAGCCCGCGCAAGCCCGCCGGCCACCCTGCATAAAAATCCTGCGTTCATACCGTTACCCATCAATCGGACCTCGTTGGTTCCTGCACGTAAGCGGACCGCCTGCCCTCGTACATGCCGACCACGTCCGGCATGTTCTCGAGCGTATTCCGCACCGACACCACGGCCGCGCGATTCGCCAGCCAAACCGGAATCCAGCCCCCCGGGTCGCCGTAGACCTGGTAGGTGATCTCCACCCAGCCGTCGTCGAGCGGACGCAGCCTCCAGAAACCGCCGAAGTCGGGCACGCGAACGTACCCCGTCTCCGCCGGGATGAACGCCGGAAAGTTGGTGATTTCGATCGTGATGTATTTTGTCCGCGGGTCCTGCCGGTAGTCGAAGCGTACCACCGTATCCCTGTCCGTCATGGGGAACGGCGCCTTCACGATGCCGTAAACATAAGCCTGGGGATACCCGGAGTCCTGAATTATCCTCGCGCCGCCGCTGCGATGGACCCACTCGTCGTTGAACGCATCGTCTTTCAACAGCGCCATGACCGCGTTCAGGGAGGCGCGCAAACGCAGGCGGCCCCGGATTTCGTCCAACTCAGAGCCGCGGTAATCGCGGCGTTCGACACGCAGGCCCTCCGCCTCATGCACGAGCTCCCAGTCACCCGCGAACGCAACGGCAGGCAAGAGGATCAGTAACCATACGTTCAGCGGCCGCTGCAAGAGCTTCATCGACAGTTGATCCCTAAACGGCCGTCGTTTCCACGTGGTCGACGCGCCCGCCCTGCTGGCGCATCGCCAGAAGGCAGCCCGCCACGATCAAAGCCGTTCCCACGAGCGTGGCCAGCGTGACGGCTTCCCCGAAGAATAGCCAGCCGAACAGGGCGGCCCAGATGAAAGCCGTGTACTCAACCGGGATGAGTATCCTCGCCTCGGCGCGACGATAGGCCCATGACAACAACAATACCGAGGTAATCCCGAGCGTCGCCGCTCCAACCAGGCCGGGCAACTGGTCGAGCGATGGCATCACGGCGAGGAAGGGCGCGAACAGCAGATAGACGGCTACCATGGTGGCACACTGGAAAAACGCTATCTCCACGGGTCCGGCGATCAGGGCCTGGCGCCGCTGCAGGATCAGGTTGTACGCGTAGAGCACTGCAGAAAGCAGGATGGCGGCGATTCCAAGTCCGACCTCCTCGCTGTAATCGCCGCCCAGCTTGCCGCCGATGACGACCATTGCGCCGGCAAACCCGATGACGGAAGCGAGGGCGGCGGTATCACCCACGCTTTCCTTGAGCAGCGCCGCCGCCAGGTACAGCGCAATCAGCGGCGCGATGAAAGAGAGGCCAATAGCCTCGGCGAGAGGCACATGGGCAAGGCCCCAGAAAAACAGGAAAGCCATGAGGGAAATGACAACACCGCGCCAGATATGCAGGTGAATCACCGACCGGTCCGGCCACGACGTGCGCCCGGCGAAGAACAGCACCGCGGCGATCAACAGGGCGATCAGGGTGCGCCACAACATGGCATTGTATGCGCCCATGGCAATAGACAGGCCTTTCATGAGGGCATCCATGCCGGCGAAGGTTGCTATCCCGACGCAGGCGACGGAGAAGGGTATGGCGGCAGTCTCGCCACGCTCAGGCATTGGTCCACATTCCCGGCAAGGTCTCGTCGCGCTACTTTAGCCCCCCACACCGCCTGAGTCGACAAACAGGTCGCGACTGCCCCTGGTGGACGGTGCTATAGTTGGCATCCGATCCGGCTCCAGCCAGGGACCGGCCCCTGCGACGCGCGGCTCCGGGAGAACGCTGTAACAGATGGAACCAACATGCTCGTCGGCGGCGCGTTGAGCCGCGTAACACGGCGCGGCCACATCACGGCTGCCCTGTTCTTGTGCGCGGCGCTGCTGGCCGCCTCTGCCACCGCAGGACCCAGGGAGGAAGGCGTCGCCGCGGAACTGATCTACGAGGTGACCTACCGTGCCGCCCTCGATCCCGAATCCGGGCAGGCCCGCGTCAACCTCGAGCTGCGGCAGGCGAGCCACCTCGTGCGCAAGATTTTCTTCCGCATGCCCCGTACACGCTACACGAATATCCGCTCGGAATCTCCCGTGGATATCGAAGGCGACCGCGTCATCTGGCAGCCTGGAAAGTCAGGGGGAAGCCTGCGCTACGACGTCGTCATCGAGCAGCAACGCGCCAACGGCCTGCCGGACACGCGGATCACCCAGAGCTGGGCGCTGTTCAAACTGGACCACCTGTTCCCGTCAGCCACCACCCGCGCATTGAAGGCTACCCACGCGGATGCTCGGCTGGTACTCACGGCGCCCAAGGGTTGGAGCATCGAAACGCCCTATGGCTACGGCGCCGACAGGACGTTTGTCGTCAACAATCCCAACCGGCACTTCGACCAGCCGCGGGGCTGGGCCATGGCCGGAAAGCTCGCAGTGCGCCGCGACAGTATCAGCGGCCGCAATGTCAGCGTGGCCAGTCCCGACGGCAGCGGTTTTCGGGCCAACGACGTGCTGAGCTTCCTGAACTGGACCCTGCCCTCACTGGTGGAGGTATTCCCACAGACCTCTTCACGCCTCCTCGTCGTCAGCGGTACGCAGGACATGTGGCGCGGGGGGCTGTCGGGTCGGTCTTCCCTGTACATGCACCCGGACCGCCCCCTGGTCAGCGGCAATCGCACCAGCACGCTGCTGCACGAGTTGGTTCACGTGGCCAGCCGCATGCGCTCGGAAGACGGCGCCGACTGGATTGTCGAGGGTATCGCGGAGTACTACAGCCTGAACCTGCTGCTCCGGTCGGGCGGTATTTCCCAAAACCGTTACAACATCGCGTTCAAGGTGCTGGAGCAATGGAGCGCCGGTACCGCATGTGTCACCACCGACCGCTCGCAGGGGAAGCGCACCGCGGCGGCAGCCCTGGTCATGCGTGCGCTGGACGAGGAAATTCGCGAAAGGACCGACAACAGGGCGTCGCTGGATACGCTCGTGCAGAACCTGTTGCAGAAGAGCCGCACGGTTTCCAACGCGGGCTTTCGCGCAGAAGCAGAGCAACTGGTCAAGGGTGAGGTCAAGGCGCTTTCCGATTGCCCCTAGCAGTTCCCATGAGTCCCTTTATAATGCATTACCCGGGCATCGCGCCCTCAGGTTGCGGGAATAACAACTCACTGGGATTCACATGGTAAAGGTTGGCATTATCGGGGGCAGCGGTCTGGACGACCCGGATATCCTCAAAGACGCGAGCGACAGGGACGTGGAGACCGATTACGGGACGCCCACGTCGCCACTGAAGATCGGCACCATCGAAGGCGTGGAGGTCGCGCTCATCGCGCGCCACGGCCGCAGCCATACGATCCCTCCTACGCATGTGAACAACCGCGCCAATATCGCAGCACTCAGGGATTTCGGCTGCACCCACATACTCGCCACCACCGCCTGCGGCAGCCTGCGCCAGGAAATCGAGCGCGGCGACTTCGTTATTCTCGACCAGTTTATCGATTTCACCCGCCTCAGGAAGCTGAGCTTCGACGACGTATTCCCTGACGGCGGCCACCACACGCCGATGCCGGACCCCTTCGATGAGGGCATTCGTAACGTGATGATCGACACCGCAACCGGGCTGGGCATCAAGCATCACTCGCGCGGCACCGTCATCACCATCGAGGGCAACCGGTTTTCCACGCGCGCCGAATCACACATGTTCCGCGCATGGGGCGCCGATGTCATCAACATGAGCATCGCGCCGGAGTGCATACTCGCGAACGAGGCGGGCATCCCTTACGGCGCCGTCGCCATGTCCACGGACTACGACTGCTGGAAGGAGGACGAGGCGCCCGTTTCCTGGGAGGAAATCCTCGAAGTATTCAAGGCCAACGTAGGCACGGTGACGCAGCTGTTGGTCAACACCATTCCAAAGCTCGAAGCAGGAGATTAAGTATGCCCATCAAGAGCCGCATCAGGACCGTACCGGACTTCCCGCAAAAGGGCATCATGTTCAGGGATGTGACGTCGCTGATCGGCGATCCCCTCGGCCTGCGCCTTTGCGTCGATGATTTCGCCAAGTACTACAAGGCCGCCGATTTCGACCTGGTCGTGGGCATCGACTCCCGCGGCTTTATCTTCGGCGCCGCGTTGGCCTACCTTCTGCAGAAGGGCCTGATTCCCGTGCGCAAGAAAGGCAAGCTGCCCGCGGAAACCGTGGAGGAAGAATACGAACTCGAGTACGGCACAGATACGCTGGAGATCCACAAGGACGCGATCAAGCCGGGCCAGAAAGTGCTGATTATCGACGACCTCATAGCCACCGGCGGCACCGCGGTCGCGGCGATCAACCTCGTCCGGAAAATCGGGGGCGATGTCATCGGGTTCGCCGCAGTGGTTGACCTGCCCGATATCGGGGGCAGTAAAAAGATCAAGGAAACCGGCGTCGCCGTCTACTGCCAGACCGAGTTTGAAGGCGACTAGGCACACACTTACTCCGGCAGACCACGCGCAGGGTTACCATGCCTGAACCAGATGCCAGGGACTGGCGGACCGCCCTGCTGCAGCGGCACCGGCTGGACTCCACCTACCTCGACACGGCCCGCGCCTGGTTCGACCCGCTGGCAGCAAGCCTCGCATCCTGCCAGCGCGAGGCGCAGCGGCCCCTGCTGGTGGCCGTCAACGGCTGCCAGGGCTCAGGGAAAACCACATTTTGCGATTACCTGTGTACTGCGTTGACCCAGGAGCATGGTCTCCGGTCGCTGTCGCTGTCACTGGATGACTTTTACCTGACCCGTGCGGAGCGACAACAGCTCGCCACCTCCGTGCACCCGCTGCTGGCGACCCGTGGTGTACCCGGTACTCACGACATGGCGTTGATGCGCCGGACGCTGGAACGGCTGTTGCAGTGGTCGGGCGACAAGCCTGTGGCGATTCCACGCTTCGACAAGGCGGTGGACGACCGGCTCCCCTCCTCCGACCGGGACGTCGTAAACGAGCCGGTACACGTGGTACTGCTGGAAGGCTGGTGCCTCGGCGCAGGGCCCGAGTCACAGGACTCGCTCGGCAGCCCGATCAACGCCCTCGAGCGCGACGAGGATCCCGACGGCCGGTGGCGCGGCTACGTCAACGACGCGCTGGCTAATCACTTCCAGCCGCTGTACACGCTGGTCGACCAGTGGATCATGCTGCAGGCGCCGTCCTTCGACTGCGTGTTCGCGTGGCGGCGCGAGCAGGAGCAGAAGCTCGCGGCGACATTGCCTCCGGGGCAGGCGAAAGAACTGATGGACGATGATGCGCTGGCACGTTTTATCCAGCACTACGAGCGACTGACGCGGCAGTGCCTGCTGAAAGTACCCGGAAAGGTTAATCACCTGTTCTGCCTGGACCACGAGCGCCGCATCACCGACTACCGGCACCGGGAAGAGGTAGCGATGTCGCCATGAGCGCCGGTTCGCCACGCATTCTCGTTTTCTCCGATCTCGACGGCTCACTGCTGGACCACTTCACTTACGACTTCGAGGCGGCCCTGCCGGTGGTCAAAGCACTGGAGGAGCGCGGCATACCCCTCATCCTGGCCTCGAGCAAGACCGCCCCGGAGATGCTGGCGCTGCGCGAGGCACTCGGCAACAGGCACCCTTTCATTATCGAGAACGGCGCTGCAATATATATCCCGAGGGATTATTTTCCGGGTGAACCGGGAGAGCCGGAGGATCGGGGAGGCTACCTGGTACACGAGCTGGCGCCTCCCCGTGAGCGCTGGCTGGCCGAGCTGGCGGAGCTGCGGGAGGAGTTCCCCGACCAGTTCGAATCCTTCCACAGCGCGGGGACGGCGGGCATTGTCGAGATGACCGGTCTCAGCGAAGAGCAGGCGCTGGCAGCGGCTACGCGGGGCTACAGCGAGCCGGTACAGTGGCTGGGGACCCCGGAGGCGGCGCAGCGTTTCACGCAACGCCTGCGGGACAAGGGGGCGACGGTCGTCAAGGGCGGCCGGTTCCTCACGGTCACCGGGGATTGCGACAAGGGCCGCGCGCTGCTCTGGCTGCGCAATGCGTACCGGCGTGCAGACGCCTCGCGCAGCATCGAGGACCTGGCGGTCGGCGACAGCGATAATGACTGCGCGATGCTCGAGGCGGCAAAGACAGCCCTGCTGGTTCGCTCGCCTGTGCACGAGTTCCCCGTACTCGACAGGGACAGCGGGGTCCTGCGCAGCGAGGCCGTCGCGCCGGCGGGCTGGGCGGAAGGTGTGTCCCGCTGGTTAAAGCGGCATGGGATAGTGATTTGAGGACTTTACATAATGGGTGACTTTTACCAGAACGGAATCATCACGACCCTGCACAACCTGGGCCACCGATCGCTCGAGGACCTCGAGAGGGAACTGCAGGAGTTCTCCACGCGGCGACCCATGGCATTGATCCTGCCGTCACTCTACTCGGAACTGGAAGGTACGGCGCTGCCCGGTATCATCGACGAGCTGGTTAAGGTCCCTTACCTCAACGAGATCGTGATCGGGCTTGACCGCGCCGACGAGGGCCAGTACCGGGACGCCCTGAAGTTCTTCGATCGCCTGCCCCAGCACCACCGGGTGTTATGGCAGGATGGACCGCGGCTGCAGGCACTGGACGCGCTGTTGCAGGAAGAGGGCGTTGCGCCGAGGGAACTGGGCAAGGGGCGCAATGTCTGGTACTGCATGGGCTACACGCTGGCCACCAACCGCTCGGAGTCCGTGGCGCTGCACGACTGCGATATCCTGACCTATGACCGCTCCCTGCTGGCACGGCTGATCTATCCCGTGGCCAACCCCAGGTTCAATTACGAGTTCTGCAAGGGCTACTACTCGCGCATCGCCGACGGCAAGATCAACGGCCGGGTCAGCCGCCTGCTGGTGACGCCACTGCTGCGGGCACTGAAGAAGACCCTCGGCGACATGGAGTACCTGGAGTACATGGACAGTTTCCGCTACCCGCTGGCAGGGGAGTTTTCCTTCCGCCGGGACGTCCTGAACGACATCCTCATTCCCAGCGACTGGGGCCTCGAGATCGGCGTACTGTCAGAGATGTACCGCAACTACGCCAACAACCGGCTCTGCCAGGTGGATATCGCGGATGGCTACGACCACAAGCACCAGCACCTCTCCGCCGAGGATGACAGCGGCGGGCTGTCGAAGATGTCCATCGACATCTCCAAGGCGCTGTTCCGTAAACTCGCGACCCGGGGCGTGACCTTCAACATCGAGACGTTCCGGGCGGTCAAGGCCACCTACTACCGTATCGGCCTCGACTTCATCGAGACCTATCACAACGATGCCGTCATGAACGGGC
>CAJIAY010000458.1_pt1 | contig 10965 bp, 7 predicted proteins | sample 9199221 | NCBI WGS metagenome assembly CAJIAY01 (sample SAMEA7708283, study PRJEB35096) | sediment metagenome | biome: marine neritic benthic zone biome [ENVO:01000025]; feature: sediment [ENVO:00002007]; material: shallow marine sediment [ENVO:03000034] sea grass bed [ENVO_01000059] ...
CGCGGCGAGCGGCGCGGGCGGCGGCAGGTTCGCACTGCGCACCTTCGGCGCGGCGGGCGCGGTGGCGCTGGTCTGCGCCAGCGCCTGGCTGGGCGACGGCTGGTCCTGGCGTTACCCGTCCCTCGCGCTGACTTCGGCAGAGATCGAAGCCGGCATGGCGAAGCGCTTCGAGCGGTCTTCCCGCGCCTGCACCCTGAAGCGCGAGCTGGCCGCGGGGCGCTGCGACCTGGACGCCCCGATACAGGTGCTGGTACTCGGCAACTCGGCGGAGGTGGACGGCTACAATTTCATCAACGCGGGTTACGGCGCGGACAGCGACACCCACATCATGCTGTTCGGCAGCGTCAACCGGTGCAAGGACCTGAGCAAGGAACGCGGGCGCTTTCTCTCCAGCGATGCCACCTGCCAGACCATGCTGGATGCGCTGTTCGATCCGGCGATGCTGGAGCGGCTGGATATCGTGGTCTACGCGGCCAACCAGCCGTACGCAGCCAACAAGAAGCCGTTCCTCGATATTCTGCAGACGCTGAAAGCAGCGGCTCCGCATATCCAGATCGTGACCTTCGGCAGCTACATCAACACCAGACGCCAGTGCAGCTATTACATCAACCGGGAGAACAGCGCCGCCGCCTGCGCCGATCCCGAGAACGTCGCTTACTTCGCCGACGATGAGGGCACGCAACCGCTGGCGGAGCTGTTCAAGCCGCTGGAACCCCATTACATCGACCGGGTCGACCTGCTGTGCAAGAACCGGGTGCTGGAAACCTGCAGCACGCGCGCGGAAGACGGCACGCCGGTGCTCTACGATACCCGGCATACCTCGCTGGAATTCGCCGAGATGAGCGGAAAGCTGTACGCGGAGCGCTACCCGAATCTGCTGCGGGATCTGGCTGAGCGCTAAAAGGGGTTTACTGCTCGATGGCCAGGGTCAGGTTCACCATCACCTTGTAGGTATTCTCCCCCGCCGCGACGGGGACCGACTCGGCGAAGCTGTCGGCGACCATCATACTGCGGGCCATGGGCACCGGGCGCGGCGTGAAATTCTGCTCGGAGATCTCGAGCACGCGGCCCACTTTCACGCCAGCGGCCCTGGCGAGCGTGCGGCCGCGGGCCATCGCGTCCTCCACGGCCTTGACGCGCGCCTCGGCGATCGCCGCCGAGGCGTCGTCGTTGGTGAACAGGATGTTGCCGCCCTCGTTCACGCCGAGGGTGACCGAGGTATCCAGCACCTCGCCCACCTTGGCGATATCCCGCACGCGCACGGTCAGCGAATTGCGCACCGTGTAGGCGACCAGCCTGGGCGCCTCCGAGCCCGCGCCCTGGCGCGGCGGCCGCGAATAGCGCGGCTGGATGGAAAAGCCGGAGGTCTGCAGGTCGCGTTCGTCGATGCCCAGCTCGCCCATGGCGCCAAGCACCTTCTTCATGGCGTTGGAATTGGCAGTCACGGCCTCCCGCGCGGAGGGCGCCTCGCGCATGACCACCAGGGAAAGCACCGCCATGTCGGGCGCGATATCCACACTGCCCTCCCCCGTCACCAGGATACGCGGCGGCGGATCGTCGCTGGCTGCAGCGACCTGCCCAGCCAACAGGCCCATTGTGCACAGCAGTAAGAGGCTGCGCTTCAGGGCTTCGTCCAATCGATTCATTGTTCCTGTCCTCCCATGCGTACACCGCAGCGGGACGCCTCGTTCGTCAGGGCGCGAACACCACGGTCATCAGGATTCCAGACAGCAAGGCAATAGTAAAGTTGCGTTTCAGGCCCGCGGGCACTTTCGCCAGCTCGACAAAGGGGTCGGCGCCCTCGCGGACGCGGCGGATGACCGGCCACTCGATGAGCGCGGCGAAGACCACGCTGGCGATCACACCGCTGAGCAGCGCGGCGCGGCCCCAGTTATCGGTCGGCACGGCGTTCCAGATCAGGATGATCGCGACGAAGCCGCCGATAGACCCCGCCACGCTCATGGTCAGGAACTGGCGCCGGCTGTTCGCGGCGAAGTCCCAGTCGTACAGGAACAGGCCCAGCCGCGACGGGACCTCGAACGCGGCACCGACGCAGCGGGCGCCGAAGTAATGGAACCACTCGTGCACGAGGTTGGCGACGACCACGCCGGCCAGTGCCCCGGTCGCGATGCCGAGCAGGGTCGCCATGCCGAGGCCCGTCACGACAGTCCAGCTGTCGGCGGCCGCGAACAGCGAGAGGGCCGCGAGCAGGACGAGTGCGTGGGCTGCGGCCAGTTTCGCCAGGCGCGCCGGCTGCGAATCCAGCGCTTTCGCCAGTTCCGGGTCCGGCTCGAAGGCGCCGCTGCCGGCGGTCGACGAGGCGCTTTTCTCCGCTTCCGTGTCAGCCATAGCGCAACTGCCCCGCACCGGAAATTCGCGGCAGGTCGATCAGCGACACGACACCGGGCCGCGCGGCACAGACCGCGGGCACCGCGTTGACCACCCAGTTGGCGGCCGAGGCATTGCCGCCGCCAGCCGCGCCGGGTTCATAGTGGTCCTCGGCGTGCACCGTGAGATAGAGATCGGGGTCGCCGCTGACGATCACCTGGTGACAGCCGCGCCCCTCGGGGGGATAGGGCCAGTGCGGGGCGCATTCGTCATCGATGCGGGTCACGTGTTCGAGCACGTACAGCGGGTGGCCGTCATGGTAGCCGATCACCTCGAAGCGGAACGCACCCTGGGTACCCTTCTCGAAGGTGCCCATGCCGTGCACCTCGATCGTCTGCTCCAGGGGCAGGCGCTCCACCTCCACCTCGATGTTCTCGACCGGCTTGCCCAGTGCCTCGCCGACCAGGCGCACCATGGGCGCCCACACCATCTCGATGGCGAAGTCGTGCAGCATCATGGGCAGTTCGTCCATCGGCTTGCCGAACCCGATCACTTCCCTGACCACATGTGGCTGGTCGTACAGGGCGTAGTTGAAGATCTCCCGCGTGCGAATCTCGCGGATACCGGATACCGCGCCGCTCACGACCACCGGCAGCATATCCATGACCCAGCCCGGATCGATCCCGGAGACGAACAGGGAAGCGCCGCTGCGGCCGCAGGCCTCGTCCACGGGCTGCATGGCCTCTTCCGGCGCGGACGACGGGTCGAGGTAGGAATAAAACGCGGTAGACACGACATTGATGCCCGCCTCCAGGCAGGCCAGCAGGTCCGCCATGGCCTCCTCGGGGCGGATATCCGCCGTGGCGGTGTAGACGACGGCATCCGGCTTGCTCTCGATGACGCCCCGCCAGTCATCCGTCGCCTTCACGCCCGTGGCGGCGATGCCGGCGATCTCGCCCGCATCGAGGCCCACCTTGCCCTCGCTGGCGACGATGACCCCGCTGAGTTCCAGGTCCTGGTGCGACAGCACCGCGCGAATGGCGGGCCGGCCGACATTGCCGGTACCCCATACGACCACCTTGAGCGCCATGATTTTATTTCCTTTTTCGGATGACCATAAAGTATATACGAATACCGACCGGTGCAGGTTACCATGGGCACCCGGCGATTCCTTTACCGAGATCAATATCCCGCCCTTTGGAACTGCTACATTTTCATAATCTGGCCGAGTGGATTCAGGTATGCCATTGACAGAACTGCAACCGTCGCAACTGTATCGTGACTGCACTCTGGATGACTGCGATTTCAGGACGACCGCAGACCTCGAGGCGCTGGAGCAGCCGCCCGGTCAGGATCGCGCCCTGGCGGCCCTCAGGTTCGGTATCGACATCAAACGCCCGGGCTTCAATGTGTTCGCCTTCGGTCCGCCCGGCATCGGCAAGGCACAACTGGTGCGCGAGGTGCTGGAGCAGCAGGGTACCGCCGACAGCCCGCGTTACGACTGGTGCTATGTGAGCAATTTCAGCGATCCGGGCAAGCCGCGCCTGCTGAAACTGCCCGCCGGCCTCGGAGCGCAGCTGTCCGCCGATATGCTGCAGTTGATCGAGGATTTGCTGATATCCCTGCCCTCCTCCTTCCAGACAGCCGAGTACCGCGCTCGCCGCGAGGAAATCGAGCAGGAAATGTCCGAACGCCACGAGGAGGCGCTGAGCGAGCTCGGCGCCAGGGCCAAGGAGCGTAATATCGCCCTGATACGCACCCCGGTGGGCTATACACTGGCGCCGATGGTCGACGACAAGGTCATCACGCCGGAACAGTTTTCCGAGCTGTCGGAAGAGGAACAGGAGCAGCTGCAGGATAAAGTCAGCGAGCTCCAGGCGGAGCTAATGAAGATTGTCGGACAGTTGCCCGTGATGAAGCGTGAGGCGAGTCACCTGATCAAGTCACTGAACCGGGAGATCACCCAACTGACCGTCGAACAGTTCGTCGCGTCAATGGAGGAGAAGTACGCCGACAACGAAGAGATCATCGAATACCTGGCGGAAGTCAAGACGTTCGCGATCGAGAACGCGGAGGACTTTCTCAACCATGCCCAGGATGGGGAAGTGGACCAACCCAAGAAACAGGCACGGAACTACACGGCATTCCAGGTCAATGTGATGGTAGACAGCAAGGGCGCGAGTGGAGAGCCGGTCGAGTTCGAGGACAACCCCACGTACCATAACCTGATCGGCCGGGTGGAATACGTCTCCCAGATGGGCACCCTGCTGACGGACTTTACGCTGATAAAGCCCGGTGCCCTGCATAAGGCAAACGGCGGCTACCTCGTGGTGGAAGCGCGCAAGTTGTTGAGCAACCTGTACGCATGGGAAGGACTGAAGCGAGCACTGAAGGCCGGCGAGATCAGGATTACCTCGCTGCAGGAGGTGTTGAGCCTGAACAGTACGTTGTCGCTCGAGCCGGAGAGCGTACCGCTGGATATCAAGGTCATACTCCTGGGAGAGCCCTTCATCTACTACCTCATGGACCACTACGATCCCGAGTTTCGCCAATTGTTTCACGTCGCTGCCGACTTCTCCGCGGACATGGACCGCAACCCGGACAGTGAGGAACTGTTGGCGCGCCACATCACCACCCGCCAGCACCAGGAAGGCCTGCGGGCACTCGACCGGAACGCAGTCGCCAGGGTGATAGAGCAAACCGCACGCTGGGCGAGCGACAGCGAGAAGCTCCTGCTGGATCGCGATCGCCTGGGCCTGCTGCTGCAGGAATCCGATTATTGCGCGCAGCGTCGAGGCGGCGACTGTATTACCCGCGAGGACGTCCGTGAGGCAATCGCACAACAAAGGGAACGGCGCGGCAAGCTGCGGGAATTATTGAACGAGCAGGTCCTGCGGGAGCTGCGCCTGATCGATACGGAGGGAAAGAAGGTGGGCCAGGTGAACGGACTGTCGGTATTGCAGCAGAGCGACCTGGTCGTCGGCACACCGTCCCGCATCACCGCCACCGCGCGGCTGGGCTCGGGGAAAGTGGTCGACATAGAGCGCGAGAGTAAACTCGGTGGCGAGATCCACAGCAAGGGCGTCATGATCCTGTCGGCTTACCTGGCAAACCAATACGCTCGCGACAATCCGCTGCCTATCGCAGCCACGCTGGTGTTCGAGCAGTCCTATGGCGGCGTGGACGGCGACAGCGCCAGTTGCGCGGAACTTTGCGTACTCCTGTCGGCGATCGCAGGACTGGACCTTGCGCAGAACATCGCGGTTACCGGATCCATGAATCAGTGGGGAGAGGTCCAGGCGGTCGGGGGGATCAACGAGAAGATCGAGGGGTTCTTCGATATATGCCGTGCACGCGGCCTTACGGGAGATCAGGGTGTCATTATCCCGCAGGCCAATCATGTGCACCTGATGTTGAACAGGGAGGTCCGCGAGGCCGTTGCCGAGGGCCAGTTTCACATCTTCACGGTCACTCATGTGGAGGAGGTCATGGAGCGCCTGAGTGGCCTGCCCGCGGGCGTGGAGAAGGACGGCGAGTTTCCTCGGGACAGTTTCCAGCGCATCGTGCAGGCGCGCATCTCAGAGTTGCAGGACATCCGGCGCAGCCTGAGGGAAAACGAGAGCGAGGACCGTGACAGCTAACGGCATCAAAACCGCCGGGGGGGTGATCGTTGTCGTGGACTGCCACAGCCACCTGCCACCCGCTGTTGAGGTGGCTATCACGCTTGCCAACGGACGTCGCCTGCCGCTGCGCGGCCTGCTGGTCGAGGACCCCGACCTCGCGAGCGTCTGCTCGCTTCCATTCAGCCAGGAGGTCATACTGCCGAGCGCCCGGTCCCGTGCCCTGGAGACGGAGCGCCTGCGACGCACCCTGCAAAGGTTCGACCGCCGCTTCCGGGACTTGTTGTCACAGGGCGCCGAACGGGCGTCGCTGGACTATTCCTTCAGCAGCGTGCTCGGCCGGCGGCAGGCAATGGAACAGTCCAACTCCGAATACCTCGTGCTGGGCCAGCCGAGATCGCACCGCGAGCCGACCCCGAAAACCCTGCGTGTGCTGCTGGTCGGGGCAGATATGGAAGGGGCGCTGCCAGTGCTGGAATCCCTGTTGTCGGGCGGCATGGAGCGGCAACTGGAACTCATCTTGATCGACGGGACGATGGGCGACGCGCAAGAAGTGCGCCTGCAGGAATTTGTCGCCCTGCACCCCGGGGTGACCTGCCAGCGGCTGCCTGCCCGGCACCTGGTGGGTATCTTCCGTCCCGCGCACCCCGCACCGGACCTGGTTGTCGCCTCCCGCCAATGCAGCTCCGAGCTTCTCGACAAGCTACTGAAGCTCGCGGCTTGCCCCGTGATTCTGTCCGCCTGAAACCAGTTTGGGCAATCCACTCACCAGACCGATAGAGTGACTAAAACGATGCAAGTTGGCGTTGCGAAAGAAATCAAGGACAAGGAAAACCGGATCGCCCTCACACCGGAGGGCGCCGTGGAACTGGTGGGCCGGGGCCACGAGGTGCTTGTGCAGGAGGGCGCCGGCGTCGGCGCCGGCTTTGCCGACGAGCAATACCTCGCCGCGGGAGCGCAGCTGGTGGATCGCGAAGCCGTCTGGGCATCCGACCTGGTCGTGAAGATCAAGGAGCCGTTACCCGAGGAATACCCGTTCCTGTCGGGCAACCTGCTCTTCACCTACCTGCACCTGGCGGGTGTCGATCCCGCCCTCACCGACGCGCTGCTGGCCGCGGGCACCTCGGCCATCGCCTACGAGACCGTGGAGGATACGGAAGGCTCACTGCCGTTGCTGGCCCCCATGAGCGCCATCGCGGGCAACATGGCAGTCACCATGGGCAACCATTACCTCGCACGCCACAACGGCGGCAAGGGCATACAGCTGGCGGAGGTATTGGGGGGCCGGAACGGCCGCGTGATGGTGATCGGGCTCGGCTCGGTCGGACAGCACGCGGCGCGCATGGCATCGGCGATGGGCGCGGAGGTCTTCGTGGTCGGGCGCCGCGGCCGGGACCGGGAATGGGCTGCATCGCACCCGATGGGCGGCATGCGCTTCGTGGAGTCGAGCCCGGACAACATTGCCGGGCACATCCCCGACATGGACCTGGTGGTGGGGGCGGTTCTCAGGGTGGGAGAGAAGGCCCCACACGTCGTCACCGAGGCCATGGTTGAGTCGATGGAGCCGGGCTCGGTGATCGTCGACGTCAGCGTCGACCAGGGCGGCTGCGTGGCCACCACGCGGCCCACCAGCCACAGCGATCCGGTCTTCACGCTGCACGGGGTCGTCCACTATTGCGTGACGAATATGCCCGGCGCCTACCCGCGCACCGCGACACGTGCGCTGACGCAGCGAACACTGCCCTATGTCCTGCAACTGGCGGACAGGGGCGTCGAAGCGCTCGACAGCGACGCCGGTTTCCGCAAGGGCATGAATACCCACGGCGGCAAGATCAGCTGCCGCGCTGTGGCCGAGGCACTGGGCAAGCCGGACGCCTTCGAGGCGTACTGACGCGGCAAGGCTGTCGTGAAATCAGGCAGTCAACACTCTCAGCGCGCCGGGCAGGATCTCAATCTCGACCGGCAGGTCGCCCACGAGTTCACCGTCGCAATGAAAGTGCTGCTCCGACTGTGCCGTGATGGACAGGGCATCGCACTGCCAGCTGTGCACCGACCGGTGCTGGTCGATGCGTCCGTTGTACAGGTAGAGGAGGCTGCCCAACAGCCGCGGGATACTGATGTGATCGACGAGGAGGACGTCGAAGACACCGTCGTCGGTGAGCGCGTTTGGCGCAAACCGCATACCGGCACCCGCGTACCTCCCCAGGCAGACATCGAGCAGCAGCACCCGGCCGCTGAAGGTCGCGCCGCCCGCATCGAGCCGCAGGGATTGGGGGCGGTATTTCGCCAGACAGCGAATCACGTACAACAGGTAACGCAACCGGCTGCCTCGGGCGGCGCCCATCTCATCCAGCAGGAAGCTGTCGAACCCCGTGCCGGCACAATTCAGGAAGTAATGAACCCGGGGATTGCCCCCTGCATCGGTGAAGGTGGCCTTGCCGATATCCTGGCCCCGGCTCAACCCTGCCTGCAACAGCTCCACGCAGGACTCGGGCGCGGGCGACAGGCCGTAATAACGTGCCCAGTCATTGCCCGTACCCCAGGGTACGCTACCGAGGGAAAAATCCGCCGCACCCGGTTCGCCGGCCTCGAGTACGCCGTTCAATACCTCGTTGGCGGTGCCGTCACCACCCACGGCGACGAAGTGCCGGATGCCCGACTCGAAGGCGGCCCGCGCCAGTTCACGACAGTGGCCCCGGTATTCGCTCTGGTAGTGGCAGAAATCGATGCCCGCCACCTGCAAGTGTGCCTGCAGCTGCGGCCAGTTGCGCCTGGCGGCGCCGCCTCCCGCGGCTGGATTGACGATAAAGCAGTATTTCACGTCAGCAACAACATTCCTTGTTGGTATTGGTTATTGGAATCGTGCTCGCCGGGGCGAAAACCCTTATTATAGCGTCACGACTATCGACCCGACCCACGAAAAAAGCAGATCATCAGCAGCTTGAGCCAGACCGTCACCCATACCCCCATGATGCAGCAGTACCTGGGCATCAAGGCCGAGCACCCCAGGGACCTGGTGTTCTACCGCATGGGCGATTTCTACGAGCTGTTCTACGAGGACGCGAAGCGGGCGGCCGACCTGCTGGATATCACCCTCACCGCCCGCGGCAAATCCGGCGGCGAGCCCATTCCCATGTGCGGCGTCCCCTTCCACGCGGCGGAAAACTACCTCGCCAAACTGGTGAAAGCCGGTGTCTCCGTGGCCATTGCCGAACAGATCGGCGATCCCGCCACCAGCAAGGGCCCGGTGGAGCGCCGCGTCGTGCGCGTGGTGACGCCGGGCACGTTGTCGGACGAGGCCCTGCTGGATGACAAGGTGGACAACTACCTGCTGGCGGTCAACCGGTCGCAGGATCTCTACGGCATCGCCTACCTCGATCTCAGCACCGGCCGCTTCCGCCTGTTGCAGGTGTTCGGTGAGGAATCCCTGGCGAGCGAATTGCAGCGGCTCGATCCAGCGGAGACCCTGTTCCACGACTCCGTCTATCACCCCGCCGTCACCGAGCGCCAGGGCGCGCGCAGCCAGCCCGCCTGGGAGTTCGATACCGAGGCCGCGCGGCGCGCGCTCAACACCCAGTTCCAGACCCACGACCTCTCGGGTTTCGGCTGCGACGAACTCCACGTGGCCATCGGGGCCGCGGGCTGCCTGATGCAATACGTCAAGGACACGCAGCGCGGCAACCTGCCCCACATCCGCGCGATGCAGCAGGAGAGCCGCGACGACAGCGTGATCCTCGATGCAGCGACCCGGCGCAACCTGGAGATCGATGTCAACCTGACCGGCGGCGACAGCAACACGCTGTTGTCGGTCATGGATCGCTGCGTCACCGCGATGGGCAGCCGCATGTTGCGGCGCTGGTTGCACCGCCCGCTGACGGACATCGGCATTCTCGAAGAACGCCAGGGCGCGGTGCACGCGCTGTGCGAAAACTACGGTTACGAACCCGTGCGCAACGCGCTGAAGCCGGTGGGCGACATGGAGCGCATACTGTCCCGCGTCGCGCTGATGTCAGCGCGGCCCCGCGACCTGACGCGGCTGCTCAGTTCCCTGCAGGCGCTGCCGCAGGTACACGACGAGCTGCGCTCGCTCAACGCGCCCCTGCTCGCATCACTGAGCGAACGCGCCGCCACCTACCCGGAACTTTGCGAGCTGCTGGATTCCGCGATCATCGAGAACCCGCCGGCGGTAATCCGCGACGGCGGCGTGATCGCCGAGGGTTACGACACCGAACTGGATGAACTGCGCCAGATCAGCAGCAACGCAGGCGACTTCCTGCTGGAGATCGAGCAGCGGGAGAAAGAGGCGACCGGCATCAACACGCTCAAGGTCGGCTATAACCGCGTGCACGGCTACTACATCGAGATCAGCCGCGCCCAGTCCGACAAGGCACCCGCGGAGTACGTCCGCCGCCAGACCCTGAAGAACGCCGAGCGCTTCATCACCCCCGAGCTGAAGGCGTTCGAGGACAAGGCGCTGTCCAGCAAGAGCCGCGCACTCGCGCGGGAAAAGGCCCTGTACGAAGCGTTGCTGGAACGCCTGAACGAACACCTCGCCGAGCTGCAGGCGACCGCGGCCGCCGTGACCGAGATCGACGTGCTGGCCGACCTCGCGGAACGGGCCGACAACCTGGGCCTGTGCCAGCCCCGCTTCTGCGACGAGGAAGTGTTCGAGGTCGAGGCCGGTCGCCACCTCGTCGTCGAGCAGGTGTTGCAGGAACCTTTCATCGCCAACGACACCCTGCTGGACGCCAACCGGCGCATGCTGCTGATCACGGGGCCCAACATGGGCGGCAAGTCCACCTACATGCGCCAGAACGCGGTGATCGCGCTGCTCGCCCACATCGGCAGCAACGTACCGGCGACCGCGGCGCGGCTGGCGCCGCTGGATCGCATCTTCACCCGCATCGGCTCCTCCGACGACCTCGCCGGCGGGCGCTCCACCTTCATGGTAGAGATGACCGAGACCGCCAACATCCTGCACAATGCCACGCCCCGCAGCCTGGTGCTGATGGACGAG
>CAJIAY010000362.1_pt1 | contig 10792 bp, 8 predicted proteins | sample 9199221 | NCBI WGS metagenome assembly CAJIAY01 (sample SAMEA7708283, study PRJEB35096) | sediment metagenome | biome: marine neritic benthic zone biome [ENVO:01000025]; feature: sediment [ENVO:00002007]; material: shallow marine sediment [ENVO:03000034] sea grass bed [ENVO_01000059] ...
CCTCCCTACCCTGCCCAGCATCCCGTGCGCCGCATTCAGCAAACTCGGGGCAAAAAAAACCGGCCGCTAGGGCCGGTTCTGGAGAGTCATGGGATCGTTCAGATCTTGGATTCCAGCTCGGGCAGCGCGTCGAACAGGTCCGCGACGAGGCCGTAGTCGGCCACCTGGAAGATGGGCGCGTCCTCGTCCTTGTTGATCGCGACGATTACCTTGGAGTCCTTCATGCCCGCAAGGTGCTGGATGGCGCCGGAGATGCCGACCGCGATGTACAGGTCGGGAGCAACGATCTTGCCGGTCTGGCCAACCTGCATGTCGTTGGGCACGAAGCCCGCGTCGACCGCCGCGCGGGACGCGCCGATAGCCGCGTTCAGCTTGTCGGCAATACCCTCGAGCAGCTTGAAGTTCTCGCCGTTCTGCATGCCCCGGCCACCAGAGATGACCACGTCGGCGGACGTCAGTTCGGGTCGGTCCGAAACCGCGACCTCTTCGCCGACGAAAGACGACAGGCCCGCATCGTGCACGGCATCCAGCTTCTCGACGGACGCGGAGCCGCCCTCGGCCGCTACCGCATCGTAGGCCGTGGTACGTACGGTGATCACTTTCTTGGCGTCGGCGCTCTGCACGGTGGCAATCACGTTGCCGGCGTAGATCGGGCGCTGGAAGGTGTCGGCCGAGTCCACGGCCATGATGTCGGAGATCTGGCCCACGTCGAGCAGCGCCGCCACTCTCGGCATAAAGTTCTTACAGTTGGGGGTCGCCGGCGCGAGTACGTTATCGTATCCCGCGGCCACTTCCGCGATCAGCTGGCTGACATTCTCCGCCAGCTGGTGCTCGTAAGCCGCGTTGTCCGCAACCAGCACCTTGCCCACACCCGGCACTGCCGCGGCGGCCGTGCCCACGGCGTCACAGTTGGCGCCTGCAACGAGGATGTCGATGTCGCCCCCCAGTTCGTTGGCGGCGGCTACGGTGTTCAGGGTCGAGGCCTTCAGGCTTTTGTTGTCGTGCTCTGCGATTACCAGCGTACTCATGAGATTACCTTCGCCTCGTTCTTCAGTTTATCGATCAGTTCGTCAACGTCAGCTACCTTGATGCCTTCCTGGCGCTCGGCAGGCGGCGCAACCTTTACCTGGGTCAGGTGCCTGGTCACGGTCACGCCGAGATCGTCGGCCGTGTACACATCCAGCTGCTTCTTCTTCGCCTTCATGATGTTCGGCAGGGACGCATAACGCGGCTCGTTCAGGCGCAGGTCGGTCGTTACGATGGCGGGCAGGTTCAGGCTGACCGTCTGCAGGCCGCCGTCGACTTCCCGGGTGACGTTGACCTTGTCGCCTTCCACCACGACCTCGGACGCGAACGTACCCTGGGGCATGTTCGCCAGCGCGCCCAGCATTTGTCCGGTCTGGTTGTTGTCGCCGTCGATGGACTGCTTGCCCAGGATGACCAGCTGCGGCTCTTCCTTGTCGATCACTCCCTTCAGCAGTTTTGCGACGACCAGGGGCTCGACGCCGTTTTCCACGTCTACCTGGATGCCGCGGTCCGCGCCCAGGGCGAGGGCCGTACGAATCTGTTCCTGGCAGCTCTTGTCGCCGATGGATACAGCGATAACCTCGCTGGCGGTACCTGCCTCCTTGAGGCGGACGGCTTCTTCCACGGCGATTTCGCAGAAGGGGTTGATGGCCATCTTGACGTTATTGAGGTCGACGTCACTGCCATCGGATTTGGCGCGGACCTTGACGTTGTAGTCAACCACGCGCTTAACGGCAACAAGAACCTTCATGGATTCTCCATACACTTTTCAGGTGGGTTGAGAAGCTGAAGCGGCGGCAAAACGGCCCCAGCCGGGTCGTTACGGCGCCGTATGTTGCCCACAATTGACCCCCGGGTCAATAGCCATTCACGACACGGGATGGGCGTAACGTGGCCACTTCTGCTATTCCGCAAATTCGCCGGTTCTATGGTATTTATCCTATAAAAATTATATACTTGCGGCCCTTTTTTGAGGGGGCCGGGCGAAACCCCTTCCCGATCAAAACGAGCAGGAGGACAGCGCTGTGGAACGTGAATCTATGGATTTTGACGTCGTGATCGTTGGCGCCGGGCCCGCGGGCCTGGGAACGGCCTGTCGTCTCATGCAACTGGCGCAGCAGAACGAGAAAGAGATCACGGTCTGCGTGGTAGAGAAGGGCTCCGAGGTCGGCGCCCACATCCTGTCCGGCGCAGTCATGGACCCGATCGCCATGAACGAACTGTTCCCGGACTGGAAGGAACAGGGCGCGCCGCTTAACGTCGAGGTAACCGAGGACCAGGTGCTGATGATGACCGGTGAATCCGGCGCCGTCAGCGTGCCGCTCATGTTCGCCCCCGGCTTCAAGAACCACGGCAACTACATCGTCAGCCTGGGCAACGTCTGCCGCTGGCTGGCCGAGCAGGCCGAGGGTATGGGCGTCGAGATCTACCCGGGGTTCGCCGCCTCCGAGGTGCTGTACCACGAGGATGGCAGCGTCAAGGGCATCGCCACCGGCGATATGGGCATCGCCGAGGACGGCAGCCACAAGGATTCCTACATGCCCGGCATGGAACTGCACGCCAGGTACACCGTATTCGCCGAGGGTTGCCGCGGCCACCTCGGCAAGCAACTGATCCGCAAGTTCGAACTCGACAAGGGCTGCGATCCTCAGCACTACGGTATCGGCTTCAAGGAAATCTGGGATATCGATCCGGACAAGCACAAGCCCGGGCTGGTCATCCATACCACCGGCTGGCCGGCGCAGAAGAACACCGCCTCCGGCACCTACCTGTACCACGGCGAGAACAACCAGATCTCCATCGGCTATGTCGTCCCCCTGAGTTACGACAACCCCCACCTGTCGCCCTTCGACGAGTTCCAGCAGTGGAAGCAACACCCGAAAATCCGCCACTACCTCGAGGGCGGCACCCGCGTGTCCTACGGTGCCCGCGCGCTGATCAAGGGCGGCCCGAAGTCGCGCCCGAAGATGAGCTTCCCGGGCGGCCTGCTGGTCGGCGACGACGCCGGCACCCTGAATTTCGCCCGCATCAAGGGCACCCACACTGCCCTGAAGTCCGGCACACTGGCTGGCGAGACCCTCTACGAGGCGATCACAGGCGGTGCCGAGGGTAAAACAGACCTCACAGACTACGCGGACAGGTTCGACCAGTCCTGGCTCAACGAGGAACTGCACAAGTGGCGCAACTTCGGCGCCTACCTGCACAAGTTCGGGACCCTCATCGGGCCGGCGCTGGCGTTCATCGACCAGGGTATCTTCCAGGGCAAGCTGCCCTTCACCCTGAGCGATCCCAAACCGGATCATGCATGCCTCAAGCCCGCCGCCGACATGCCGGAGATCGACTACCCGAAACCCGACGGCACCATCAGTTTCGACAAGCTGTCCTCGGTGTTCCTGTCGAACACCAACCACGAGGAAGACCAGCCCTGTCACCTGACGCTCATAGATCCCGCCGTGCCCATCGCGAAGAACCTGCCGATGTACGACGAGCCCGCGCAGCGCTACTGCCCGGCCGGGGTCTACGAGATCGTGGAAGAGGATTCCGGCCCGAAATTCCAGATCAACGGGCAGAACTGCGTGCACTGCAAGACCTGCGACATCAAGGACCCGGCACAGAATATCGTCTGGGTGACACCCGAGGGCTTCGGCGGGCCAAACTACCCCAACATGTGATTCTGGCCGGCGCCCGAGCGCCAGCCTACGTGCCGGGCAGTGGCAGCGCGAAATCACCCGACCGGAGGACTCCCTTCCCCGCAACCGCCATCTCGACCAGGCGGTACCAGGCGGCACGCGTGCACAGCGCCGTCAGGCCATGATCCAGGCGCATCGCCGCAACACTCCCGGAGTCCGCATCGAGGTACAGGGGGTGCCCTTCACTTACCTCGACCTCCCGTCCCGTATTGAGCGTGGCCAGCAGCACAGGCTCGCGCGCGGTTCCTCTGTTATCGATATCGACAATCATCAGCGGATGCTTTTCCACCTCGATGCGCCACTTCTCGTGTGGCGTGACGAGATAGAACTGCCCATCGTCCTCGCGGCGCAGGATGCTGGCAAACAGGCGCACCAGGCTCTCCCTCCGTATTTCACCGCCCTCGTGGTACCAGGCGCCGTCGCTATCGATACGGATGGCGATGTCCCCACTCAGCGGCGGGTGCCACAGGTGCAGCGGCGGTGACTTCAAATCCCGCCGCGACCTGACCTGTTCTTCGAGCGAATCAAGGGGGTCTTTCATCATCAAATCTCTGGTATCGGTGTACAGGCTACGTTATAACTGTTGCATCAGATGATACGACCTACCTCCATGCCATGATCAAGTGGATCGGCACAGCCGTTGTCAACTGGCTCAAGCACAAACGCCCGCTCCCGCGCACGCCCCTCAGCGACTTCGAACGCATCAGACACGAGGTCAAGCCCTGCGACGTCATTCTCGTGGAGGGCCGCTCCCGTGTGAGCGAGGTCATCAAGCTGATTACCCAGAGCAACTGGTCACACTCCTTCCTGTACGTCGGCCGCCTGCACGACATCGAGGATCCCCTGCTGCGTGAAAGGCTGGGCAAGTTCTACCACGGGAACGCCGACCGACAACTGATTATAGAGAGCGAACTGGGGATGGGTACCATTGTCAGGGTGCTCACCACCTACGAGGGGGAACACCTGCGCATCTGCCGCCCCCGGGGCCTCGGTTACAGCGACAGCCAGAAGGTGATCGCCTATGCCATCGGACGCCTGGGCACGGCGTATGACGTCAGACAGATTTTCGATCTCGCCAGGTTCTTCTTCCCCTGGTGGATCCTGCCCAGGCGGTGGCGTTCCAGCCTGTTCAGCCGGCGCCCCGGGGAAAACACACAGACCGTCTGCTCAACGATGATCGCCGAGGCGTTCGGACAGATCCAGTTTCCCATCCTGCCCCTGGTAAAGCGCGAGGAAGGCGAAATCGTCCAGCTGTTCATGCGCAACCCCAAGCTGTGCACCCCGAGCGACTTCGACTACTCCCCCTACTTCGACATCATCAAGTATCCCTTCCTCGACTTCCAGCATCAATCCGACCAGCGGCTGATGCCCTGGCAGGGCTCCGCGACGCTCACGCCGGAAGAACGACAGATGTATGTCAGCCTGGAGATAGAGGGCGCGCCGCTACACGACGACGTGCAGTAGCACAAAATCGGGCACAGATCTTAATCTGTCCCCTTTTCGGTCATCAGGCGCAGTCGCCAATGAGGCGCACGTTGATGACGCCCTCGAGCGCGCGCATCTTATCGAGAACCGCGTCGGTCGGCTGGGTGCCGATATCGATGAGGTTGTAGGCCACCTCGTCGCGGCTCTTGTTCAGCATATCAATGACGTTGATGTTCTCGTCCGCCATTATGGCCAGTACGCTACCCAGGATCTTGGGCACATTCTCGTTCGTGACCGACAACCGACAACCGGATTCACGCTCAAGCTCCAGGGTCGGAAAGTTGACCGAGTTGCGGATGTTGCCGTTCTCCAGGAAATCGCGCAGCTGGTCGGCCGCCATGATCGCGCAGTTGTCCTCCGCCTCGTCGGTGCTGGCCCCGATGTGCGGCATCAGTATGACGTCGTTCCGGCCGATCAGTGCCTGCGAGGGGAAGTCTGCGATGTATTTCCTGAGCTGGCCGCTGTCCAGCGCTTCCAGCAGGGCTGCCTCATCGACGATCTCCTGTCTGGCGAAATTGAGCAGGCAGGTGCCGGGGCGCATGGCGCCGAGCAGTTCGCCGTTGACCAGGCCACGGGTGGAATCGAGCACCGGGAGATGCAGGCTGATATAGTCGCAGCGCGCGAACAGCGCCTGCAGGTTGTCGGCCTTGCGCACCCGGCTGGACAGGCGCCAGGCCGCGTCGACGGACAGGGCCGGGTCATAGCCGACGACTTCCATCCCGAGCGTGAGCGCCATCTCCGCTACGAGGGATCCGATCGCTCCGAGGCCGACCACACCCAGCGTTTTGCCGATCAGCTCACTGCCCTTGAACTGCTTTTTTTGTGCCTCCAGCGTCTTGTTGAGCTCGGCGTGATCGCTCATGTCGCCGAGGGTGTTGACATAATCGACCCCCTCGATGACGCCCCGCGACCCCAGCAGCAGGCCCGTCGCCACCAGTTCCTTCACCGCATTGGCGTTGGCGCCGGGGGAATTGAACACGGGAATGCCGCGCGCGGTACAGGCGTCGACCGGGATATTGTTGACCCCGGCACCCGCCCGGCCGATCGCCAGCACGGAATCCGGAATATCGGACTCCTTGAGCTTGTAGCTTCTCAGCATGATGGCGTCCGGGTGGGTGAATTCACTCGCGATTTCGTAGCTTTCGCGAGGAAACCGCTCAAGCCCCTTCAGCGATATCTGGTTGAGTGTCAATATCTGTTTTGCCATGAGTTCCTAAACCTGAATGTTACAGAACGGAGATGTCCGCCCCCTCGCGCAGCCCACGCTGGTACTCCTGGAATACCAGGCTGCCGGCTTCGGTGGTCAGCGATCGACGTAATTGCAGCTGCTCCGCTTCATTGAGCGCCGAGAACTCGCCCGCCGTAATCCGCTGCAGATCGATTACGACAGCATCGCCGTTGAATGCCGTAATGTAATCGGTCGAAGCCGTGTCCCCGCGGGGGGCCGGCAGCTCGAAGACCCGGCGCAGAATGTCGGGCGGCACCGTGTTGTTGCGCCGTTCGATACCCGGCTCTTCGACAAGTTCATAGCCCGCGTCCGCGGCATATTGCTCCATCGGCGTCCCGTTACGCAACTGGGCGAGCGCGGTCTCGGCGGCTGCCGCCACCGCCGCATCCACTGCCTCGGCGCTGATTGCCGCCACGATGCCGTCCCTTACCGCGTCGAGCGGCTGTACTTCCGGCTCGTTGTACCGGCTCACCCGGAGCACGACGAAGCGCTCATCGGGGAGCTCAATCACATCGCTGTTGTGCCCCTGGTTCAACACTTCATCGGAGAATGCCGTCTCGGCCAGGGCCGGATCGGCAAACAGGCCCTCGGCGCCACCGCGAGTGACGGCCGCCAGCTTCTCGACCACAAGGTCGAGCTCTTCGGCGGGACCATCGAGCTCGTCGGCCTTGAAGGTGATATCCCGCAAGGTCTCCACCGTGCGCAGCAGTTCGACTCGCGCCTCCTCCGACTGCACCGCTTCTTCCAGTTCGGCGCGCATCTCCTCGAAACTGGCCGCCTCCCCGGGCTTCCGCTCCGTGACCAGCAGGAGGTGCATCCCGGCGTCGGTCTGCACCGGCTCCGACACGACGTTTACTTCCAGTTCGGCGATGGCCGCTTCCATGTCCTCCGGGAACGTGGCTCCGGTGGTATACCCAAGGTCGCCGCCCCTGCCGGCAGAGCCCACGTCGTCGGAGAACTCCCGCGCCACATCCGCAAAGCTGCTGCCGCCGGCGAGCTTCGCCTGCGCATCAGAGAGCCGCTGCTCCACATCCTCTCCGCCTTTCTCGAAGAGAATATGGGAAACACGGTTCTGGGTCTGGTACTGGATATCCTGTTTTGCCACCTCGTAGGCATCCAGCAGCGCCTGCTCGCCGACCGGCTGGCGGAATTTATCGATGGTGAGATCAATATATTCGACGTCGACAGACTCCGGTGTGCGGAAGTCGTCGAGGTTTGCATCGTAGTAGTCCTGGACCTGGGCCTCGGTCGGTTCGGACACCTCGGAGAGGGCTTCCCGGGGAATGGTAAAGTAGCGAAAATCCCGCTGCTCCGAGATGACCCGGGTATTCAGCTCCAGTTCGTTCGGGGTGACGAATTCACTGGCAGCGAGACCACCGGTAACCTGGTTCATGAGCAAGTCTTCGCTCAGGTTCATCTTGAACGAGGTCGGCGTGAATCCCGCCTCCGCGATCCTCGCCTTGTAAAGGTCCGGCGAGAAAGCCCCGCCTGTCTGGAACTGTTCCATGCTTCCCACGACCGCGCCAATCTCGCGTTCGGAAATTGCCAGCCCCATAGCGTCGGCCGATTGCATCAGAAGCCTTCGATTGATCAGCGCCTGCAGGGAACCGGATGCCAGACGCTCGTTATCGAGCATCGCCGGATCGAGGTTGTCGCCCATCATCGCTATCATGCGCCGCTTCTGGTTCTCTACTGCCAGTTGCAGCTGTTGTGGCGAAATTTTCTCGCCGTTCACGATTGCGACCTCCTGTCCGCCACCACCGGGCAGTATGGATTCGATACCGAAGCCTGCGAACGCCACGACTATCAACCCGATGATAATTTTGAAGCCCACACCCTGGGCTTTTTGTCGCATATTCTGCAGCATGGATAGAACTCGTCAGTACTAAAACAAAACCTTATGAACGAAAAAAGCGCACGAAAGCGTGCGCCTTTTATTCTGGGCCCGGATGCCGCCGCCGGCGTGTCCGGACAACCCTACCTTGTCAAGCTTTCGCGAAAAAGCTGCTCCTGATCAGGAGTTAACCGCATCCTTCAGCGCTTTACCCGCCTTGAAGCTGGCCACCTTGGACGCCGCGATCTCGATAGTGGCGCCTGTCTGGGGGTTGCGGCCGGTGCGCGCATTACGGTGCTTGACCGTGAAGGTGCCGAAACCAACCAGCGCTACCTGCTCGCCCGCCTTCAGCTGGTCAGTGATACAATCCAGCACGGCGTCCAGTGCCCTCCCGGCAGATGCCTTGGGCAAATCCGCTGCCTCCGCAACCGCGTCAATCAGTTCAGCCTTATTCATATTTTTCCCCTCGAAAGTTATTGCTGCAGAAGTGGTCTGTTTTTTCGTGTGCAACGATACAACTAATTACCACGAGCGACGCGATTAATCCAGCCCCCGGCGATAATTAACAGCGGCAACTTTCCGCACCGGCACGGTGCGCACAGCGCCCGGCAAGCCCGCTGATATTCGCAGAACTATATACCCCAGCGCCTTCGCTGGTCAATGATCTTGGAGGCCGATTTAGTGCGTATTTATACGGTTTTTATCGTCGTCGTCCTTGTCGGCACCGGCGGCAATTGCACTTGCGAGGAAGGCCTCGTCACTCAGCGGCTCGGGCATATGTTCGAGTGCGAGGCCGAGAACCTCGTCGATCCACTTGACCGGCTGAATGTTAAGATCTTCTTTTATATTGTCCGGTACCTCTTTCAAATCCCTTTCATTTTCCTTCGGGATGATCACGGTCTCGATACCGCCGCGGCGCGCTGCAAGGAGCTTTTCCTTGAGGCCGCCTATCGGCAGGACTTCGCCGCGCAGGGTGATCTCACCCGTCATGGCAACCTCGGAGCGAACCGGGATGCCGGTCAGAACGGATACGAGCGCGGTACACATTGCCACGCCGGCGCTGGGGCCGTCCTTGGGCGTGGCGCCCTCGGGGACGTGGATGTGCACGTCGTGTTTCTCATGGTAGTCAGCGGGAATGCCGAGCATCTGGGAACGGCTGCGCACAACGGTGGTCGCCGCCTGGATGGACTCCTGCATGACATCGCCGAGCGAACCCGTTTGCACATGCCGGCCCTTGCCGGTGACAGCCACCGCCTCGATCGTCAGCAGTTCGCCGCCGACCGACGTCCATGCGAGACCGGTTACCTGGCCGATTTTGTTGGTCTCCTCCGCGATACCGTAATTGAACTTGCGTACGCCGAGCAGATCCGCCAGCATGCCCGGTAAGACCTCCGTGCCTGCCTCCGCCTGCGACAGGGTCAGGGACTTGACCATCTTGCGGCACACCTTGGCGATCTCGCGTTCGAGCGCGCGCACACCCGCCTCGCGAGTGTAGTAGCGGATGATGTCGGTCACCGTTTCCTCGGCGATTGTTATTTCGTCTTCCTTGAGGCCGTTCAGCTTGATCTGTTTCGGAATCAGGTAACGCTCCGCGATATTCAGCTTCTCGTCCTCGGTATAGCCGGGAATGCGGATGACCTCCATCCGGTCGAGCAATGGCGCGGGGATATTCATGGTATTGGACGTGCAGATAAACATGACGTCCGACAGGTCGTAATCGACCTCGAGGTAATGATCGTTGAACGCGTGGTTCTGTTCCGGATCGAGCACCTCCAGCATCGCGGAAGCCGGATCGCCCCGGTGATCCATACCCATCTTGTCTACCTCGTCCAGCAGGAACAGCGGGTTCTTCACGCCGGACTTCGCCATCTTCTGTAACAGTTTTCCGGGCATGGAACCGATATAGGTGCGACGGTGTCCGCGAATCTCGGCCTCGTCGCGCACGCCGCCCAGTGCCATGCGCACGAACTTGCGGTTGGTTGCACGCGCCAGGGATTCACCCAGCGAGGTCTTGCCGACGCCGGGCGGCCCCACGAGGCACAATACGGGTCCCTTGACCTTTTTCACACGCTTCTGCACCGCGAGGTACTCGAGGATGCGGTCCTTGACCTCCTCCAGCCCGTAATGATCCTCGTCGAGAATGGTTGAGGCACGTTTCAGGTCGTGCTTGACCTTGCTGCGCTTCGCCCAGGGAACACTGACCATCCAGTCGATATAGCTGCGCACCACGGACGCTTCCGCCGACATCGGCGACATCATCTTGAGCTTGCTCAGCTCGGACTGGGCCTTCTCCTTCGCCTCCGCCGGCATCTTGGCCTTGTCGATGCGGGCCTGCAACTCATCCATTTCGTTGGGGGCCTCGTCCATATCGCCGAGTTCCCGCTGGATAGCCTTCATCTGCTCGTTCAGGTAGTACTCGCGCTGGCTCTTCTCCATCTGCTTCTTGACGCGACCGCGGATGCGCTTCTCGACCTGGAACAGGTCGATCTCCTCGCCCATGAGGCCCATGAGGTGCTCGAGCCGGGCCCG
>CAJIAY010000272.1_pt1 | contig 10600 bp, 9 predicted proteins | sample 9199221 | NCBI WGS metagenome assembly CAJIAY01 (sample SAMEA7708283, study PRJEB35096) | sediment metagenome | biome: marine neritic benthic zone biome [ENVO:01000025]; feature: sediment [ENVO:00002007]; material: shallow marine sediment [ENVO:03000034] sea grass bed [ENVO_01000059] ...
CTTCGGCACCGGCATGTTCGGCGTGTACTCCAGTGAGTATCGGTCATGGGGTGCTTGCCCGGCGCGACGCTCCTTGCCCATAATGGCATCGAACATGTCCAGCCCCGGCATGTTCTCCAGCAGATCGGTGAAACCGTCGGCCGTCAGCACGGGTTTGTTATAGAAAGGATAGGGCTTTACCGCCATGAATTCATCGGTGCCCAGTGCGCGCAGTTTCTCGATATCGAGGTACTTCACGCGGCTTTCCTGTCCAGCTTCGGCGTACGTGCCAACACCTCGAAGGCGTCTTGCCGCACGTGGTTCCTGGCGATTTCCTCGCGCACCAGTTCCTCGCTGACATGTCCGCTCTCCAGGCATTCCTTCAGCAGGCCGAAAAAGAACGCCTCCTGCTGGCGGTCGGGATGCTCCTTGTAACGTCCCAGCAGGCCGTACTCGCCGAATACCCTTGCCCGCAGGCGATTGGCAGAGGCCAGTAACGGCTTGTCCTTGAACTTGTCCGCCGGCGTGTAATCCACCGGGAGCCCGGTTTTCCAGGGTTGGGTCTTGCGTTTGGTGTTGTGCAGCAGGCGAGTGTTGGCATCCAGGTGATCGAAGTCGTTCCAGTAGTCCTCGAGATAACCGATATTCGCCGGATCCTCGTAGGCCAGCACCATCCACTCCTTGTAGTCGCGCTCCATACGGAACAACGCATCGAAGTCTTCTTCCGCGTCCCAGTGCCTGAGCTTCTCACAGTCCATGAGCATCACGCTCGTCGCCACCTGGTAGGCCTTTTCCTCTTTCGCTGAGCGGCGCCGGCCCATCACGGCAGCACCCTCCATGTCGCGCTCCAGCAGCTCGTTGACGTCGCCGACGGCAAATATATCGGGGTCGGTGAGCACCGCCCTGCCCTGCCATTCCATCAGTTTCGGCGGCAGGAAGCGCAGGGGGGTGAATGACTGCAGGTCGTCCATCCGCCATATCCGGGTAGTGCCGCCGCGCAGGAAGGCCTGACCCTCCTTCGCCGCAAGGTAGGGGTAGTCGCGCGTGTGAATGAACTTTACGTCGAATCTGTCGGGGTCAGCGGAGTTACGGCGGAAGGAATACTCCGCTACCAGCGCGCCGAGCCACTGTCGTTCGTTGGTGTGAATGAATACGTAGCGGTCTTTCACACTGCCTCCGCCAATTCCGCGCTGGTATAGCCAAACTCCGGCAACAGGCGGGAATCTACCATAGCGACCAATTCGGCCACTTGATTGTCATCAAAGTAATCACGGTAGCCACCCACCTTGGCCTTGCGCACCTTGTAGGTGTTGGGGTCGTTGACGTCCTTGGCCTGTACGCGGCTGCCGCTACGCCAGAAGTAATTCTCCTGTTCCTTCTTGCGCAGGTTTTCCACCGAGGCAAACTCGGCCGTATCTTTCAGGTATTCCTCATTCACCTCGAGCCCGAGGAATTCCACGATACGCGCCATTTCCCGCTCCGGGTGCGACCGCAGGTCCTCGTAGCGCACGACCAGCAATTCCTTGATATTGGGCAGCTCGCGCACCCAGTTGTTCATGAAGTCGATGATGTGGTTGAGGCCCTGGCCCTCGTGCTTGACGAAATCGTAGACCGATAGTTCCGCATCGTGCGCGGGGTAGTTGTTCATCGCTTTCTTTTCCGGGCGCATGCGGTATTTCCACTGATGGAACTGCGAAACGGCCACATCGATGGGGTTGCGCACCAGCAGGACAGTCTTCTTGTCGTAGAAATCTTTCTTGGAGTCGACGTTGCCCGTATACCCGCGCAGGTAATTGTCGTGGGTGAAAAAGATCTTCGGGATGTCCTTGTTAAGGCGCGTGTAGTTGTCGAAGCCCATCAGGATGTTGTCCGGCAGCTCGTAGACCAACTGGAAGTAGCGGGAGATCATCACACGCACCCAGGTGCGGCCACTCTTACCGTAGGAGGCGAAAATGTACTGACAGTGGTTGTACTTCCAGAACTCCTCCTTGCCGCGCCGCCAGCGCTGCAGGTCGTGAGCCTTTTCCTCCGGTAAAAATACCGAAATCGCGCGTACCAACCACTTGATCAGTCGCTTGATAATCATGTGCATGTGAAAATCCCGCCAGCAGGGCAGATCAAGCGGCGAAGGGTATCGGATGATCTCGCCATTCTCAAGCTGGTATGGTATTTTTAACGGCTTTCTCCCACTCCACAACCGTTTGATTTTTATGGATTTTGGGAGATTTCAGGGCCCGCCGGGCAGGCGCCGCGACCGGTTACCGCCATCCCGCAATTCCTGCCCGCGGCACCACTTCTGACACCAGGGTTGACGCGCATGACCAAGCTTTACGGGATTCTCATCACCTGCCTTGCCATCGCTGTGTCGGCGCACGCCCGGGCGGTGGACAAGCCGGAGAAAACGCCACCCCAACTCCCCCAATGGCAGGCGATGGAGTTCGAGCAGAAGGCCTACTGGGCCACCGCGAAGTCGGAGCTGGAAATCCTCGAGGACCCCGAGGATGCCGCTATCTGGCAAATGGAAGTCCAGAGCTCCGTGGTCAGCAACTCGGAGCAGATCAGTCTCGTGTTTGCACCCGACACGGGACGTGTGCTGAGCCGCGTGCGTCTCAGCCGCGGCAGCGGCCAGCGCATGAAATCCTATGAGTACGATGAAAAATCCGTGGTGCGCGAACGCCGCAACCGTCCCGGCGACCCCGGCATCTCCCCGGAAGACTGGCCGGTTTCTTCCCGGAAATCCATCCCGTTCCCACCGGCCGCCGCGGACACCGTAGTCACCAGCCCTTACCTGCTGATCCTGCTCGCCCAGCGCCTGCAGGCCCAGGGCCCGGACAAGACCGAGGAGGTCCTCGTGCTAACGGACAATAATTTCTATCGCGTCCGCCTGACAAGCGGCCGCGGTGTGCCAGTCGATGCGGACTACACCGTGGGGGGACAGGGCAGCGTCAGCGGGAAACGCGAGACGGTCGCCGTTTCCATCCATGCCAGCCCCGAGGGCCAACTGGCCGATGACGATGATTTCAGCCTGCTCGGCCTCAGCGGCAATATCATCATCTTTTTCGACACCGAATCGGGGCTTCCACTGCAGATCAGCGGCCGTGCGCCGCGCATCGGCGACACCGCCATCAACCTCAAATCCGTCGCGATGAGGCAGGCCGGGAAGTGAACCCGCCCGCCGGTCCGGTGGGTCTGATCAGCAACCCGACCAGCGGCCACAACCGTGAACAGTTCGGCGCTATCCGCGCCGAGATCGAGAGCCACCCGTCCATCCACCACCGCATTACTGAACGTGCCGCGGACATAACCGCGGCACTCGGCGAACTGGCCGAGCGCGAGGTCGCCGTGCTGGCGATCAACGGCGGGGACGGCACCGTCGCAGCGGTACTCGGCGAACTCCTTGAGCACGGCGCATTTATCCAGCCGCCACTGATTGCCCTGCTGCCAGGGGGCACCGCCAACATGACGGCGGGTGACGTCGGCATCAAGGGTTCGCTGCAGAAGGCGGTGGCGCGCTTCTGCGCGTGGACGGAAGGCAACCGGGATACTGGCAAAAGCGTCGCGCGACGGTCGCTCCTGCGCGTCGTAACCGGTCCCGGGGAGGCACCGCGCTACGGCATGTTCCTGGGCGGCGGAGCGGTGATACACGGGACCGAATACGCACACCGCGAAATCCATTCCCGCGGGCTGCGCGACGATTTCAGCCTCGCGCTGGGTACGCTGCGCACCGTATGGGGTGTCTTGCGCGACGACCCCGCTTTCAACCGGCACGTCACCATGACCCTGTCACTGGACGGACAGGCGCCCGTCACCCACGATACCCTGATCCTCGCGGTGAGTACGCTGGAGCGACTGTCATTCGGCATGCGCCCGTTCTGGGGCACGGGTCCGGGCAAGGTGCGGCTCACGCTGATGGAGCAGGGCTGCACGCGCTTCGCCCGCACCTTCCTGTCCATCATCCGTGGTCGCCCGAACCGCAACGCGGTGCCGGGCTCCGGGTACCAGAGCCATAATGCCGAGCGGATAACCCTGATCATGGATGGCACAATCAACCTCGACGGAGAACTGCTGGAGGTCTCGGGAACCATGGAAATCAGTGCGAGCCCAACGCTGGAGTTCCTGAGGCTTTGACCGCTTACCCCCCCGTCATCGGCCCGGCCTCGGACCCGAACCTGCAGGCACTGCTGCCGCACCTGGATGCGCGCCACAACGGCGCCATCTGCTGCACACTGGTGTACGGCTCCTGCCTGCGCAGCGGTGACATCTACGACGGGCTGCTGGACCTCTACCTCGTCTGCGACAACTACCGCTCGGCCTACGACCGGGGACTGCTGGCGGCCTTCAACTGGCTGCTGCCGCCCAACGTGTTCTATGCACAGCAGGAACCGGTAGATGCAAGTGGCGAGGGCAGAACCCTGCGGGCCAAGGTGACCGTGATCTCCCTGAGGGATTTCGAGCGCGGCTGCTCACCCGCCTGGTTCGAATCCTATCTATGGGGCCGCTTTGCGCAGCCCACCTTTATCCTGCACACGCGTGACCTGCAGGTGCGTAACCGCATCGAGAGCGCTTTGTTCGAGGCTGCGTGCACCCTGCTGGGTAACGCCCTGCCGGCACTGCCTGACGAAGGGCATCTGGAGACCCTCTGGGAGCGCGCGCTGGACATGAGCTATGCCACGGAGCTGCGTACCGAACGCACGGGGCGTGCGCGGGAACTGGCGGAGGCGTCGAGGGAGTTTTACGCGGCGATCACGCGCCAAATAGCGGGGAAGTCCCGGGTGCCGCTGGAGGTGTACGAGCGCGACGGCCAGGACTACTACCGCAGCCGTGTCGGCGCCGGCCGCCGTCGCATCGCGACACTGGCCTGGCTGTCGCGCCGGTTACAGGGCAAGCTGCTGTCCATACTGCGGCTGGTCAAGGCCCTGTTCACCTTCGAGGGTGGGCTGGACTACATCGCCTGGAAGCTGGAGCGCCACTCCGGTGAACGCATCACCATCCCGGACAAGGTCAGGCGCGCGCCGCTCGTCCACATGTGGGGATTCTTCTGGGGCCTGTACCGCCGCGGTATTTTCAAGTAAACGCCGCGCTTTAGCGCCGGTTTGGCCTCACTTTCCGGTCTCCCGGGAGGTACTATTCACGCCCATAGCCGGGTTCCGCAAATAGAAAAAACGACCGCATTCCTTTATCATTCCTGCTTGAGAACCTGACCCTCCGGCAGCCCCGCAACCCCATGAAAGCCTGCGTTTTTATCCAGACCAACCACAAGCAGATCACCGGCGCGATCGTGGCCGAGCACGCCCTGCGCCGCTACTCGCAAAACAACGACAAGTTCGACGTGCAGATCATGGACAGCCGGGACTACCCGTTCTTCGCGGCGCACGAGGGCCGGGAATACCTGCGCGACGGGGTCAAGCGCGAATGGCTGAACGACGACCTGCAGTCTTTCACACCCACACGCTTCATGCCGCCCAAATTGATGGGCTACGAGGGGCGGGCGGTCGTTATCGATCCGGATATCTTCGCGGCCACCGACATCTGGGAACTGTTGAGCAGGGATATGCAGGGCAAGGCGATCATGTGCCGCATGCGCTCAGGGCCCAAGGGCCTGATCGACAAGTGCAAGGCGAGCAGCGTCATGTTGCTGGACTGCGCCCAGCTCACTCACTGGGATGCGCAGAAAAAATTCGAAGCAATGTTCGAGTTCACCCAGGACTACCAGCCGTGGATCTGCCTGCGGGAAGAGGATGAGGACAGCATCGGCTACTTCGAGAACGAGTGGAACGACTTCGACAAGTTCACGCTCGAAACCAGGATGCTGCACACCACGCGGCGCAAGACGCAGCCCTGGAAGACGGGCCTGCCCACCGACTGGCGACCGGCGGAACGCTTCCGCCTGTTCCCGCCCGCCGCGTGGGTCATGCGCGCCCGGCGCAAGCTGTTCGGGGAATACGCCTTCCTCGGCAACTACAAGCAGCACCCGGACATGAACCAGGAACACTTCTTCTTCGGCCTGCTCAAGGAGTGCGTGGAGCAGGGCAAGATCAGCGAGGACTTTTTACGAGGCGAAATGAAGCAGAACCACGTGCGCCACGACGCCTTCGAAATCCTCGAGAAAACGCCGGATTTGCCGCCGGCACCGCTGCACCCCCTCAGCGCGGTATCAAAAGCTGCCTGACCGCCTGCGCGGCCTCACGCAGCTCTTCCCTCGCCACTGACTCTCCCGGGTGTCCGCCCGACAGGCGCGGTGCGCCTCGCAAAACCTGCGCGTCCCGGGACAGCGACTGCTCCGTCAGCCACCGGGCCCGGCCCGAATCCACCAGCGCATCCTGGATGCGGCCGATGTCCCGACGCATGCGCCGGGGCCCGAAGCGCATGGCGAAGCGATGGCTCAGCGGCTTGTAGCGCCAGGCATGCCGAACGCGCCACCAGGCTCGTGTGCCATCCCCGACGTCGAAAATGAACAGCGGCCGACCGGTGTCCGCCGCCTCTCCCAACATCGACATGGATTCCCCTGTGACGATGAACGCGTCCGCCAGGCCGAGAATGCCCGGGTAGGGATTGCCTTCGTCGGTGTTGCAGCGATGACACAGGTTGGGTGCCGTGAGCGCAGCCGCCATGGCATCCCCGGCTGCGGCGGGTGTGCGCGGACTGTCTGTGACCAGCAGGGAGCCGCCCGTTGCCTCCGCCAGTTCGCTGGCAAGGCGCGCGAGGCGCGCGCCCTTTTCCGGCGTCACGACGAACTGTCCACTGTCGCCACCCATGAGAACGCCGATCCGGGGCGCGGACAGGTGGTCGACCAGCGGCAGCAGGGCCGCGGCAGCGTGCTCAAGTTCAGCGGCGACTGCCCGGTGCAAAGGCAGGCTGTTACACAACACACGGTCCCCTTCCGGCAGGAAGTACTGGGGGGTGGTAACGACGAGGTCCCAGGCGTGCAGCGGCGCCCAGGGCCGCCCGATGTGCACCAGCCGCGCACAGCCGCCGGACTGTTCCCTGATCCACTGCGCCACCGGCTCGTTGCGCCGCCCGGCAGTGATCACGAGGTCCGGCCAGGGGGGGCCAAGGGGGCTGGACGCGTGGCGATTGATGCCGGCGAGACTCGCGCGGGGTCCCAGGTGCACCAGCAGTTCCCACGGCCGGGCCAGGATGCGTTTCTCCTCGTACCCGAAACCGAGCTCGTCCGCCAGCGCGCGCGCCTGCGTGTTGTCGCCGGCCTTCCTGCCGAGCAGGCACCAGACTGTGATTTCTCTCTCGGTCACCCGTTTTCCCTGATATCGAACGCTTCATTCGCGATATGTTGCCACTGCAAATATTGCCGAAGCGAGGCCCTCACGGATACGCTAAACTACCCGAAATATTCCCCGCGAGAAATCAGCGCTTGAAACCCACCGTTTTCATCCATACGAACGACAAGCAGATGCTGGGTGCGCTGGTGAGCCGCTACTCCCTGCGCAAGCGCTCGGCCCACGCGGACAAGTTCGATGTAAAGTTCATCGAGGTCAAGAACTATCCCTGTATGCTGGAGCGGGAAGGGCAGCTGTACCGCCGCGACGGCGAAATGCGGCCCTGGCTGAACGACGATCTGCAATCCTTCACGCCGTTGCGCTTCGCTCCGCCACAGCTGATGAACTACGAGGGCCGAGCGGTCATCATGGACCCGGATATCTTTGCCATTGGCGATATCTGGGAGTTGCTGCAGCGCGACATGCAGGGTGCCGCGATCATGTGCCGCCCCAAGTCAGGACGCAAGGGGCGCAAGGGCGCCTACGCCAGCAGCGTGATGTTGCTGGATTGCGCCAGGCTGCAGCACTGGCAATTCGAACGCGATTTCAACGAGATGTTCGAGCCGGTAAAGCGCGACTACATGGACTGGGTGTCACTCAAACTGGAAGACAGCAGCACGATCGGCTTGTTCGAGACCTACTGGAACGATTTCGACAACCTCACGGAAGAGACGAGGCTGCTGCACAATACCAAGCGCAAGACACAACCCTGGAAGACCGGGCTCAGGATCGACTACCGCCCGGCCGACACCTTCCAGCTGTTCCCGCCGCGCCACTGGCTGCGCCGAGCGCGACGCGCCCTGTTCGGCGATTACAAATTCGCAGGTACCTACGCCGCCCATCCCGACCCCGCGCAGGAGGCATTCTTTTTCGGCCTGGTGCGTGAAGCGTTGGAAGACGGCGAAATCAGCGAGCGCCAGTTACGTGACGATATTTCACAAGGGCACCTGCGCCCCGACGCGCTGAAGTTGGTCGGCGCCTGATTAATCCAATCGCAATAACTGTGATACTGGCGAGTTAAACGGCTGCATCAACTGGCACCGATGTCAGACTAGGGGCTATCCAATGGCACTGACACGAGCACTCTACAAGTACCTGAAGAAACGGCACAATATTATGGCTCGCTTCCGGTTGCTTACGGAGGTGGGAAACAGACTGGTTCCTGAGTACCGCTTTAGCTGGCCCTTCCTGGACTGGTGGCATGATGAGCCACTCAATAACTACCTCAGGCAATTCAACGAATTAGGCCAATTCAATACTGATAGAAAATACATGCTGTACCAGTTACAGCGCCTGGTAGCAGCCGTCCCCGGGGATACGGCGGAATGCGGCTCCCTGGAGGGCGCCGGCAGTTACCTGATCCACCTCATGAACAACCAATCGGAAGCGCACGAAAGATGGCACCATGTGTTCGACTCTTTCGAGGGGCTGTCGGAGCCGGGTGACGGCGACGGGGACCACTGGGAGCAAGGTGACCTGTCAGTATCCATGGAACAGGTTGCAAGGAACATGGGCGACTTCGAACGGTACACCCTGTACAAGGGATGGATTCCCGCAAGATTTCATGAAGTACAGGACAAGCGTTTTGCGTTTGTACATATCGATGTGGATCTTCATCAACCTACACGTGATGCCATAGAGTTTTTTTATCCGAGAACGAATGAAGGTGGGATCATCCTGTGCGATGACTACGGATCCAGTCTTTGCCCGGGTGCAACGCGCGCCATCGACGAATACCTTTCCGACAAACCCGAGAAAATGCTGTATATGACCTGCGGCAGCGGGTTCATGATAAAGGGGTGGGAAACCGGGCCTCAGCTCGACTGAAACGATCTTGTCGGGGCGATATCCGCGAGAACCGGTTGAGCGACGCAATTTCACAGGGTCATCTGCGCCCGGATGCGCTGGAACTGGTCCGCTCCTGCAACCTCGAAGCGCGCACTAGCGCTTCTCCACTCGAAGCGGTAACCCGTTGGTCGGAAATGTCAGGGGGACGTTGTTGTACTTGTATCGCTGCCCGGCCTTTTTACTGACCCGGAACTGACGCAGGAAGTGATAGAGGAAGATCTTGCCCTGCACCTGGGCAAAGTGCAGCCCCAGGCACTTGTGCGCGCCGCCACCGAAGGGAATGTACTGGAAGAAATGCTGCTTGTCCTCGGCCCTGTCGGGCAAGAACCGTTCGGGGTCGAAAGTACGGGGATCTGACCAGTACTCTTCCATGTAGTGGGTAAACAATGGGGAAATCACGCAAGCGGTATTGGCCGGTATGCGCTTGCCGTCAAACTCGAACTCGCGCAGCGCGTAGCGCGGCATCATCACGAGAGGCGGATGCATACGCAGCGCCTCCTGCAGGACAAGTGCGGTATCTTCCATCTTGTCCAGCTCGTCGTGGGATAGCGCATCGACACCAATGGAATCGACTTCCGCGACCAGCCTGTCCTGCCACTCGCTGTTGTCCGCCAGCGAGAAGAGTATCGAGCACAGGGCACTCGTCGTGGTGTCATGGGCGGCGAACAGCAGGAAAGTGATATGGTCGCTGATCTCCTCGTCGCTGAAATGGGAGCCGTCTTCCTCGTCCTTCAGGTGGCAGAGTTCCGTAAACAGGTCCCTGCCCTCGGAGCCGCGCTTGCGCTCGATGTTGCTGAAAATGTAGCTCCGCAGTACCTTGCGCCCTGCCACACCCCGCCGATAGGGAGAAAACGGGATGTTCCGCTTGAACGGATCGGCGGTGGCGGCCACGCAATCCACGAACGCCTTGTTCAGCATGTCGGCCTGCTCCGCGACCGTCTCGCCAAGGAACACGCTGGCCCCCACGTCCAGCAACAGGCGCTTGATGAGCGGCAGCATTTTCTGCGTCGCGCCAGGCTTCAGCTTCCCGAGACCCTGTTTGATCTGCGGGTCCATGAGCGCGATATGCCCTTCGATCGACGGCCGCCGGAACGCCGACTGCAGGATTTTCCGATGCCGCTTGTGACCGGAGAAATCCCGCTCGAGCACGTTGTTGTCGAAGATGTTGGCGAAGGTGAGGTCCCAGGCCAGGAAGTTGGAGAAGAACTTCTCCTCGTTTTTCAGCAACAGTTCGTTGGCCTCGGGACCCAGCATGAACACGCCGTCCGCCCGGGGCCCGCGTAACTTGAATACCTTGCCGTAACGGGCGTGGTATCGATCGAGGAAAGCATGGACGTCGCGCAGGATCGGCGCGGCATGGCCCAAGACGGGGATGCCCGTGTCCCCGGGTATGTGGGTCAGGTCCGGGCGGCCATGTCTCCTGAAATAGCGCCGCGCCGATCCTGCGCGACGTCCATGCTTTCCTCGATCGATACCACGCCCGTTACGGCAAGGTATTC
>CAJIAY010000241.1_pt1 | contig 10476 bp, 8 predicted proteins | sample 9199221 | NCBI WGS metagenome assembly CAJIAY01 (sample SAMEA7708283, study PRJEB35096) | sediment metagenome | biome: marine neritic benthic zone biome [ENVO:01000025]; feature: sediment [ENVO:00002007]; material: shallow marine sediment [ENVO:03000034] sea grass bed [ENVO_01000059] ...
GCAGGCGATGGACACCGGCGCCTACCTGACGGGACTGCGACTGTTGTTGCGCTATCTCATGGATATACCCGCGCGCCTGAAGCGGCAGCGGGACAATCGCCTGACCCTGGGTCCGGCGCTGGTCGCCCGGTTACGGCTTTCGCTCAAGGACAGGGACATACCGCTCTGGCTCAACGCGCCCCTGCAGGAGCTCTTGGAAGAGGACGGCAGGGTGTGCGGCGCCGTCGTGGAGCATGACGGCAGGAAAAAGACCGTGCGCGCCCGGCGCGGTGTGCTGTTGGCGACGGGCGGATTCTCCCACAACGCGGAAATGCGACGCCAGTATCAACAGGCGCCAATCGGCAGCGACTGGACGGCCGCCGCCCCGGGAGCAACCGGCGATGCGGTGACCGCCGGGAAAAAGGTCGGCGCCGCCCTCGGTTTCATGGGCAGCGCCTGGTGGTCACCCTCCTACAGGATTCCCGACGGGCGCGTGCTCGCCCTGATCTCGGGGAAGTCCAACCCGGGCTCGATCATCGTCAACCAGTTGGGCAGGCGCTTTGCCAATGAGGCCCAGCCCTACGAGGATTTCGTCAAGTCGCAGTACGCGAGTGAGGCCCGGGGCGAGCAAGCCATCCCCTGCTACCTCGTATTCGACGCCACCTACCGCAGCAAGTACGCCGTGGGCCATATCAAACCCGGCAAGGTCGAACAGGATGCCAGGCTGTCGCCGGATAACTTCGAGTCGGGACTGCTGACTCGCGCCGACAGCCTCGAGGAACTGGCGGACCAGTTACAGATGGATCGCGACACATTGAAGAACACGGTTGACAACTTCAACCGCCACGCACGCCTGGGTGAGGATCCGGAATACGGTCGCGGCGCTTCCGAGCACGATCGCTACTACGCGGACCAGTCCGTGAAACCCAACCCCTCGCTTGCACCGCTGGAAACCGCGCCCTATTACGCGTTGCGATGCGACCCCGGCGACCTCGACACCAAGGGCGGCCTGTTGTGCGACGAGCACGCCCGGGTGCTGCGAGAGGACGGTAGCGTGATAGAGGGCCTGTTTGCCGCCGGTAATGCGAGCGCGGCGGCCATGGGCGACACCTACCCGGGTGCGGGTGCGACGATAGGCTCCGCCATGACCTTCGCCTACATCGCGGCACAGTACGCCTTTGGCGATGACCCGCTACAAGGAGACGCGCATGGCTAATCACCGCTACGCCTACCTCGAGCCGGGCCGCTACGCGCGCGGATGGCACATCGTACTCTTCTCGCAGGAACTCGGGACCGGGGAGGTCAGGAAACTGCGGTACTTCGAGCAGGACCTCGTGGCCTACCGGGGCGAGTCGGGCCAGGTCGCGGTCCTCGACGCCCACTGCCCCCACCTCGGGGCCAACCTCGCCAGCGGCGAGGGCCGCGTGATCGGGGACAACATCGCCTGCCCGTTCCACGGCTGGACCTTCGACCCCGGGGGCCGGTGTGTGGACATCCCCTACGCCAACAACATTCCCGACAAGGCGGTCAATGCGCTCAGGGGCTGGCCGGTGCTGGAGAAGAACGGGTTTATCGCCGTGTGGTTTGAGACAGCCGGAGAAACAACCGAAGACTACCTGCCGGACATACCCGAGTGGGGCACGGAGGGCTGGGGAGACTGGGTCTTTTACCGCTCACGCATCAAGGCAAAGCCCTGTGACGTCATCGAGAACATCGTCGACATCGCGCACTTCCCCCACGTGCACGGCGGCCTGGTGCAGTCCTGGGAAAATCGCTTCGGGGAACGCACTGTCACGCAGCTCTCGCGGGTGGACAGGGACCCGGACGCCAACATGATCATACCGCCTGGCGTGACATTCGACATCGAGGAGGCCCGCGGCGAGGCCGGCGACAAGGCGGACGCCTGGGGCGACGCCACTTATCACGGCCCATCCATCATGTACTACTACACGGAGTCGCGGAGTCCGGAGGTGAACTTCCGGAGTTGGTGGGTCAATTGCCACACGGCTGTTAACGCGGACGAGATGGACCTGTGCTCCGCCGTCATCGTCAGTGGGCTGGACGGCGAGTCCCTGCCGGAGGAGTTTGCTCAGCTCTATCCGCAGATGGCCCACACGGCCTTCGGCCAGGATGTCGAAATCTGGAAGGACAAGGTCTACAGGGAAGACCCGGTACTGTGCGACGGGGACGGGCCCATCAACAAGCTGCGGCGCTGGTACGAGCAGTTCTATCTGCCACTCTAGGGGATTGTAATGGCACTTCGCGCCGAGGAACCGGCGCAAACGGGGTATCAGGAAGCGGCAGCTTTGTTGCCCAGCCTGATGTGTTTCTTGGCGGCCATGCTTGGCTGCCCGCTGACGCCGGACTGGATTACCTCGATCTTCTTGCCGGACTCGAGGAATGCGCGGGTCTGTTCAGCGATGGACTCGGAAGTCTCTACAGCCGCAGGCTGCTTTTTCTTGGCCGGGGCCCTGGTGGGTTTACGCGCCATGGATATGCCTTATTTTAGGGGAAAGCCCTCCATTATACACAAAATTAACGTGAAATGTTGGCAAATACCAGGAACTGGCCCAATCGCACGCGAAAACGGCGGTAGCGGAAGCCTCATCGATGGCGCAGCTATCTGTCTCGAAATCGGGGCTCGCGCTTCTCGAAGAAGGACAGGGCCGCCTCCCCGGCATCCTCCGTCAGGCTGAGCAGGGCCTGGTGCCTGTCCTCCAGCGTCATGGCCGCCTCCAGCCCCGACGCATCCACGCTGTAATTCAGCGCGTCCTTGGTCAGCCGCAGCCCCATCGGCGAGGTCGCCAGCATTTCCCCGATATAGGGATCGGCCGCGCCGGGCAGCGCCTCGTCGGGGACCACCTCCGATACGAGGCTCACGGACAGCGCCCTGTCCGCGTGGATAAAGCGACCCGTCATGAGCAGTTCGGAGGCGACCGAGGTGCCCACCAGCCGCGGCAGGAAATAGCTGCTGCCCATGTCGCAACCGGTGAGCCCGATCTTGATATAGGCGGCATTCATTTTGGCGCTCTCCCCGGCAACGCGGATATCGGACGCCAGCGCCAGGCTGAACCCGCCGCCACAGGCGGCGCCCTGCACCAGCGCGATCACCGGCTGGGGGCACTTGCGCATGGCGACATAAATGCGGGCGATCCTGCGCTGTATCGCCCAGACCGTGTGCGGCGTGCGCTCACGAGACTCGAAGGCATCGCCGCCGAGGTCGAGCCCGACACAGAAGTGTTTACCCCGCCCGTTGAGGACCACGATGCGAACGTCCTCGCGCTCGCGCAGGCCCTCGAAATACTCCACCAGCGCGTCGACCAGTTCGGCATTGAGCGCGTTGCCCTTGTCCGGCCGGTTGAGCGTTACCCATTCGACCTGGCCATGCGCCTCGATATCCAGTACCTGTTCGTTCCCCAAGTTATGCCTCCCGTCCGTACATGATGCTGCCGTGACTGTTGTGCTGGAAAAAATCATCCCGTATGTTTTCCCCCATGTCCACCGGTCCGGCAGGGAGCGCACAGGTTGAGCAAGTTTCGCGAAGGATGGGAGCACCTGCTGCAGGAACTCAGGCAGCGTACCTCGAGGGCCGAGGCCATGGGCGGCCCCGGAAAACTGGCCAGGCAACGGGAACGCGGCCGCCTCAACGCCCGCGAGCGCATTGCGGCGCTGGTGGACGACGGCAGCTTCAACGAATACGGCGCATTGGCGGGGGGCAATCACCCCGCCGGGCATGAGCCACTTGCGGGCGATGGCGTAATCGGCGGCACCGGGCGGCTCGACGGGCGCAGCGTCGTGATCATCGCCGAGGACTTCACCGTCAAGGGCGGCTCGATCGGGCACGCCAACGCCGCGAAGCGGACGCGGCTGGTGCGGCTCGCGCTGGAACAGCAGTTACCGCTGGTGCTGATGCTCGACGGCGCGGGAGAACGCGCCGACAACCAGGGCGAACGCTACCCGAACGCCCCCAACGACCTGCAACTCGTCGCCGACCTGCAAGGGCGGGTGCCGGTCGTCGCGCTGGTGCTCGGCGCGTCCGCCGGACACGGCGCCCTCACCGGCATGTTCGCAGACCTCATTATCATGGTGGAAGGCTCAACCCTGTTCACGGCGGGCCCGCCGTTGGTGCAGGCCGCCCTCGGCCTCGAGACGACCCCGGAGGAACTGGGCAGCGCCGCCATGCACACGCGCGACAGCGGCGTCGCCCACAACCTGGGCAAGACGGAGCCCGAGTGTTTCGCCATGGCGCGCCACTTCCTGTCCCTGCTGCCTGACTCCGAGAACGGGGCGCTGCCCGAGCGCCGGGACGCGCACGCCGCCGCCCGCCGCGGCACGGATCGCCTGCAGGACATTATTCCCCCCCAGCCTGAATCGGCCTACGACATGCGCGAGGTCCTTGAAGAAATTGCGGACACCCGGAGCCTGTTCGAGCTGCAGCCCGATTACGGCCGCAGCATGCTCACGGCGGTCGCACGCATCGGCGGCGTTCCCTGCCTGCTGATCGCGAACCAGCCCGCGGTGCTGGCCGGCGCCATTACACGCGACGCGGCGGAAAAGGCCGCGCACTTCATGCGCGTGGCGGACAATTTCGGCCTGCCGCTGGTCAGCCTGCTCGACAACCCGGGGGTCCTGCCGGGTCCAGAGGCGGAGCGATCGGGCGTGCTGAAGGGGGCCGCGACCATGTTCCGGGAGCAGCGCCGTTTCCGCGGGCGGAAGATCGTGGTGACGCTGCGCAAGGCGTTCGGCTTCGGCAGCTCCGTGATGGGGATGAACCCCTGGGACCGGCAGGTCGTCAGCCTCGCCCTGCCCTGCGTCAGCCTCGGCGGCGTTCCCGCCATCGGCGGCGCCGCGGCGTCCCGCGCCGATGCAGAGGAGGCGGCGCAAATGCGGGAGGTCCAGTCGGGAGCCTGGGTTCCCGCCGACGGCATGGCCTTCGACAAGGTCATCGCCCCTGCGGAGCTGCGCAACGAAATCATCATGGCGCTGCATCTGCGGAATCATGGCGCCTGATCAGCGGCGCCCCTGTCCCCCGGCGGGTTAGTGACAGCCTGCGGCAATCATGCCAGTATAACGCCTCGGCCAACCAGCTCACTGGAACCCCATTGAACGCAAAAACACGACTGACACAGGTAATCGCTTCCTGCCTGTGCGCGCTCCTGTTCGCTTCCCTTGCCTCCGCGGCTGCCAACGTCGAGAACTACGGCTTCCCCATCACCGACCGCTTCGTGGCGACGGTGGTAGGCACGCCCGCGGAGTACCAGGCGGAACTGCCGAGGAAGATTCCGTTCAAGCAGCGCCGTATTACCATCTTCCCCGATCGTGAGACGCCGGACGTCTTTTTCTATGGCGCGGAACTACTCTACTCCGTCGCCCTGCAGCGGGAGGAATCTCCCCTGATTTTCCTGATCGCGGGCACGGGGGCGGCCCATAACGGCAGCAAGAACCGCAACATGGCGAAAGCCTTCTACCAGGCCGGCTTCCACGTGGTGTCGATTTCATCTCCGACCTTCAACAATTTCGTGACCGCCGCCTCAGCCACGGGCGTTGTCGGTCACGCCGAGAAGGATGCCGAGGATATCTACCGGGTGTTCGAAACGATCTGGGCTGAATTGGAGGACCGGATCGACGTCTCAGCCTTCCACGTCACCGGGTACAGCCTGGGGGGCTTCAACGCGGCCTATGTCGCGAAGCTGGACGAGGAGCGCCAGGTATTCAATTTCGAACGCGTGCTCCTCATCAACCCGCCGGTCTCCATCTACAACTCCATTTCGCTGCTGGATCGCATGACCAACAACATCCCGGGCGGCGTCGACAACTTTGACAAGTTCGTCGACGCTCTGCTGCGCGCCTACACCGAGGTCTACCAGGAGGGCGTGGACGCCGTCGGCGACGACTTCCTCTACAAGGCCTACCAGGCGCTGGACCTCAAGGACGAGCAACTGGCCGCACTCATCGGCACGTCCTTCCGCATCTCGTCCGCCTCCCTGGTGTTTACCTCAGACGTGTTCGCGGACTTTGGCTACATCAAGCCGAAGGGACTGGCACTGGATCGCCACAGCGATCTCGGCGTCTACAACGAGATCGCCTCGCGCCTGGGCTTCACCGACTACTACCACGAGTTTTTCTATCCTTACTACAGGACCGAAGATGCCGAGGAATCCCGCGACGAGTACATCGCCTCCATCAGCCTGAGGGAAATCGCCGACTACCTCGCAAGCGCTGAGAAAATCACCGTCATGCACAACGTCGACGACATCATCCTCGAGCCGGGGGAAATCAACTTCTTTACCGAGGTGTTCGGTGACCGGGCGACGATCTACCCGGCCGGCGGGCACTGCGGCAACATGAATTACAGGGACAACGTCGCACACATGGTCGCCGCATTTACCGACGGAGGGACGCTGTGATAGCTAATCTGCTCCCCCGCGCCGTCTTACTGATCCTGGCCCTGGCACTCGGTGCCTGCGCCAGCAATCCGCAGCCCGAGCAGCAGGCGGCCGAGTATCCGGAGCCGGTGTTTACCGCAAAGCGCATACTGCCGCCCGACCATGCCGACCAGGAGGATGTGTACGACCCCTGGCAGGGCCTCAACAAGCGCATCTACAACTTCAACTATCACTTCGACAAGCACGTCTTCCTACCCGTCGTGCGCGGCTACCGGTGGATCATGCCGGACTTCGCGGAGACGGGTGTACGCAACTTCTTTCGCAACTTCAACGACATGATCACCATGATGAACTCGGTGCTGCAGGCGTCACCGCAAAAGTTCGTGCACAGTACGGGGCGCGTTCTGGTCAACAGCACCGTCGGCATCCTCGGTTTCGTCGATGTCGCGACCATGATGGACATCCCCCGGCCGGTCGAGGATTTCGGCCAGACCCTGGGGCGCTGGGGAGTCGGACAGGGGCCCTACCTGGTGATTCCCTTCCTCGGGCCCTCGAACCTTCGCGACGGAGTAGGGATTTTCCCCGACCTGTACGTGCGAGGGCTGGTAAAGGAAGCGGTGATGTCCGACGAGGTCGACCTGGCAACAACACTGCTGTGGCCGGTCGATACCCGCGCGAACACGTCTTTCCGATACTACGAGACGGGTTCCGCCTTCGAGTACCGCACGGTGCGTTGGCTGTGGTCGACCAAGCGCGATCTGGACGTGATTCAATGATCATGGGTGTCAAAGTGATTCGTACAATTCTCAGCAGTCTTCTCCTGCTCACCATTGTCTTTGCGGGTGTCGGCCACGCCAAGGAACCGATCCGTATCGGCACGACCCAGTCGCTGACGGGCCATTACAGCGACCAGGGGGCCGAGCAGCTGCGCGGCCTGCAGATGTGGGCGGCGGACGTGAATTCGCGCGGCGCCCTCCTCGGCCGCCCCGTCGAGATCGTGCACTACGACGACGGGTCGCGGGACGCCGGCACCGTGGAGGGGTTCACCAGACTGCTGGAAGAAGACGGCGTCGACCTGCTCGTCGGCCCCTATTCCTCATCACTGACGCTGAAGGCCAGCCTCGTGGCCGAGGAACATAATGTGCCGATGGTCACCACGGCAGCGTCCTCCGAAGAGATCTGGAACCGCGGCCTCAAGAATGTCTTCGGCGTGGACACGCCCGCGAGGGACTATGTCGAGGGCATCCGCGTGGGCAGGGACGCCGGGGCCAAAACGATCGCCATGGTCTACGCGAAGACCGAATTCGGCGAGGAAGTGGCCGCCGCGATGCGCGAGGGCATCACAACGGAGCTGGTATTCGACGAGGGCTATGCGCCGCAAGAGCGTGACTTCGAGGCAATCGCAAACAGGCTCAGGGACGTCAACGCGGACATCGTCTTCGGCGTCTCCTACCTGGACGACTCGATTGCCATGGTCCGCGCCCTCAATAACGCAGGCGTGCGACCGAAGATGCTGGGCTTCACCATCGGGCCGGGCCAGCGTGAATTCGGCAAACAGCTGGGCGACGACGCCCAGGGCATACTCGGCGTGGTCCAGTGGCTGAGGAGTTCCCGGCAGCCCGGCGCCCAGGACTTCGCCCACCGCTACAACCGACGCTACGGCGAGAACCCGGGCGTGTACGCGGTAATCGGCTACAGTGCCGGGCAGGTTCTCGAAGCCGCGGTTCGCCTGGCGGGCACCACCGATCACGACGCGGTGCGCGAGCAGCTGGCCACCATGTACTTCAGGGCGATGATCGGGCCTTACCACGTCGATGAAAACGGGCGCCAGAAGAACAGGAAGAATTTCGTGCTGCAGTGGCAGGACGACAGCCGCCGCCTGATCGCTCCGGCAAATATGGCGGAGCGAGAGCTGATCTATCCGCGCCGCTGATCGTCGGCGGCAACCGAAGCCGCCCGCCCTGAGCCGGAAAGAGAACTACTGGTTTATACAGTAGGTCCCGCCACACCACATGGTGACACACGCGGCGCCGCAGGTTTCGTCGAATGCGGATGGCGTCTGGTCGGGGTTGGCTATGGAAATGCAATTGTCGCACGCGTCTCCGACTCCGTCAGAATCGACGTCGTCCTGGGCCGGGTTACTGACTAGCGGACAATTGTCCAGTTGATCAACCCAGCCATCGTTATCGTAATCGGGGTTGTTAGGATCTGCCGCGACATAGATGATTAAGTCTTCATAGTATTCGGAGTTGTCGATATTCAGGCCGGCAACTGTCACCTCTCCGTCGATAGTCGTGGTGACCAGGCCCGTCTGGTAACCGAACAGCCAGTTCAGCTGGGTCCCGGGGGTGGTATCGAGTGCCTGGACGCGGCGCATGGTGACATCTACCGTCACGGTCGACGGCTGGTCAGGTATCGTTCCCCCCAGATTCGTTTTCTGCCGATAACGCAACGGAACGGTTACCTCCGCTGCCGAATCCACGTAATCGGGACCCATATTCCATTCGAGACCCAGGTTGTAATGCCCCTCGGGCCCGAGGTGATTGGCAGTACTGTTGGTGAAGACGACCAGCATGGCGCCTATGTCCACGTTTGAGTCGGGACCTGGAAAGCGTTCCAGGAACGGGAGGTTGATGCCCGGCGCGAGTATGCTGTGAACGCCCGCGTGCCAGGTGCCGAAGCAAGCGATCTTGTGTTGATTACACAGCGAGAAGAATTGAAGATCGAAGTCTGAAACCGCGTCCCCCGAGGTTCCCGTGACCCGGTAGTAAATGTCGTCCAGGTTGCCCTGCTGGGCTTGCAGCCCGAAATCTGCAAGGGTCTTGTCGGCATTCAGCCAGGCCAGGTCCACACTGGGGTCGTTCGGAAAGTTCTTCACGAACAGAGTGTGGGGTAAATAGGAATGAACGACTTCTATCTGGTTGCCCCAGTAGGAGTCCGCCTGTCGGAGCAGCATCGACTGCAAAATCACCCCTGCGCCCCCGTAACTGAAACCCAGCAGGGTCAGCCCCCCGTTGGGGTCTCCCCCGTAGGCCACCGCCTGGCTGGCTGCCAGCCCCAGCCGCCACGAGTTTGACAGGCCGGAAAAGTACCCCCACCAACCCATGGGGTTAATACCGCCCACCTGGTGGAGAGTGACGTCAGGCCAATGTCCTGCGCAGGGCTTTACGACAACGTAGCCGTCCTCCCAGAAATTTGGATCGGTACAGGTAGTAGGCATGGTGGTCCAGCCGGATAACAGGATCTGTATGTCAGCCTGGGGATTACCCTGTTCGTGAAGAAACACCACGGGATGGTTCCAGTATCCACCCGGCGGCACATAGGGTGCCTGATCGACATAACACTGGGACGTGTTATAGGCGCCGTAGGTACCGACTTCTCCCGGGGGACAGTCAAAGAAGTCATCAGGGTCACCGGATGTGCCCTGGCCAAATGCCTGGCTGGCGACAAGACAAACGAGGAGGGAGAGGAGCGTTTTCATGCTTTGCATTTTCCCGAACCAGTGAAGCAGATGAAGGCGGGCTTGATTCAAGCTGGTAATTCCATCACCGGCCGCCGGGACTCATCCCTTGCCTGACGGCAAGCTTAACCCAGAATGCATTCCCTGGCTCTATCCAGTTCACATCTTCGAAAGGCCCGGAATATAACGAAGCAGAACAGAATCCGGACAGACGCACCCCGCTTTCGCTTAACTAATTGATTTTACGAGGTAAAATTGGTCGGGACGACAGGATTTGAACCTGTGACCACCACACCCCCAGTGTGGTGCGCTACCAGACTGCGCTACGCCCCGAGATCACCTGTGCACACGCTCCGGCGAGGGCGGGATTATACTCAATACCCCGGGTGAGACAAAGCTATTTTGGGGGGGTGAGGACCTTCAGGACGTCCTCGAGTTCCTCGATGGTTTCCTTGATCACGGCCTGCAATTCTACCGTGACTGTGCCATCCCCACCCTCGTCAGTCATGCGCTGCCGGGCGCCACCAATGGTGTAGCCCTGGTCGTACAACAGGCCGCGAATCTGCCGGATGGTCAGCACATCTTCACGCTGGTAATAGCGGCGATTGCCGCGGCGTTTAACGGGTTTTAACTGGGGGAATTCCTGCTCCC
>CAJIAY010000291.1_pt1 | contig 10458 bp, 11 predicted proteins | sample 9199221 | NCBI WGS metagenome assembly CAJIAY01 (sample SAMEA7708283, study PRJEB35096) | sediment metagenome | biome: marine neritic benthic zone biome [ENVO:01000025]; feature: sediment [ENVO:00002007]; material: shallow marine sediment [ENVO:03000034] sea grass bed [ENVO_01000059] ...
CGAAATAGCGTGAATTTCCCGGGTTTCCGGCTGAATTTGCTCCACAATGGTCTGGCATCGAGTGGCACATGATGAAACTGGGGGAACTGCTGATAGAGCAGGGCAAACTCTCCGAACGCGATGTGGAGAGGGCCCTGCTGGCGCAGTCGGAGATGGGCGACCGCTTCGGCCAGGTACTGGTGAAACTGGGCCTGGTCTCGGAGCAGGACGTCGCCAGCGCCCTCAGCCGCCAGCTCGATATCCCGCTGCTGGCATCCGCTGACTACCCCGAAGAGCCCATTCACCTCGAGGGCCTGTCCAGGGACTTCCTGTTCAACAACAACGTGGTACCCGTTGCCAGCGGTAACGGGGAGGTCCGCTTTGTCGCCACCGAACCGCAGGATCCCTTCCTGGTGAAAGCCCTGCAGATGGCGCTGGACAAACCGGTGTCCGTGGCCCTGGGGCTCGAGACCGATATCGGCAAGGCGATCCAGCGCTACCTGGAGGACAGCGAGGAAGAGGAGGAGTCGGAAGACGGCTTCTTCGGCGACCAGGGCGACGACGACTTTATCGAGCACCTGAAGGACCTGGCCAGCGAGGCCCCGGTCATCCGCCTGGTCAACCAGATCATCCACCGGGCGCTGGACATGAAGGCATCGGATATCCATATCGAGCCCTTCGAGGACGGGCTGCACCTGCGCTATCGCGTGGACGGTGTGTTGCAGCTGTATCCCGATCCCCCTGCGCACAGCCTCGCCCCGGCGATCGCATCGCGCATCAAGCTGCTGTCGCAGATGAACATCGCGGAACGGCGCCTGCCGCAGGACGGCCGCATCATGACGCGCGTGAAGGGCCACGAGCTGGACCTGCGCGTCTCCACGATCCCCACGGTGCACGGCGAGAGTATCGTCATGCGGGTACTGGATCGCGGCAGCATCAGGCTGAACCTGTCGGTCATGGGGTTCAGTGACGACAACCTCGTGCGCTACCGCGAGCTGTTGTCGCGGCCCCACGGCGTGCTGCTGCTGACCGGCCCCACGGGTTCGGGCAAGACGACCACGTTGTACGCCTCCCTGGCCTCGCTGGACTCCGGCGCGCTGAAGATCATCACGGTGGAGGATCCGGTCGAGTACCAGCTCGAGGGTATCAACCAGATCCAGGTGCAGTCCCAGATCGAACTGGATTTTGCGCGGTCGCTGCGCGCCATCCTGCGGCAGGATCCGGACATCATCATGATCGGCGAGATGCGCGACACGGAGACGGCGAAGATCGGCGTGCAGTCCGCCCTCACCGGCCACCTCGTGCTGTCCACGCTGCATACCAACACGGCCTCCAGCGCCATCACCCGACTGGAGGACATGGGTGTCGAGCGCTACCTGATTACATCGTCCGTCAACGGGGTGCTGGCCCAGCGTCTCGTGCGAACGCTGTGCGAAAGCTGCAAGGCTCCGGAAGAACTCGACGCGGCGGATCTCGAACAGACCGGCCTGCGCGCGCTGGTGGACTCCGACACCTGTACCGTCTACAAGGCCGTGGGCTGCGATGCCTGCATGCAGACCGGGTATGCGGGGCGGACCGGGATTCACGAGCTCTTCGTACTGGACGACGACATGCACCGGGTGATCATGGAAGGCGCGGATGCCACCGAACTCCACGCCACTGCCCGGGAGCAGGGTATGCGCACACTGTACGAGGATGGGCTGCGCAAGGTGGTGCAGGGCGTAACCTCGCTGGACGAGGTATTGCGCGTGACCCGTGACCAGCGCGAGGAAGACGAGCTGTCCTCGGGCGCCCACGTCAGCGTGGCCGATACCGAGTTCATGTCGGTGTAGCGGGCATGCCTTCGTTTACCTACAAGGCCATCGGCCGCGACGGAAAAGCCCTCGCCGGAACGGTGGAGGCGACCGGGCTGGAACTGGCATCCCGGCAGCTGCGGTCGCAGGGCCTGACCCTGTTGAAACTGGAAGCAGGCAGTGGCCAGGCGCCGGCGGCGGGCTCCCGTGCGGGCGGCAGGGGGCCCGGCCGGCAGGAGATTCTCTCCATGACCAGTGAACTGTCGGTGCTGCTGCGCGCCGGCCTCCCGCTGGACCGGGCGCTCAAGGTATTGATCGACATGTCGGCGCAGCCGCGCATGGTTGAACTGCTCAACGACCTGCTCAAGGCAGTGAAAGGCGGCAAGCCACTGAGCCAGGGGCTGGAGTCCTACCAGGAGACCTTCGGCACCTTCTATGTCAGCATGGTGCGCTCCGGCGAGGCCAGCGGACAGCTGGCCGAGGTGCTCGCCCGGTTGGTGGAGCACCTCGAGAAGGCCAAGGCCAACCGGGACACCGTCGTGTCCGCGCTGATCTATCCCTCGATCCTGGCTGTCGTTTCCATACTGTCCGTATTGTTGATGCTCGGTTTCGTCGTGCCGCAGTTCGAGCTGTTGTTCGAGGATATGGGCGAGGCGCTCCCCGCGATGACCCGACTCGTCATCAGCGGCGCGGGTTTTCTCGAGAGCTTCGGTCTCATCATCGTACTCGTGGTCGTGGGCGTGGTGCTCTACCTGCGCCGCTGGTTGCGCACGGAGCAGGGCCAGGCCGCGTTGCACAGGAGGGCCCTCGCGTTGCCCGTTGCCGGCAACATCGTCTTCGAGTACGAGGTGTCCAAGTTCGCCCGCACCGTCGGTACGCTGATGGGCAACGGCGTCTCGCTGCTCAAGGCCATCTCCATCGCGATAGACACGGTGGGCAATACGGTCATACGCGAAGCGCTGGAGGTGCTGCCACCGGCGGTAAAGGCCGGCAGGCGCATGTCGGCCGCTCTCGAGGAAACCAACATGTTCACGCCCATGGTCATCCAGATGACCCGGGTGGGCGAGGAATCGGGCAGCCTGGATGAAATGATGCTGGAACTGGCGGACGTGTTCGACGCCAACGTGCAGTCCGGTGTCAAGCGCGGGCTGACCCTGCTGGAGCCCGTGCTGATCCTGGGCATGGGTTTCATCATCGGCATGATCATCATCGCCATCCTGATGGGAATCCTGTCGGTGAACGACCTGGCAATTTAACAGCCGCAGTGAACGCGGCGGGAAGTGATAGGCAATAGTCGAGGAAGTGATGAACGGAAAAACGAATGCGCGGCGAATGTCGAAGAACACCGGAGGCTTCACCCTGGTCGAGCTGCTGGTGGTGCTGGCCATCCTGGGCCTGCTCATGGGTCTCGTCGGCCCGCAGGTGTTGAACCGCCTCGGCGGCGCGAAGACCGATACCGCGGGGCTGCAGATCAGGGACCTGGAGCAGTCGCTGGAACTTTACAAGCTCGACGTGGGCCGATTCCCCACGACCGACCAGGGTTTGCAGGCGCTGGTCGCGGCGCCGCAGGGCGTCGTGGGCTGGAACGGGCCCTACCTCAAGAAGTCGGAGGTGCCCCTCGATCCCTGGAATAACGAGTACCAGTACAGGTATCCGGGCGAACAGGGTGAGCTGGACATTTTTTCACTGGGCCAGGACAACTCGCCCGGCGGGGATGGTGAAGATGCGGACGTGGGCAACTGGCAGTAAGGCGGCCGGCAGCGGTCAGTCGCAGGAAATGACTGAGCGGGGGTTCACGCTCATGGAGATCGTGGTCGCGATGGCGGTGGCGGGACTCGTGCTCGCCGTCAGCGTGCCGGCGGCTGCACGGTTTTACGAGTCCATGCAGTACCGCGCCGCCGTCCGGGATGTGGTCACATTGTTTTCGACCGCGCGTCACCGGGCGGTGCAGGAGGGGCGCGTGACGGACGTGAGGATCAAGCCCCGGGCGAGGGAAATGCGGCTCGACGAAGCCGTCACGCGGCTGCCGTCGGACCTGGGATTTTCGGTGAGTTCGGCGGCCGAGCTCAACGACGACGACACGGCTGTCATTCGCTTTTACCCGGAAGGCGGCTCCAGCGGCGGTGGAGTCACCATCGACATGCCCGGGCGTACCGGTGTGCGCATTAACGTGGACTGGTTGATCGGCGGAATTTCGCAGGAGAGGTATGCGCTCAATTAGGCGACAGTCGTCACGGGGTTTCTCGTTGCTGGAGATGGTGGTTGCAATGGCCGTCCTGTCCCTGTGCCTCAGCGTCCTGTACCAGGCCGCGTCGGGCGCAACGCGCAACGTGCGTACTGACGAACGCTATGCCTACGCGGTGGAACTGGCGCGATCGCTGCTGGCGAGCAACGGCAGCGTGGCTGCCTCCGGTGTGAGCGCCCGGGGTGAAACGGCCGGCGGTTTTTACTGGCAGGCGACGACCTCGCCGGTCGCTCTCGATGGTGACAGGCTGCCGCCGGGTTCGCTGCACAACATCGAGGTCGCGGTGAACTGGCGCGACGGCAGCAGGAATCGCTCCGTGGTGCTGCACTCGGTGGTTCCCGGGGTGTTGCCGCAATGAGCCGCGTGCAGGCAGTCATCCGCGCGAACCCCACCACGCGTGGATTCACGCTGGTCGAGGCCGTGGTCGCGCTGGCGGTCCTCTCGCTGTTGATGACGACCGTGCTCGCGGCGCTGCGTGCCTTCGGTAATACGCAGCAATCGCTGGAGACCGTCACCGGGCGAACGGACGAGGTGCGCGCGGTGAGTAATTTCCTCCGCGAGAGCCTGGAAGCGACCGTGGTGGGCACCGACGATGGCGGCGGCCTGAGCTTTGGCGGTAGTAACCAGGGCGGCGGCCAGGAACTGTCTTACTTCGCCGGTGATGAGAACGGGTTCGAGTGGAAAGCCAGGATGTTGTTCGGAGAAACCTATGGCGGTACGTTCCTGGTACGCGTGGCACGCGTGGAGGACACGCTCGAGCTGTTATGGCAGCGCCCGCCCAGGTCCCGGCTCCTGCCCGACTGGGAGGAGGCGATGTCCCGCCTGCTGGTGAACGACCTGCAGGAATTCGAGGTTGCCTACCGCGGCGGCGTGGACGCCGGGTGGCAGGGCCAGTGGGTAGGGGAAGAGCCCCCCGACCTCGTGCGAGTGGCGATCAGGGCAAACGACCGCTACTGGCCGGAGCTGATCATGGCGGTGCAGCGATGAACGCGCCAAGGCAACAGGGTGTGGCGCTGGCCATCGTGCTCTGGTTCCTGGCGGGTATGACCCTGCTGGTGTCCGGTATCACCTACCTCGCGCGTGTCGATACACAGATGGCGCAACTGCATCGCGACCGGGCAGCCGCGGTGGCCGCCGGTGACGGCGCGATCCTGCTGATGCTGGCGGCATTCGCGAACCGGGATACATCGCCGGGGGAGCAAGAGTCCACGGCGCTGCAGGGCGAGTACCGCGTCGGGGACCAGTCGGTTGCCGTCGTCATGGTGCCCACGCCGGGGCTGGTGAACCTCAACTCGGCGCCCGCTGCGTTGCTGGAGCGCCTGTTCAGCAGCGCCGCCCGGCTGCCGGCCGCCGACGCGACGGCACTGGCACAGTCGGTGGTCGGCTGGCGCGAGCGCCGCGACCCGTCCCTGCCCGAGGAGTTGGGCGGGCCGTTGCTCGCGGCGGAGGACCTGCTCCAGGTGCCGGGCATGAGCCGCGCGCTGTGGGATGTTTTGCGTGACCACGTGGTCGTGGAGGGTGGCGCTTCCGGGAGTTCGCCGGATATGGCGCTGGCGCCGGAGTCGCTGCGTGCGGCGCTCGGGAAGCCGGGTGCCGCGACCTCGGGCGAGGCCGGTTCCGGGGCGGCCAATGCGCAATCTTACCGGGTGGACGCGTTGGTCACCACGGGTGGACGCACCTGGCTGCGCCGCAAATGGGCCATTCTCGGGTCAGGTGCGGGCGGCCTGCCCTGGCGTTTCTCGCGCGTCGAGGCGCCCCGTGTGCAGGCCGGTTATCGCTCCGGCTATTGAAATCGTGAAGGTGTTGGATGTTTGAAAATACGCAGAATTGGGAACTGTTCGGTTACGACATACGGCAGGTCGGCAGCCACTGGCGCGCTGCGTGGCGGGAGTACCTATGGGGCAGTGAATCGCCCGTCATGGCCCGCCTCGACGAGCCGGTGAGGGTGCGTCGCGGCGATCGCGAGCTGTATTACTTTGCCGGTAAACCGATGCCCCACGCGGACGCGGCGAGCTGCGACGCGGTGATGCTGCCTGACGACGATGTCCTGCTGAAAACCCTCGAGCTGCCGCTGGCGGCGGAAACGGACCTCGATGCCGTGATGGCGCTCGAGGTTGCGGCGAACAGCCCCTTTCCCGAGGACGATACCGTGTCCGGGTGGACTGTCACGGGCAGGTCCGAAGAGCGCCTGCGGGTGGGCCTTGCGATCGCCTCGAGGAGTGCAGTGATGAGCTACCTCGGGCGTTATTTCGACTGCCGCGATCCGCAGGCTTACGAGGTCTGGGCGCGTATCGACGGTTCGGTGGTGGTGTTGCAGGGCTTCGGCGAGTTACGCCGCCATGGAAGGTACCGCCAGCGCCTCGCGAAAATGGCGGGGCTGGCGTGCATTTGCGGCCTGCTGGTCATCGCGGTTGCAGGCACCTACGCGGCCACCAGTTACTTCAAGCTGCAGCACTACCGTGATATGTCGGCGCTGGTGCAGCGGGACTCGTCCGATGCCTCCCGTGCCCGTGAGTCGCTGCTTGTTTCCAGCGAGACAATCGCCGCGGTCAACAGCTACGTCACCAGTTACCCCAACCCGCACATCGAGCTTGCCAGGTTGACCCGGCTACTCGGTGATGACGCTTCGATCGTTGAATTCGAGATGGCGGGTAGCGAACTCAAGGTCCGGGGGCAGGCGAGGGATGCCGCCGAGGTTGTGCAGCAGCTGACGCGCGAACCCGCGTACCGGAAAGTGACCTCGCCGCAGGCGATCACGCGGATGGGCAATACCGGCTTTGAGCAATTCCATCTCGATATAACGCTTGCGGGAGCCGGCTCATGAGTTGGCTGGCGGCAAACAAACGCGTCGCGCTCATCGTCGCGGCGACGCTGGCGGTCCCTGTCGTTCTGGTGCTGTACGCCGTGGTGAGCCTCGCCTCGCTCGGGCTCGAATTCCAGGACGAAATCGACAGGCTGGAGCCGCGCATTGCCCGCATGCTGGGTGTGACGCAGGCGGAGGAGCGATTGCTGGCGGCTGCCGACAGGACCGGCGCGAGTATCGAAAACCTCGTGTACGCGATGGGCGACGAACCCGATGCGGTCGCCGCGACCCTGCAGAAAAACGTGCGCGGCATCCTGTCGGGTGCGGGCCTCGAGGTGGCGGACAGCCGTATCGAAAGGTCTGAGCGCGACGGTGACTTCGACGTGATCGGCGTGGCGGTGTCGGTAACCGGCGGCATCGACGCACTGGACGCAGCGCTGCATGACCTCGTCGAGCATAAGCCCCTCCTGTTGGTGACTGATATCAGTGTTGCCCCCATGCGCAGCACATTGCGCATGGAAAGAAAGCAGGCGCCGCAGGTCCTGTCCGCGAAGATGAACCTGCAGGCATTGGTGGGTGTAGAATGAGCAGGTGGCGGCGCATTGCAGACCGGTACCTGGGGGCAGGTGGCGCGGGGTCGACCGAACGGAAAGTGGAATTGCTGGCCATCGGCCTGGGACTGCTGCTGATACTGCAGCTTGTATACAGCGGGATCAGCCTGGCCACGCTGTCCGGGCCGGACGCCGTCCTGCCAAGCCTTGAGGGTGTTGCGGACGCGCAGCCGGTGCCGGTGGATCGGGTCACCGCGGAGCAGCGGGAGGCAATGGGCGCGCGCCCGCTGTTCTGGACGTCCCGCCGTCCTTCGATCGGGTCGAGCGAGACCGCGGCCGCCGCCGGGAAGCGCGGTCAATTGGACAAGGTCAGGGTCATGGGCGTGTTCGGCTCCGGCGCGACCGCGGGCGCCATCGTCCTGGTGGAGGACGAACGGCAGCGAATGTTGCTGGGGGAGGAACTGCAGGGGTGGACGCTGGACGCGGTGCACCAGGACCGCGTGGATTTTTCCCGGGCCGACAGGCAGGAAACGCTCCATCTCGTGAAGGGCGATATCAGGACCGCGGCGCTAAGCCCCGGAGCAAAGAACAAGAATGAGGCCGCCGGCACCCAGCGACGGGAGGCGGCCAGGGCAGAGCGCAGGAAGGACAGGAAGGAAAGGAGCCTGCGCAGACAAGATAACGAAAACAGAAAAGATAACGAAAAAAGGGGGACATCCCCGGCCCGCCTGGGCTTTGGGAATTAGGGTGATGAATACCATGACTAGCAAACCGTATGGCTCCAGGGTGCACTCCCTGTTGCACAGATTGATCCTGTCTTTATGGCTGGCCCTGCTCGCGAGCTGCGTTGCGCCGCAGGACAGGGAAGCCGGGGAGGATGCCGCGGGTGCGGGCGTACCGCTCGAGCCGGAGGCGGCGGAGCCGATCGTTGACGCCTCCGCGGAGTTGTCGACATCGGCCGCGGCGCTGGCGCAGGACAAGCAGAAGGAGAAGGCCCGTCGGCAGCCGATTATTTACCGCGGCGATGACCGGACAGTCAGGATGCCCGCGACCGATGCCCCGATACGCATGCTGGGGGACGATGTCAGCCTCAACTTCGAGCAGGCGCCACTGGATGAGGTGCTGCACGCCATCATGGGGGATGTCCTGAACCTGGATTACATGGTCGACCAGCCGGTGAAGGGTGAGGTCACCCTGCGCACCCGCACACCGATACCCCGCGACCAGTTACTGAAGGTGCTGGAGTCGCTGCTCAAGTCCAATAATGCCCTGATGATCCGGAAACCGGACGGCCGCTACCTGATCACGGCGGCGAACGTCGGCGGCAGTTATGCGCCGCGGGTCTCGAACCCCAACAGCAACGCGGTCGGGTACAGCACCGTGGTGGTACCACTGCAGTATATCAGCGCCTCGGGCATGGCCGAGGTGCTGGAGCCCGTGGCCGAGGAAAACTCGATCCTGATGGTCGACAACACCCGCAACCTGCTGATGCTGGCGGGAACCCGGGAGCAGTTGGACGGCTGGCTCGACCTCGTGGCCACCTTTGACGTCGACCTGCTGAAGGGCATGTCGGTGGGGCTGTTCCCGCTGGAAAACAGCGATGTCGAGGAGGCGGCGGCAGGCCTGGAGGCGCTGCTGGAAACCGGCGGCGGGGACGACCGCGCCGGGCCGCTCTCCAGGCTCGTGCGAGTCGTACCGGTCCAGCGGCTTAACAGCATCATGATCGTGACGCCGCGCAGCGAATACCTGGATATCCTCGGTACCTGGATCGAACGCATGGACAGCGCGCCGGATTCGCGCTGGGAGAAACGGCTCTTCGTCTACCCGGTGCAGAACACGTCCGCCTCGCGCCTGGCGGAACTGCTCAACGGTATCTATGCCGATACGACGACCACCAAGTCGGGCGGCATCAGCCGGCGCGAATCCGGGGGGCCGGGTGTCGGCGTGGCGCCGGGCATGGCGATGGAAACCCTGAGTGACGGCCCCGGCGGACCCGGTGGCCCGGGGAGGGGTATCGGCAGCGGCTCCTCGCTGACCAACCTGCCGAACTCCACCGGGGCGGACATCGGGGTTTCCGCCATGAGCATGACCTCGGACATCAGTGGCACCAATTCCCCGCTGCAGGGGGTGCGTGTGGTGGCGGACGACGAGAACAACGCGTTGATGATCTACGCTACGGGTGTGCAATACGACATCATCAAGGATGCGCTGGTGCAGCTGGATGTGGTGGCGACCCAGGTCATCATCGAGGCCAGCATCCTCGAGGTCACACTGACCGACGAACTGCGCTACGGGGTGGAGTGGAAATTCAACAACAGCCTTTCCGATGGGTATGACGGTGAGGGCATCCTGACCCAGATTGGTCGGGCGCCAAGAGCGCTGTTACCCGGTTTCTCCTACGTGGTAACGAACGGTGCCGGCAATATCCAGGCGGTGCTCAATGCCCTCTCGGAACAGTCCCTGATCAACGTGATCTCGACACCCTCCGTCATGGTGCTGGACAACCATACGGCTTACATTCACGTGGGCGACCAGGTGCCGATTATCGACCAGCAGAGCACCAGCGACGCCAGCGACACCTCGCGCATCACCCAGTCGGTCACCTACAAGGACACGGGTGTGCAACTCTCTGTGACGCCTTCGGTCAATGCCGGCGGACTGGTGACCATGGACGTGGAGCAGTCGGTGACCGACGTGGGCCCGATCGACGCTGCGACGGAACAGCGCACATTCCTCGAGCGCAGCATCATGAGCAAGGTGGCGGTGCGCTCCAACCAGTCTGTGGTGCTGGGGGGGCTGATCCGGCAAAACGCAAGCAAGGGCGAGGAGGGCATTCCCTTCCTGCACACCATGCCCCTGGTCGGGCCGCTGTTCGGCGCGACGGCCAAGGAGGATAGGCGTACCGAATTGCTCGTGATCATCACGCCGCGGGCATTGTACAGCGAAGACGAACTGCGGCAGGTGAGCAAGGAGATGCGTTCGAGGATTCGGCACATGGAACTGATCGATGTTCCAGGGGTGAGAGCGCGGGTGCATGCAACGGACATTGCGATAGATGTCGTTTAACCAGGCGGATACCGACAAACG
>CAJIAY010000295.1_pt1 | contig 10432 bp, 6 predicted proteins | sample 9199221 | NCBI WGS metagenome assembly CAJIAY01 (sample SAMEA7708283, study PRJEB35096) | sediment metagenome | biome: marine neritic benthic zone biome [ENVO:01000025]; feature: sediment [ENVO:00002007]; material: shallow marine sediment [ENVO:03000034] sea grass bed [ENVO_01000059] ...
CCAGAAAACCGCTGTTGTCCCCGGGGTTCCCGCCCTCCAGGGGGAAGTCCTGCGTGAACACGTTCGTCATGTCCTTGTCCTCATAGGTCCAGCGCAAGCCGGCGGTCAGCACAAGGTCATCCGTGAGGTTGTAGTCGGCCTGGCCGAAAATGGCGTAACTCTCGTGCTCCTGCTCATTGACGTCACGGGAACCCGTGCCGGCGATGAACAGGTTGCTGTCCGAACCCAGGGCAATCTGGCTGGTGTCCTCGCCCACCGTCGTCGTGCGGTCGTTGTCGAGCTCCTGGTAGTAATAGTAAAGACCCGCGACGTAAGTCAGCCTGTCTCCTTCCCCGGTGACCCGAAATTCCTGCGTCCACTGTTCCTGATCCGCGTCGTTGACGCGGTAGGCGCCGTCAAGGTTGGTAAACAGGATTTCGGCATCATCGTAGGATTCGTGTGAGCGATAGGCCGTAATGCTGGTTAACAGCAGCGAGGCGACGTCCCAGTCAACCTGGAGTGAAATACCCTCGTCCTCATTCTCGGATTTCGGCTTCTGGGCCGCCGTTACCGTGTAGTCATAAAAATCACGCTGGTCCAGGACAACGCCACCGCCGTCCACCGTGAACTGGTCCGTGGGGCCGTTGGCCGGAGGCGGATTGAGCGCGGGGTTGGGAGGCAGGGAGCCGCCATTCTGGGGGAAGAAATTATTCTTCCACGATCCGGCGCCACAGCATATCTCGTTCACCTCCGAGTGGTCGGCAATCAGGCGCATGGTGAGTTCATCGCTCGGCGTGTACAGTGCCTGCCCGCGCACTCCCCAGCGGTCCCGGTCATTGAGTTCGTCGTCCTCCTTGACACCTCCCAGACCAATCCTGTCGACGTAACCGTCGCGCTCCATGTAAAAGCCCGTCGCGCGCACGGCCAGGACATCCTCGATAAGCGTCAGCGACTTGGCGCCGCTGGCGCCAAACAGGTCATAATCGCCCGCGGTTGTCTCCAGGAACCCGGTTCCCTCGAAATCCGGGGCAACACTGTTGATCGACACCGCCCCGGCGGGCGTGTTCCGCCCGAACAGGGTGCCCTGGGGACCACGCAGGACTTCCACGGAACCAACGTCAACCAGGTTATTGATCATGGAGCCCTGGCGGGCCCGGTAGACGCCATCGACATACAGGCCGACGGAGGACTCGAGGCCGAAGTTTTGCGAGCTGGTGAACACACCGCGAATCTGGAATGTCGTCGTCGTCGATGTCTGGGTCTGCCCGACAATCAGGCTGGGCGCATTGACCTGCAGGTCGAACATGTCCTTGACGCCGGATTTCTCGATCATCTCCGCACTGAACGCGGACACGGCGACCGGCACGTCCTGCAGGCTTTGTTCGCGCTTCTGGGCGGTGACGACGACCTCTTCCAGCATGCCCTGGGCATGGATAGAGGGGGCGAGGAGTATTGCGAGAGCGGTGACGGTGGCGGCTGCCACCCTGTGCTGTTGACGCGTCTTGTCCATATTCAGGCCCATTTATCTGTTATTGGCTTTGACCAACTCGATCATACACGCCTACCGCTGCCCAAGGCCAGACTTCATGACTCCAGGCAGCTTTTTTGCTCTACTGCCCGGAGCGATTCCTGTAGGATTGGGGTCCAAAAGGATCGCCCGCCAAGTCTTCTGTTATGACGTGGAACCAAAAGCTTGCACTGCTGTTCCTGTGCGCCGTTACGTTCTTCACCTGGGGTACGTCGATGGTCGCGTTCGGCGTGTTTCCGTACCGTATCCTGCAACCCCACATCGACGAGATGGCGGCCTGGCTGGAAGGCGTTGGCGAGGGAGAGCAGCTGACCCTGGGAGAGAAGATAGCGGCGGATTTCTTCGGCAAGGACACGCGTCATACCGGGCGGGTCGTCACCGTCAAGAAGCTGAAACTTGACCTTAGACCCGTGCGGGACCCGCAGGGGCTGCTCAAGGACTCCCCACAGGCGCCGAGCTATTTCTCCCGCGTCGAGGATGGCTATTTCGTCTTCTACACGATGTTGAACATGCCCGATGCAAAATTCGGGGCGCTCATCGTTTCCGGGCAGGGCGAACTGGTGCAAGTGATACCGGTGCCGGGCAGCCAGGTCGAGACGGGACAGGGCGCGGTTACGGAGGACGGGAATTTTGTCTTCACCACCGACGGCAAGCTCCTCGTCACCGACGCCTGTGGCGGCACGCGATATTCGCAGGCAGAACCGGGCGACAACTTTCACCATCGCGCGAGCGGTTACGACGACACGGTCTGGGTCTGGAACGCCGACGAGGGGCAACTGTTCGACATTGAAAGCGGAAGAGTCATAAAGCGTTTTTCCCTCACCGAGCTGATCGGGGCCAACGAGGATACCGCGGTTCTCGAGGCACGACTGATCAAGATGAATATGGAGGGAAAATATTCCCGCTGGCAATACAGCGACCTCCGGGAAAATCCCGACATCCCGTTGAACCTCATCTCCCTGGAGGACCCGTTTCATCACAACGATATCGACGTGCTCTCGCCGAAAATGGCGCCCTATTTCCCGGATTTCAAAGTGGGTGACCTGCTGCTCTCGTTTCGCTCCATCAACCTGATCACGGCCATCGACCAGGACACGCTGAAGATCAAGTGGTTCAGTTACGGCGAATTTTCCAGGCAGCATGATCCCGACTGGGGCCACAACGGTGAGATCATCGTGTATGACAACCGGTCGCACTCGACCCACTCGAGAATCATATCGATAGACGTCGAGACGAAGCGGCCGAGGGTGCTGGTGGCCGGGGAGGACTTCAGTTTCTTCCAGTATGCCGGGGGCAACCAGGACCCCCACCCAGACGGGCGGATACTATTCACCAACAGCCCGGAAGCCCTGCAGGTGGATGCAGACAACGAGGTCACGTTCTATTTCCAGAACCGGCACGAGGAGACGAAGCAGGCTGCCTGGATTACGACGGTGCACTATGTGCCGGAAGAGGAGTTCCGCAGCTGGGTCGACGCCTGCCAGGGGTAGCGAATGCGGGCGGCTATTGTGGAAGCCGCTCTTGCCGCACGCGGCCAAGAAACATCGCCGCAAGAGCCGCGCAGAATAGCGGTATGGTTGCGGGGGCGGGAACCTCGCTGAAGAACCACGCACCCACATCGTGGCCGCTGTTGATGTTCTGGAAATCGCCGTTATTGGCGGCGAGATAGATATTCTCGGCAACATACCCGGTCGCCTGAAACACCGTTTCAACCTCACTACCATCGGCCGTATAGGCGAAAAGTTGTCGCAATCGCCCGATCCCGATGTCCGCATCGAACCCCGGCACAAACCCGTAGACATCAAAGAAGTTATTGAACTCCTGGATCTGGGGGTTGCTGAAATAGGAAACGCTGCCGATCCCACCCGTCCAATAGGTAGGTATGGTGGCTGTATAGAGGTCACTGATATCCAGCAGTGAAGCCCACCTCAGGCCGGTCATGTCATTGCCGCCCAGCCAGCCATCACACACACCGGTGAGCGGGTCACACACGTTGGCGATATCACCCCAGCTGTAGTCGACGAAATCGACCGGCTGCAGCCATGCGTTCCCATCGACATACACCGGCGGCATCAGCACCGCGCTCGCAGGCACCGCCCAACCGAGCACCAGCACGAGGAGCCACCTGACAAGGAGCTTGGGCACTTCTACCCCCCCAAGAAGTTTCTTGCGCCCCCGGCGAGGGAAGGCGCACCATTCTGGCTCAAATATTAGCATCTAATTCGATTGGCAGGCGATTGTGCACCCTCACGGTGCCGTAATGCCACTCAGCGCATGACACCCGTGGCCTGATTCTTGCTACCTGATGACCCTGTTCCAACCAGGAAGGCACCGCCATGTCGCAAGAATCATTAAAAAGTGATGCAGACTACCGTTCCCGCCTACAGGCGGAGCTTTCGTGGCGGATGCAGCCCGGCATCCTGGGCAAGCACTCCTCCAGCCAGCAGTCCGTGCACACCCTGCTCGGCTACTTCCTCGCCGACCGGGATTCACCCTCGCCATTTCCCGGCAGGGATGTCCTGGTCGACCAACACCTGTTCCAGTGGGGCGTCGCCCCGCCGCTGGAAAAAGTCATTGCATCCGAGCGCGAACTCGATTTCCTGCTGGCCCTACCGGAAATCTACCGCAACAGTGTCTCCGTCATCGAGCCCTGGGAGAACGTGGGCATCAATATGCAGGGCGAGGCGGTGCGCGCCTCAAAGAATATCGCCTACCTGCTGCAGCAGATTGCCGATGCCGACACGATTCTCTTCCCGGTATGGCAAAGCGGAGCACACAATCCACGGCAACTCGCACAGGTCATGAGTTCGGGTATTGCCACGGTGGTCCAGGGCGGGGACCCGTCCGTTCACGACCCAAGCACATTCGACGGATCCGCCGCAGGCCTCGAAGACATACTTACCATCGTTGAAGAACTGCTGATGTGCCGCTCACCCAGCAGCGGGCCTTCGATATTTATTTGCCTCGGGCACCAGCTCGCGGCAGCCGCGCAAATCCGGCTCATCAGGCGCGCCGCCAGCGAAGTGGAGCAGCTCGCCGACCTGCCCCTCGACCAGGATGCGCAGCAACTGCACTCCCTCAAACGCGTATGCCGCAGAATCGCGGGGGTCGGCGAAACGCTGCCCGTTATCAAGGACGGCGAAACCATCGCCATGGGATGGGATGACCCGCGCTTTGCCGTGGCCCGCAATGAACAGTTTGAAATCGGCACCCGAAAGCTGGTGCCCTATCGAAGACGCAGCAACAGCAGCCATATCCCGGGTGAGCTCCATGATGCCCACGCACTGGCTGCTGACGAACTCGAAGGCGTCATCGACACCATGCTGAAGACCGAAAGGCAGCTCAACATCGAGATGTTCCACGGCGACGAGGTCAACGAGGAGGCGGCCCTGTTTGCGAGCTGGGCCTTCAAACTGCTGCACGATACCCTGGTGCCGATGCGGCACAGCGTGGCCGTCAGTCCCGTGTCGTGGTTGCTCTGCCTGCCCTATGCGGTGGAGATCCTGTCACAGACACAGGTGGATGAAGCCACCTGGACGGAAGTCTCCACCACCTGCATCTATTACAAGGACTGGGAGACTCACAGCATGCGCCGGTCGTTCACCTGCCAGTTCCACCCGGAACTGATGGCAGACATAAGGGATATCGGCGGACGGGCGGCCCCGCGCTATGCGGAGCTGAAGGACAATGACGGGGTCAGGATGCTGGCGCGCCTCCTGTACCACGGGATGCAGGAGTAGGCACCCCGCTAGAAACAGCCTGACGGAAAATCACACGCGTCACCGGTGCCGTCGCCGTCGGTATCCAGCTGGTCAGGGTTGGCGATATTGGGGCAATTATCCACGCTGTCGCCCACGCGATCACCGTCCGCATCAGTGTGATAGGCCGCGTCGTAGTTCGGGTCGTGTCCATCCGTGATCGACTGGGCAATGGCATGCAGGTCCGTGATGTAGCTCGGGCCATAGGAGTAGGTGGATAAATCCACGTCGTAAAGTGAGTTCAGCCAGACCAACCGGCCCAGGTCCTTGAGGATATCCCCCGCGTGGCCCAGTGTGTCGGTGAAGATGGAGTTGGATGCGGGCCCGGTGAGATTCTGCACATCCGGCAGGTTCTGCGCGGCGAACAGGTTGCGCAACTCCACCGCGCTCTGGCCGTAGGGGTTGCTGAAGATGTCGACGCCCGGGTAAAGCGCCCGGATGCTGTCGATGAAGTCCTGCCAGGCGCCCACATGAAAACCGGTCCACAAATTTGCGTAAGTGGCAGCGTCAAAGTTCGCGGGAGTCGTCAACCAGGGTAAGGCGATGAAGATACGCGTCGTCGGGTTCCGCGCCAGCGCGTAGTCGATCCAGTTCTCATAGCCCGTCGTGCCGGGGTAGTTCGGGTGGTAGGTCATGCCGAACAGTTCAATGTCACCGCCGTCCAGCACGGCCTGGATCTCGGCGCGTTTGCCGGCGTTGTTCCACAGCGCCTCGGGTGCGCCGGAGGCGCCCCCGGAAAAGACGATCGTCTGGGTATGCCCCGAGATACCCGCCGCGGCGACGTAGTCCGGCATGCCCTCGGCGAACGGCCGGAAAAAACTGTGCCCGATAAACAGCGAGGTAAAGCCGGGGTTGGGAACATCGGCGACCGCCCTGGCGGCTGACAGGACGACAACGAATAACAACGCAAAAAGTGTGGAAAACGCTTTCATGGATGCGACCTCTATCTCGGGAACCTGATATTGAGAAAACCCGCGATCCATGCTGAGTTGTTCACTATTTGAGCGAATTCTACCCGATCGGTGGTGCCGATCAAACCGGGACTCAGGGCCGGGGGGCGCCCAGTTGGAGGTACTTCACAAACTGGTGAATTTCTGACGGACTGATATCCACCGCGGGGTGGTTTTCGGCATAGTCCTGGTCGTCCGGGTTGTCCGCGTTGTCGTACCCATCCGTACGCCGCCCCACCATGTACCAGTACATGGGCGACCAGTCCGCGTAGCGCGCGGTCAGTCCGGAGAAATAGGGCCTGGGCAATACATGGGTGCCGTTCATGTTGGTCATGCGCTTCATCCACGGGAAGTCCAGTTGCTCGTTGTCCGCGAATACCCTGCTCCACAGCAGCGCATCGTTCTGGAAACCGTCGTGGCATCCGCCGCATGCCCTGCTGATGATGGGCGCCACCTCGTCGAACGTGACACGCTCCACACCGTCCAACAGCGGCGGCGTGGTCGCGGCCGCCAGGGTCCCGGCGAAGTCCTCCTCTACCGTGTCGGTATACGCGGCCGACCCTTCGGTGGAATGCCCTTCGTGACAACCGCGGCAACTCCGGGTTTCGCCAGGCCTCAACGAGTGGAGCATGGAATCATGAGCGATCACCTTGCCGTCGGCGGTGATGCCGGACATCTGGAAGGGCTGGTCGCAGGGCAACTGCACCTTGAGCGATCCGTCACGCTCCATCAACTGTGTCCCGAGATACCAGACGTCCTCGAAACCCGTGTAATCGATGCGTTCACTGAATTTCGGATCCGGGTAGTTCGTATCCCACAGCTTGACGCCCTTGAACAACATCCCGGCGACACGCTCGGCGTAGAAGGTATCGTCGTGAGGCTTCACCGTGTGGGCCTGCACCGCTACCAGTGACGCGCGCTGGTTCCACTTGAACCGGGGACTTACGGGGTTGAGTTCCGACAGGCGCAGATCCACGACCTGCAGGAAACAGCCCTTGTCGGGATCGAGCGCCAGGGTCTTCGGCGGCACGGGATGCGGCGACGCCTGGATCGCATCCATCTCGTGCTTATCCGGTTCGTCGACCAACACCCTGACCTGAGCCGGGTCGAAGGGGTCTGTTACGCGGGGCACCAGTAACTCCACGATCTTTTTGTCGGCGGTCAGTGGCGAATAGCCGGTGCTCGAGAGCTGGTTGTAGCACCAGCCTTCACACCAGGTGGCACCCATATGCCCGTTGTTCATGGTGAACAGCTGGCCCATCTTCCCCGGCGCCCTGCCCTGGGGATCGATATTCTGTTCATTGTCCGAGCCGACGGAGAAACTCGCGACCGGGAACAGGTGGGAAGGCACGTACTGCCCGGAACCCGGAACCGAACTGGGCGTAACGGAGCGCACGTAACAGCCGGTCTGCCTGCTGCAACCCTCGACACCGAAGTCGTGAACATAGGTCCTGTAGGGCGTACCGAGACCGCCGTGGTTGCCCCGATAGTAGTTGGTAAAGTACAGCCACCCGAAGAGGTCTTCGGCGACCGACCTGACCGCCAGTATTTCGTCCACACGCTGATAGCCGGGATAGGCCGGAATCTTGTCGATATAGCCGCTATGATGGGCGCCGATCAGCGAACGCGTGTCGGCGCCATTGCCGTCAATGGTCACAATCCACCACAGGTTCTTGATCGCTGAAGGGCCCGGCGAACCCCGGTGATAGGCGCGGTCCTCAGCAGCCTGCAGTGACGAATAGGCGATACGACCCTTGTTCTGGGGCTGACGCAGCACGGTCGGGCGTATCGCGTTGTACTCGTGGGGGGTCATATTCCACTGTCCCGTACCGTCGATCTTCATCTGCCAGATCTGCATCGAACGACTGGCCTGCCCGTACCCGTAATCCTGGGATACGCACTTGCCGTTGTTATAGGCACGAACCGTTCCGTCGGCATAAGTGCCGCCGTGGCAATTGAACTGGTCCTTGACGGGATACACCGGCACGTATTCACCGGTCATCGTGTTCAGGACACCCTTGTTACTGGCGTAGACCAGCGTTTCGTTGTCGAGGAAATCGGGCATGCGGTTATGCGTGGCCGTATCCTGGTGGGGTATTTCGGTGACGTCGCCCGTTATCATGTCGTACAGGAACAGCTTGGCATGGAGAATCTCGTTGATCTTCAGGTTATGCCCATTCACGAAATCGCCAAATGACACCGAGAACGCGACCGTTTTACCATCAGGGCTGATGCGCGGTTCCTGGGCAGCGCAAACGGAGGTCGAGCCGGTGCAGTTGTAAATCATGCTGACGGTACCGTCGGGATCCTTGCGCTCGAGGTCGGATTCACCGAAACCCATGTTGATGTGACCGACTTCCGAGTTGACCTGGAAGACAGACATGTCCTGGCCCTCCACCTTCGTGGGGCGCGTATCCCGGGGCTGGCTGGTAAAGATAATCGGGTACTCGACATCGTCAAACACGACATCCCCGCAGCCCGGGGGTAGTTCGACCTCGCAAAATGAGTGGTTGCTGGCAACAAGCAGCGCCAACGTCAACAGCAGCTGCCTGAACGATACCGAGCCCACTCGAAGCGCGGGACAGGTCATGCTCGAGAACGCGTGTGCCATACTTTGCCCTGGAGACTGATGAAACATCATTACTACTGATCAGCAGTCGCCGCGCAACGGGTTCGGAACTAGTTGTTACACATTACTCCTGTTGATATCACGATATACTGGCAACCTCATGATTCGCTTTCCGCCAACCCATGCTCTCACCCATACTCTAACGAGTTCCCGCACATCAATGTCTGCGCCGCAGAAACGGCAGGCGCCTCGTTTGTGCCGGTTTGACCCACGGTGGGCCAGCTTCAATAATGTGGTGGCTGCGCGACGGAGGAGAGCATGACGACAGACACATACCGGCTGGTACTGCCGTTCGTTCTCTCACTGTGCCTGGCCGCGTGTAACGGTACGCCCGATGAGGAGCAGATCGCCGAAAACATCGCGGCGATGCAGGCTGCCATCGAGGACAGGAATTTCATGGACATCGCGGAACACCTGCACGAGGATTTTATCGCCAATGACCGTATGAGGGCCCGCGAGGTCAACCAGCTGCTACAAATGTACAGCCTGCAGCACAAGAAAATCGGCGTCACTATCGTCGACAGCGAGACGACGATGGACACCGCCTTCACCGATCGGGCGGAGACAACGCTGTCCGTCGTCGTCACCGGGTCGTCGGGCCTGCTGCCCTCCGACGGCAGCGTACGCAGCGTGAAGCTCGGTTGGCTCAAGGAATCGGGAGACTGGCTCGTCCGGGAAGCCGAATGGCGCCATTACAAGGGGACAAGAGGGCACTGACGCCCGCGACGGGAACATCCGCTTGAGACTGATCAAAGCCCTCCTGCTTCTGCCGCTGCTGGCGGCCTGCTCCGGTTTCGAAGGCCCCGGGGGCCGGGATTCCGGCACGCCTTACAACATCCTGCTGATCCTGGCGGACGATCTCGCCCATGATCACTACGGCTTCGCGGGCCACCCGGTACTCGAGACGCCTTCACTCGATGCCCTGGCGGCGCAGTCGGTCAGGTTCCCGGCCTCCTACGGGTCCAGCGCGTGCCGCCCCTCCTATGCAACCCTGTTGACGGGCCTGCCTGAGCACAGGCACGGGATCAATTACCTGGCAGGGCCGGGACTGAGCGGCGTCCCTACCCTCGCGGAGCGTCTCACGAATGCCGGTTACACCACCTTTCACGCGGGAAAGTTCTGGGAAGGCAACCCGGAGTCCAAGGGTTTCAACCGGTTCGTACCCTTCGACGCGCGCACCGGCAATGTATCCATCGGCAGGACCTCGCTCGACCCGGTCCTCGATTTCATCCGGGACGCACAGTCTCCCTGGTTCATCTGGTTCAGCCCGCGCATGCCCCACTCTCCCCACGACGCACCCGCCGAGTACACGGCACTTTACGCAGGGAAGGGCCTCGACGCCGCTACGGTGGAATACTACGCCATGATTTCCTGGTTCGATGCGGTCGTGGGGTCGTTGCTGCAACGCGTCCCGGAGGACACCGTGGTCGTCTACCTCGCGGATAATGGCTTCGTGCAATCCGCGTGGCCGGAGTTCCAGGCCAAACGGAGCAAGAACACGACCTACGAGCACGGCATCAGGACACAACTGCTGATACGCCACCCCGGGTATTCCGGCACCGTACGAGCGGACCTGTCGCAGCTCGAG
>CAJIAY010000189.1_pt1 | contig 10426 bp, 12 predicted proteins | sample 9199221 | NCBI WGS metagenome assembly CAJIAY01 (sample SAMEA7708283, study PRJEB35096) | sediment metagenome | biome: marine neritic benthic zone biome [ENVO:01000025]; feature: sediment [ENVO:00002007]; material: shallow marine sediment [ENVO:03000034] sea grass bed [ENVO_01000059] ...
GCCTGCCTCTGGCGTGTAGAGATATAGCGTGAGCGCAATCATGCCGACAAAGACAATTACTTCTACCAGGAAATAGGGAAAGTCGCCCAGTATCAGGTTATCTGCCGAGGCCCGATCGGAGGTCTTCGTATCCTTGCGATACTTGGCCAGGTAACCTCGCTCCAGAGAGTACAATTTCAGGTCCTTGATGCCGCCGAAGCTCTCGTTGAGCAGCCGGTTACGGTTTCTGCCCAACATCGTCACCTTGTCACCGTTCCGGTAAATCTGGGCCCTGACCACATAGAAAATAAACCAGTACACGATACCCAACAGCATAAGGGTGGTAAGCGCGACCGTGGGATCAACATAGATGATGGCCCCGGACAGCAATACAATCGAGAAACAGCGCGTATTCAGTTTCAGGGCCGGAGCAATCATCAACTTGCTCAACACGTTGGCGTCACGCATAACCCGCTGAATAAGCACCGCACTGTTGGTCCTCTTGTGAAATAGAATGTCCTTCGACAGGTAGTATCCATAGAGACGCGCAGAAATCTCCCCGCCCAGCCTGAAGGAGTAGCGGCTCATAAGGAACTGGGACAGCAACATCAGCACGTTGGAGAGTACGACAAAGAACACAAACGCTGACGCCACGTACATCAGGAAAGTCTCATGCGACGGGTTACCGAGATACTCGCTCGCCTGCGCGAAATAGCGGTTAGTGGACACGATGTCAGGATTGGCTGCGAGTGCGATAAACGGCATGATGGATACCGTACCCACCAGCTCGACCACTGACGACACCAGCATGACAACCTGCAAGATCAGGAACTCTCTCTTCTGCCTGGGTGTCAGCAGCGTAAACAGACTGATGAAGGTACGAATCATGCCGGACCCACGTTGCCCCATTTTATTCTGAGCCTACAATATTAAGAGTTCGAGGCGGCTGAAACCATCTGTTTGCAGCGGAATGTGGTACTAATTACAAGGATGCCGGGGCCCTTCGAAGGCCGCCGGGATGCCCGCCCATCCCCACCCGGTACCGCTCACGGCAGGTTATCGTTATGCAATCTTGCTATACTCTGTGCCCCGCTAATACCTACCAGGCATCGTCCATGGCGACAAAGCGCAAGGCGAAGAAAGACATCCCCGATATCGCGGATTTCGAGGATTCCACGCAGCGGCTGGAATCACTGATCGAGATTCTTGAGGATGAGGAGACCAGCCTTGAGCAGGCGCTGCAGGCCTTCGAGGAAGGCGTCAAGGTCACGCGCGGCCTGCAGAAATCACTGGAGGAGGCGGAGCAGAAGGTCACGCTCCTGCTGGAGAAGAATAACGAGCTGGAAACCGCCGACTTCGACCCGCCCGGGGACGATGAATGAGCGATGCGCTGCCGGATTTCATCGCGCAAAGCCAGGAACAGACCACCGAAGCATTGAAGAGGTTCCTCGTCGCGGAGGACTCGACTGCGTCACCCGTCCTGTCAGGCCTGACGGAAGCGTCCCTCTATAGCGTGGAAAGCGGCGGCAAGCGCGTCAGGCCGGCACTGCTTTACGCGTCGGCGCTCGCGGTCAGCGGCGAGCTGGACTATCCGCGCCTGACGGGTCCCGCCTGTGCCGTGGAGCTTATCCACACCTATTCCCTGGTCCACGACGACCTGCCGGCCATGGACGACGACGACCTGCGGCGCGGCAGGCCCAGCCTGCACAAGGCCTTCGACGAGGCGACCGCCATTCTCGTAGGCGACGGGCTGCAGGCCAGGGCGTTCGAACTGCTGGCCACTGCCCCGGGGATGTCCGCCGAACAGAGAGTCGCGATGGTCGAGACACTGGCGGCAGCCGCCGGGGCGGCGGGGATGGTCGGTGGCCAATTTATCGATATCGGTGCAACCGGCTCTGATATGAGCCTCGAGCAGCTCAAGGCCATGCACTCCCTGAAAACAGGCGCGCTGATCCAGGCGGCTCTCGCCCTCGGAGGCATCGCTGCCGGGGGCGACGAGCGACAACTCGACGCACTGGACAGCTACGGCGAGCATATCGGGCTGGCGTTCCAGGTCGTGGACGACATCCTCGACGTGGAGGGAGACACGCAGACCCTCGGCAAGACGCGCGGCAAGGATACGGAGGCGAACAAGCCGACCTATGTCAGGCTGATGGGACTGGAGGGTGCCAGGTCGGAGGCGCAGCGCCTGCTGCAGGCCGCTGTGGATGCACTCGCCGGCTTTGGCGCGCATGCGGACAGGCTGCGCGACCTTGCACACTACATCGTGGAGCGCGACCGCTGACGCGCGTGAAATTCAGCCCCCGCTGCCTTCCTCGAACATGTGTCCCAGTTTACCCGCCTTGGTCTGCAGGTATTTCTCGTTGTGGGGGTTGCTGCCGGTGTGCAGCGTCATGCGCTCCACGACGTCGACGCCCAACTCCTCCAGCGCCTGCACCTTGCGCGGATTATTGGTCATGAGGCGAACTTTCTTCACACCCAGGTGTTTTATCATAGGTTGCAGTATGCTGTAGTCGCGCATGTCCGCGCCGAAGCCCAGACGCTCGTTCGCCTCCACCGTGTCCGCGCCCGCATCCTGCAGCTTATAGGCCTTGATCTTGTTCAGCAGGCCGATGCCACGGCCCTCCTGTCGCAGGTAGAACAACGCCCCCCTGCCCTCCTTCGCGATCGCCTCCAGGGCGGCCTGCAGCTGTTCCCCGCAGTCGCAGCGCATGCTGAACAGGGCGTCTCCCGTCAGGCATTCCGAGTGCACCCGGGTCAGTAACGGCTCGTCACCCGACACGTCTCCCAGCGTAAGGACCACGTGCTCCTTGTTGACCGCGGTGTCCTCGAAGCCGTGGATATCGAACTCACCCCAGCTGGTGGGTAAGCGGGAGGATTCTATGAAGCGTACGGTCACGCGGGGTATCCGTCGGAAAAGGGCGCACATTCTACCAGCATTCCACCCCGGGGAGCGAGAAAGGCTGTTTCTAGCGGGAAAGCGAGAGAATCCCGTTGTCTTCCTCGATCTTGACGTGCCGCAGGTAGCTCATGCCGAGCAGGGGTGTGGTGGGGAAACCGCCGCTCACCACGACGGCCTCCACGTTGTCGACCACGATGCCCCCCACGCTGACCGAGTTGAGCGTGACGGGGTAGGCCTGGGTCAGGCCGCTGGCAGTCTGCACCGCAACCGCTTCGTCGGTGCCATAGGGAATATTCAGGCTCCTGGCCTGCACGGAGCTGATGGCGACCGTGTTGGCGCCCGTATCCACCAGTACCGTCGTGGTCTTCCCGTTGATGGTCGCACCGGTCATGTACTGCATACTGGCGTTCCGGGCTATGGTAACGACCGTCTCGGTGGGCTGGGAGAATGAGGTTCCGACGCGCTGGGACAAGCCGACGGTTTTTCGCTGGCCATCGATCTCCAGGGTCGCGGATGTCACCGTCGTGGCGAGCAGGGTTACGCCACCATAGGAGCTTCCTGACTTCAGGGTCTTGCGCTCCCCGTTGATCAGGAGCACCGCCGTGTCTCCCAGCAGCGCCTGCAATTCGACCGAACTCGCCAGCGCAGCGCTCCGCGCGGCCAGCAGCGCAACACCCGCGAGCGCGACAATGATCAGTTTACGCATCGTCCCCATACTCCTCATACACGCTCACCCCAGGGCCATCGCGATGTGCAGGGTCAGGCAGGCCATGACGCCGGCCAACACATCGTCGGCCATGATGCCGAGGCCTCCACCGACCTTCTTGTCGAGCAGGCTCACCGGCCAGGGCTTTACAATATCGTACAAGCGGAAAATCAGGAAGCCCGCCAGTATCCACTGCCAGCCTGTCGGCACCGCCCACATCGTGATCCAGAAACCCACGAATTCATCCCAGACGATGCCGGGGTGGTCGTGCACCTCAAGCTGCCGGCTGGCCCGGCCGCAAACCCACACCCCGAACACCGCGCCCAGCGCCACGAACAGGGTGTAGCCCGCGAGGTTCCACTGCGCCAGCAACAGGTAGAACGGTATGGCGGCCACCGTCCCCACCGTGCCCGGTGCGACCGGGGAAAGGCCGCTGCCGAAGCCAAAGGCAAACAGCTGCACGGGGTGACGCAGCAGGTGCGGCGCAGGCGGCGAGCCGGGGGGGATATCGTCTTCAACTGGCATGTTCAACACCGTCCGGACAGCGAGCGGGGCCCGTCAGGCCTGCCCCCCGCTAAAGTGCTGGTATCCCGGCGAGAAGTCAATCTCCCGGCCGCAGTCGATCCCGGCTCCCGATTCCGCCACGCCGATGCGCGTACAACCGGCGGGTGGAATCTCGCCGGGCGCGAGGCAGAAGCACAATTCGTAATCATCCCCTCCCGCCAGCGCCCACTCGAGGATCGCCTCTCGGTCACCGTGGGAGGCAAGCGCGGGTGACAAGGGCAGCAGGTCGGGATCGATACAGAGGCGCACTCCACTCGCCCTCGCAATATGGCCGGCGTCGGCCAGCAGGCCATCAGACAGGTCGATCGCCGCCGTGGCGCGGTTGAGCAGTTCACGACCGAGGTCGATGCGCGCGCTCGGTCGATTGAAGCGGCTGAGCAGGTAATCGGCGTGCGCCTGTTCGGGCTGCCACTGTCCCTGCATGACCGACAGTGCAGCCGCCGCGTCACCGAGCGTGCCGGACACATAGACCATGTCTCCCACCCGGGCACCGCTGCGCAGCAGGGCAACGCCCCTCGGCAGTGCCCCGAGGACCTGCACCGACAACGACAGTGGGCCCCGTGTGGTGTCACCGCCCACCAGTGGCAGGCCGTAGGCCTGCACGGCGTCCTCCAGTCCCGAACGAAACGCACGCAGCCACTCTTCATCTGCCGAGGGCAGCGTCAGGGCGAGGGTCATACCCAGCGGCCGGGCGCCCATCGCGGCGAGGTCGCTCGCGGCCGCCGACACGGCGCGGTAGGCGATGTCCGCGGGGAGCGTCTCCTCCGGAAAATGGACACCGGCGACCTGGGTGTCCACCGACGCGGCGATTCGCTCGTGCGCCGCGGTAGACAGGATCGCGCAGTCATCTCCCACCGACAGGTCGACGGCTGCGCCGCTGCCCATGCCGGAGAAGAAACGATCGATGAGGGAGAATTCGGAGACTGGCATCAGGATGCCGCGTCAGTTTCAACCTTGCGCAGTTGGCGAGCGGCCTTGTCCAGCACACCGTTCACGTACTTGTGGCTGTCGGTGGCGCCAAATTTCTTTGCCAGCGCCACCTCCTCGCTGATGACGACCTTGTAGGGCACGTCGACCCGCTCGCTCAGCTCGTAGATGCCCATGCGCAGCAGCGTGTGCTCGATCGGGTCGAGTTCGTCAAGGCCGCGGTCGAGCAGGGGCGCCAGTACCTCGTCGAGGCTGTCGACGCGGGCGGGAATGTCGTGCAGCAGCGCCTGGAAGTAGTCCCGGTCGACATGGCTGAAGTCGTATTCCTCGAGGAAGTCGGCCTCGATCTCCCCGGGTGACGCGCCCGCCATGTGCCACTGGTACAACGCCTGCATACCGTAGTGACGCGCCTTGCGGCGTTCGGCGGCGAGCGTGTTGTACTGCGGTTTGTTCATTCAGTCGAGCTGGCCCAGCAGGCTGACCATCTCCAGCGCGGACATGGCGGCCTCGGCGCCCTTGTTGCCGGCCTTGGTGCCCGAACGCTCCACCGCCTGCTCGATCGTATCGACGGTCAACACGCCGAACGCGATGGGCACGCCGGTTTCCATGCTGACCTGGGCAATACCCTTGGTGCACTCGCCCGCCACGTATTCGAAGTGCGGGGTGCCACCGCGAATCACGGCGCCGAGCGCAATAATGGCATCCACCTTGCCACCGGCCGCCACTTTCTTGCACACCAGCGGAATCTCGAATGCGCCGGGCGCACGCACGATGCTCACCTGCTTGTCGCCGACACCGTGACGGCGCAGGGTATCGAGCGCTCCATCCAGCAGGTGCTCTACGACGAAACTGTTCCAGCGGCCGACCACGATGCAGTAATTACCCTTGCTGTCGGCGAACGTGCCTTCGATAGTCTTGATGTCAGTCATGGTCCTTTCCTTCTAGTCTCCGGGGTCCACGAAATCCAGTACTTCCAGATCAAAGCCCGAAATTGCATTGTACTTTATGGGTGCACCCATCAGATGTATTTTTCCTACGCCCAGGTCCTTGAGAATCTGTGACCCAAGTCCCACTGTGGTGTAAATGTCCGGCGTAACGACATTCGCGCCGCCCTCCTGACCCAGCGCCATATCCACGCTGGCAAGCAACTGTTCGGCGTGTTCCACGTTGGACAGCAGGACGATGACGCCCCTGCCCCGCTCCGCGACCGCCTTCAGGCATTTGCCGAAGCTCCACGCGGCGCGGCTGGACAATCTGCTGGTAACGAGATCGCGCATCACGGACTGCACATGCACGCGCACGAGCGTCGGCTCCTGCGGCTTGATTTCGCCGCGCGACAGGGCGAGATGCACACCGCCGCCCGTCTGGTCAAGGTAGGCGGTAAGCCGGAACTCGCCATGCTCGGTATCGATCACACCCTCCCGAATGCGGCGTATCGTGCGCTCGTTGACCATGCGGAAGTGAATCAGGTCCGCGATGGAACCGATTTTCAAGTCGTGCCGCGCGGCAAATTCACCCAGCGCGGCACCGTCGGCGACGGTACCGTCCGGGTTGAGGATGTCGGCGATGACACCGGCCGGCAGCAGGCCCGCCAGGCGCGCGTAGTCGCAGGCCGCCTCGGTATGACCGGCGCGTACCAGCACGCCACCGGGTACGGCGGTCAGCGGGAAGATATGCCCGGGCTGGACGATATCGTCCGGCACCGCGTGTGTCGCCACCGCCGCCTGTACGGTGCGCGCGCGGTCCACGGCGGAAATCCCGGTATCGATACCGGTCGCCGCCTCGATCGACAGCGTGAAGTTGGCCTTCTCTCCGCGCGCGTCATCGACCATGGGCGGCAGGTCGAGCTGCCGGCAGCGCTCCTCGGTGAGCGCAAGGCAGATCAGCCCCCTGGCCTGGCGGGCCATGAAGGTCACGTGCTTGGCCTCGCAATGCTCGGCGGCCACCATGACGACACCCTCGTTGTGGCTCTCCGCATCGTCGTCCAGCAGGACGACCATGCGCCCCTGGCGGATGTCGCTGATCAGTTCGTCGACGCGGTTAAGCTCCATGTGGCTACCCGGACTTTCCCTGCAGCCGGTCGAGGAAGCCGTTCTCTGCGAGGGTTTCGAGGGACAGGCCACCCGGGCTCGCCGCGGCGTCACCCTGCAGCAGCCGCTCCAGGTAGCGGGCGATAACGTCCACCTCGAGGTTTACCCGGCTACCCGGCCGGTACTGGCTGAAGGTGGTCTCGGCCATGGTCTGGGGAATGATGTTCAGGTCGAACTCTGCGCCGTCCACCGCGTTGACCGTGAGGCTCGTGCCGTCGACGCAGATACTGCCCTTGTGCGCGATGTAACGGGCCAGTGCGTCCGGGGCGCGCAGCACGAAACGGGTGGAACGGGCATCCTCCTTCAGGCTCACGACCTCGCCGACGCCGTCGACGTGGCCGCTGACGATATGGCCTCCCAGCGGGCTGCTCGGCGTAAGCGATTTCTCCAGGTTCACCGGCGAACCCTCCTCGAGCCCGCCCAGCGTGGTGAAGTCGAGGGTCTCGTTGGAGACATCGGCCCAGTAACCGTCGCCCGGCAACTCGATCACGGTGAGGCAGACGCCGTTGGTGCAAATGCTGTCACCCAGCGCGACCTCCTCCAGCGGTAGCTTGCCCGTCTGGATGCGCAGGCGCATATCGCCGCCCCGCTGTTCCATGGCGGCCACCGTACCAACTGCCTGGATAATTCCTGTAAACATAGGCTGTCTCTTTCCTTCTTTCGCGGCTCAGTGCGCCGGGCCGGTCTCGGGCACCGCCGTAAAACGCCAGTCATCCCCGACCCGGCGCGCATCCTCGAGGCGCAGCCCGATCTTGTCCGCCATGGTGTCCAGTGGAAGGTCCAGCAGTGGCCGTGCGCGGTCGCCCATGAGGGCGGGCGCCATGTACACGACCAGCTCATCCAGCAGGCCGGCCCGCAGGAACGCCCCGGCCAGGCGGGGGCCAGATTCTACCAGAATCTCGTTGCATTCCCGTCGGGAAAGCTGGTCGACCAGCGCCCTGAGATCCAGACCGCCCTCCTCACCCGGCAGGGCCAGCAATTCGACATCACCACCCGCAAGCTCGCCGGGTACCGCGGCAGATTCGTTATGGCACAACAGCGTGGGCGCACTGCCGTCGAGCACCTTCGCGCCCTGCGGTGTCCGCAGCCCGGAATCCAGCACCACCCGCAGCGGCTGCCGGGCGGCGGCCAGTCCTGCCGCCTCGTCCGGCAGGTCCAGTTCACCCAGCCGCACATTGAGGGAGCAGTCGTCCGCGAGCACGGTACCGACGCCCGTCACGATGGCGCAGCTCTCGGCGCGGAGGCGCTGGACGTCGCGCCGCGCCGCGGGGCCGGTAATCCACTGGCTCTCCCCCGAGGCCATCGCGGTGCGGCCGTCGAGAGACATCGCGAGCTTGGCGCGCAGCCGGCCGCGGCCGCGCGTCATGCGGGCGATGAAGCCCGGGATAACGCGGCGGGCCTCGGCCTCGAGCAGCCCCGCTTCCACCTCGATGCCGGCCGCGCGCAGTTTCTCCAGCCCCGCGCCCGCCACCGCCGGATTGGGATCCGGCAGGGCCACGAGCACCCGGGCGATTCCCGCGGCAATCAGCGCGTCGGCACAGGGCCCCGTCTTGCCGTGATGACTGCAGGGCTCGAGGGAGACATAGGCGGTGGCGCCCCGGGCGTCGCCCGCGGCCTGCTGCGCCTCGGTCAGCGCCTCGATCTCCGCGTGGTTGCCACCGGCCGGCCGGGTAAAACCCTCCCCGATCACGTGGCCGTCGCGCACCAGGACGCAGCCCACGTGGGGATTGGGCATGGCCGAATAGCGGGCGCGCCGCGCCAGCTGCAGCGCGCGGGCCATCATGCGGGTATCGAATTCGGTCGTCATCGCTCGCAGTGGCCAGGGCCCCGGTCAGTCGCTGGCCGGTTCTGCCTCCAGCCGCTCTATCTCGTCACGGAACTCGGCGATGTCCTGGAAACTGCGGTAGACGGAGGCGAATCTCACATAGGCCACCTGGTCGAGCTTCTTCAGCGCACCCATGACCAGTTCGCCCACCTGCAGCGACTGTACCTCGCGCTCCCCGGTGGCGCGCAGGGCATGCTTGATATGGTTGATGACCGCCTCGATGTCCTCGACGGAAACGGGGCGCTTTTCCAGGGCACGCTGGAATCCCGCCCGCAGCTTCTCCTCGTCGAAGGGCTCGCGGCTGCCGTTCTGCTTGATCACGCGGGGCAGCACCAGCTCGGCCGTCTCGTAGGTGGTGAAACGCTCGGAACAGTGCAGGCACTCCCGGCGACGACGCACCTGGTCACCCTCGGCAACCAGCCGCGAATCGATGACCTTGGTGTCCTCTGCCTGGCAGAAGGGGCAGTGCATGGGTGTCTCTCAACAGCCTAAGTGGCTGAAGATTAACATATTTTCGCCCCCGGGCGCGTTACTCATTTAGGGTAGGAAGCCCGGGATTCCGCCGCAAACTAAGCCGAATTCCTGGCTTCCAGGGGGTCTGCCCGCCAGTGATAGACGGGAAACCGCTTGCAGATATCGAGGACCCTGGCCTTGACCTCGGCGATCACCTGCTCGGAGCTGCCGTTCTCGAGGGACTCCAGCACATCGCACATCCAGCCGGTCAGCTGCACCGTCTCCGCCTCGCCGAAGCCGCGGGTGGTGATGGCCGGGGTACCGACCCGCAGGCCCGAGGTCACGAAGGGGGACTGGGGGTCGTTGGGCACCGCGTTCTTGTTCACCGTGATGTTGGCCTTACCCAGCGCCGCGTCCGCGTCCTTGCCGGTGTAGGGCTTGCCGATCAGGTCTACCAGCATCAGGTGGTTCTCGGTGCCGCCGGAGACGATCTTGATGCCGCGCTCGATGAACGTGGCCGCCATCGCCTTGGCGTTCTTCACCACCTGCTTCTGGTACTCCACGAATTCAGGTGCCTGGGCCTCCTTGAAACTCACCGCTTTCGCGGCGATCACGTGCATCAGCGGGCCGCCCTGCCCGCCGGGGAACACCGCGGAATTGAATTTCTTGGCGAGCTCCTCGTTGGCGCGCGCGAGGATGATGCCGCCGCGGGGGCCGCGCAGGGTCTTGTGGGTGGTGGAGGTCACCACGTCCGCGTGGGGCACCGGGTTGGGGTAGACACCCGCCGCGACGAGGCCCGCCACGTGGGCCATGTCCACCATCAGGTAGGCGCCGACCTTGTCGGCGATCTCACGGAAGCGCGCCCAGTCCATCACCTGCGAGTAGGCGGAGAAGCCGGCGATGATCATCTTCGGCTTGTGCTCCAGCGCCAGGGCCTCCACCTGGTCATAGTCTACCTCTCCAGTCTCAGCGTTCAGGCC
>CAJIAY010000307.1_pt1 | contig 10296 bp, 8 predicted proteins | sample 9199221 | NCBI WGS metagenome assembly CAJIAY01 (sample SAMEA7708283, study PRJEB35096) | sediment metagenome | biome: marine neritic benthic zone biome [ENVO:01000025]; feature: sediment [ENVO:00002007]; material: shallow marine sediment [ENVO:03000034] sea grass bed [ENVO_01000059] ...
CGGGTCGGCGGCGATGATCGCGCGCAGGTCCCGCTCCATTGCCGGGAGGTCGTCCCGTTTTTCGAACAGCATGGCGCGCGCATAGCGCAGCGGCATGTTGTCCGGCAGTTCCGCCAGCGCCTTGTCGAAGACCGCCATCGCCTCATCATCCAGGTCGGCCTGCGTCAGCAGTTCCGCTTCGAGGCCGTAGAGTTGCGCGGCGTACCCCGGGTTCGCCGCCCGCTGTTCGTCGAACCAGGCGCGCCTGCGTGCCTGGTCGCCGGCATCCAGTAGCAGCTGTCCCGCCCGGCTGCAGGCCGCGAGGTACTCCTCGCCCTCCGTCACCTGCTGGTAATAGGCGATGGCCTGCTCCGTTCGCCCGTTCTCCTCGGCGATGCGGCCGAGGTAGTAATAGGCCTCGCTGCTGCGCCGCCCCATTTCAATGGAACGCAGCAGGTAGTCGCTGGCGGCCTCGCTATCGCCGATCTCGCGGTTGATCAGGGCAAGCGAGAACAACAGGTCTGCATCGCGGGGTGCCTGTTGCGACAGGATTTCAAACTGTTCGCGCGCCGCGTTCATGTCCGTGGCGGTCAGCAGCCCGGCGTATTGCAGGCGCAGCATGGTCGCGTCGGGATTGTCCTGCAGCACCCGCTCCAGCCGCGAGTAGGGATTCCGCGCCTCGCTCTCGACCAGAATGCGGGCCTCCAGCACAAGCGCTTGAGGCTGCTCCGGCTCAAGCTCGAACAGTCGGTCCAGTTGGTCCAGTGCCTCCTCGTAGCGCTGGTTCTCCGCATCGACAAGGGCCAGCGTCAGCAGCAGGCCGGCATTGTCGGGGAACTCGGCCGCCAGGCCGTTGATGGCGCCCTCCAGAGCCGCCTGCTGCTCGCCGGTCATCTGACCGTAGCCGCTCATCAGGGCAGGGAAGTTGGCGCCACCGGCCTGCCGTTCCACGGTCGCCAGCAGGGGTGCGGCCTCCACGTTGCGTCCTCGACGGATGAGCATCTCCGCCAGCGTGTGGTTCGCCTCGACACTGTCGGGGTCCAGTTCCACCCAGAGCTCTGCCGACTGCAGCGCCTCCCCCTCCCGCTGCAGGAACTGGGTGAGGTGGGTCGTGTGCGCGCTGAGGCCCGGGTCCCGGAGCAGCGTGGACTGTTGCATGTACTGCTCGAGGGCGACGTCGTAGGCGCGTTGGCGCAGCGCGAACTCCGCGACCAGCAGCGGGTACAGGCTGTCGGGGGGAATCGGGCGCTCCACGGCCGTTGCCGGTGTGGTTTCGATCTCGGGGTTCGACGTGCCGCCGGCCTGCTCCGGCGCGGGTGCGGGCGAGGTGCAGGCAGCGATTAGCGCACAGGTAGCAGCGAGGACGGGTAGTCGCGACATGGCGGGTTGGGGCGAGATCATCCGGCGGAGAGACAGCGGCTATCATGACACAGACAGGGTATGAAACCCAGTTGATGACCCGTCTGGCGCTGCCCCGGGGCGCGGGCCGGGATTTCGGGGGCGCTGTCATTTGTCACCTAACTTGTTAAAATCGGGGGGTTTTTTGTGCGTATCTGCAGGGGCCGCGGCGAGAGCGGGGTATGTGACCCCGGGAGGCGCGGGCGGTTGGGGAGACAGTCGGCGGTAACATGAACCTGGTTGCACTTGGCATCAATCACAACTCCGCGGCGGTGGAAGTCCGCGAGCGGGTCGCCTTTGCCCCGGAACAGGTCGCCGAGGCGATGGTGGATGCGTGTGACCTCGCCGGACTCGAGGAAGTCGTGATTCTCTCCACCTGCAACCGGACCGAGCTGTATGCGATCGTCCCCGAGGGCACCCGGCCCGCCGACAAGGCGATGGCGCTCGTCGACTGGGTGGTCAAGTACCATCACATGTCCGCCCGTGAGTTGCACGAGTGCGCCTACCATTTCGAGGGAGCCGAGGCGCTCAGGCACATGGTCCAGGTGGCCAGCGGCCTGGATTCCATGGTGCTGGGAGAGCCGCAGATATTCGGACAGCTGAAATCCGCCTATGCCGTCGCGGTCGAGGCGGGAACGGTGGGTGGCGAATTCGGCCGCCTGTTCCCGCGCGTGTTCTCCATCGCCAAGCGTGTGCGCACGGACACCGCCATCGGTGAAAACCCGGTGTCGGTCGCCTACGCTGCCGTCGATCTCGCGGGACACATTTTCTCCGACCTCGGTAAGTGCAACGTCCTGCTGGTCGGAGCCGGGGAAACCATCGAACTGGTCGCCAGGCACATGATCAGCGCCGGCGTCAGCGACATCGTCATCGCCAACCCTACGTTGGGCAGGGCGCGGGAGCTGGCGCAGAAGTTCGGCGCCGAGGCGGTGCTGCTGGCGGATATACCGCGGCAGCTGGCGGACGCGGACATCGTGATCACCTCCACCGCCAGCCAGTTGCCGATCCTCGGCAAGGGTGCGGTCGAACAGGCCCTGCGGGGCCGCAAGCACCGGCCCTGGCTGATGATCGACCTGGCCGTGCCGCGCGATATCGAATCCCAGGTCGGCGACCTGACCGACGTCTATCTCTACAGCGTCGACGACCTCCGGGAAATCGTCGACGAAAACCTGCGCAGCCGCAGCACCGAGGCACGCAAGGCCGACCAGATCATCGACGACGGCGTTGCCGTCTTCATGGAAGAGCTGCGCAGCCGGGTCGCCGTCGACACGGTCAAGGAATACCGGGCCATGGCTGAGCAGTTACGCGACGCGGAACTGCAGCGGGCCCAGCGGGCGCTCGCCCGCGGCGAGGACCCGCTGCAGATACTCGTGCAGCTGTCCCGCGGCATCACCAATAAACTGATCCACGCGCCCACGACCGGTTTGAAGCAGGCCAGCGCCGAGGGTCGCCAGGACCTGATCAACAGCGCCCGCCGCCTGCTGGGGCTCGATGCGGGGCATGCGACTGCCACGCCTGTCGAGGCGGACGAAGAAGCGGATGTCGACCTGCCCGAGCCCACGGTGGAAAACCCCCGACGCACCTTGCAATGAAATCGTCCATCCTGTCCAAGCTGGAATTCCTCACTGACCGGCACGAGGAGGTATCGGCGTTGCTCGGTGACAGCGAGGTCATCGCCGACCAGGACCGTTTCCGCGACTTGTCGCGCGAATATGCGGAGCTGCAGCCCGTGGTCGATGCCTACGCACTGTACACCCGGGTGAAGGACGACCTCGAGGAGGCACAGTCGATGCTGCAGGACGCCGACCCCGAGGTGCGGGAGATGGCGCAGGAGGAACTGGACAGTGGCGGCGAGCGACTGGCCGGCCTGGAGGTTGAGTTGCAGAAGCTCCTGTTGCCGCGCGACCCCATGGACTCCCACAACGTGTTCCTCGAGATCCGGGCGGGGACCGGCGGCGACGAGGCGGCGATTTTCTCCGGCGACCTGTTCCGCATGTATTCGCGCTACTTCGAGGACAGGGGCTGGAAGGTCGAGGTGTTGTCGGAGCGACCCGGTGAGCACGGCGGATTCAAGGAAATCATCACGCGGGTGAAGGGCCGCGATGTCTACGCGCACCTCAAGTTCGAGTCGGGCGCGCACCGTGTACAGCGCGTGCCCGAGACGGAGTCGCAGGGGCGCATACACACGTCCGCCTGCACCGTCGCGGTGATGCCCGAGGCCGACGAGGTAGACGAGGTGGATATCAACAAGGCCGACCTGCGCATCGATACCTACCGCTCATCCGGAGCGGGGGGTCAGCACGTGAACAAGACCGACTCCGCCGTACGCATTACTCACCTGCCCACCGGCATCGTGGTGGAATGCCAGGACGAGCGCTCGCAGCATAAGAACCGCGCCCGTGCCCTGTCGCTGCTGCAGTCGAAGCTGCTCACCAGCGCCCGGGACCAGCAGGCGAGCGAACAGGCCGAGACGCGGCGCAACCTGGTCGGCTCCGGCGACCGCTCCGACCGTATTCGCACCTACAACTTTCCCCAGGGGCGCCTCACCGACCACCGCATCAACCTCACGCTGTACAAGCTGGACGAGGTCATGGAAGGCGACCTCGGCGCCGTAATCGGGCCCTTGCGCCAGGAGTACCAGGCGGACCAGCTTGCGGCGTTGTCGGAGGGCTGATGGCCACCGTGCGGGAATTGCTGCGTTCCGCTTTGGACCTGCCCACCGAGAGCGCGCACCGTGACGCGGAGATCCTGCTGAGCCACTGCCTGGGCAAGCCGCGGGCCTGGCTGTATACCTGGCCGGAGCAGGCCGTGTCGCCGGAGTGTGCGAGCCGTTACGACGAGCTCTTGGTCCGGCGCAGGGCCGGTCACCCGGTGGCCTACCTCACCGGGGAGCGAGCGTTCTGGACGCTGCAGCTTGCGGTCAGCAGTGCCACGCTCATACCGCGCCCCGAGACGGAAACCCTGGTGAGCTGGGCGCTGGCGCTGGAGCTGCCCGACGCGGCCCGGGTACTGGACCTTGGCACGGGCTCCGGCGCCATCGCGCTGGCGCTGGCCAGCGAGCGGCCGGACTGGCGCCTGACGGGCGTCGATGTCAGCGAAGACGCGCTGCGGGTGGCCCGTGACAACGGACTGCGAACGGGGCTGGAGCGAGTGGAATTCCTGCACTCCGACTGGTACCGGGAACTCGGGGCGAGGCGGTTCGACCTCCTGCTCGCCAACCCGCCTTACATCGACGGCGCCGACGAGCATCTCGCGCGCGGCGACGTGCGCTTCGAACCGCGCTCGGCACTGGTAGCCGAGGAGGGCGGGCTGGCTGACCTCAGCGCATTGATAGCGGGCGCGTCGCGTCACCTGGATGCCAATGGCTGGCTGTTGCTGGAACACGGTTACGCGCAGGGCGACGCGGTGCGCGACAGGCTGCGTCAGGCGGGTTTTGCCGACGTGGCGACCCGGCGCGACCTCGCGGGCAATGAACGGGCGACGGGCGGGCGGCGGCATGCTGACTGACGCCGAGCTGCTGCGCTACAACCGGCAGATACTGCTGCACGATTTCGATGTGGCGGGACAGGAACGCCTGCGGCAATCCCGTGTGCTGGTGGTCGGTCTCGGTGGGCTGGGCTGCCCGGCGGCGCTCTACCTGGCGGCCGCGGGCGTCGGGAGTCTCGTGCTGGCGGACGGCGACGAGGTCGAAGAGAGCAACCTGCAGCGCCAGATCGCCCACACCGGGGCGGATATCGGCCGCAACAAGGCGCGTTCCGCCGCGGCGGCGATCAATGCGCTGAATCCCGCTACCCGCACTGAGGTGCTGGAAGTATCGCTGTCGGAGGATGCGATGCCCGCCATCGTCGCCGAAGTCGACCTCGTGCTGGATGCCACCGACAATTACCCCGCGCGCTTCGCCCTCAACCGCGCCTGTATCGGAGCGGGCGTGCCGCTGGTGTCCGGCGCCGCGGTGCGCAGCGAGGGGCAGGTGGCGGTATTCGACCCGGTGCGCGGCGGGCCCTGTTACCGCTGCCTGTACCCTGACGCCGACAGTGACACCGCATTGAGTTGCAGCGAGAGCGGTGTGCTGGCGCCGGTCGTAGGGACGATAGGCTCGCTGCAGGCCATGGAGGCTATCAAGGCGCTGACGGGTTTCGGCGAGGTGTTGCGCGGGAAACTGTTGGCGGTGGACCTGCGCAGCATGGAGTTCCGGCGCCTGGCGCTGTCAGCCCGGCCGGGTTGCCCGGATTGCGGGCACCTCCAGTGCTGACGTCCCGTTCCGCGCAAACCTGACAACACCCTGTTCCTGTCTATACTGGGCTGACAACCACCTGCCGGGAGGAACCCGATATGCGCTTCATGTTGGTCCTGGTAATGTTCCTGTTGGTCAGTCTGCCGCTGAGACTGGTCTGGGCTGACGAGCTGACGCAGATCGTGCAGCAGGACCTGACGACGCTGGGCTATGACACCGGTGGAACGGACGGCACCGTGACCACGAAGACGATCATCGCCGTGTCCCGCTTCCAGTCGGAGCACAACCTCGAGGTAACCGGTGAGATCACGCCGCAGCTGGCGGGCGTGATCAAGGCGGCAATTTCGAAGGGAGACAGCGCGGGCAAGGTGGCGCAACCGGCGGTGGCGACCAGTGCGCCCGCGGCACCGGGCGAGACCGAGGCCGATCTCAGGGCGCGGCAGCAGGCCTGCCTGCAGGAGAGGGCGGCCGCGGCGCGGCGAAATGCGGAGATGAAACGGGGCTTCAGCAAGCTGCTGAGCGCCGTGTCACGCACCACATCCCGTTACGGGTCCGGCGATACCGCGAGCACCATTTCCAGCGGCACGGGGGAAGTCAATTCGGCCAGCGCGACCATGAATGATCTCGAGGGTGCGGCGGAGGATCTCGGTCTCTCCGGGAGCGACGTGGACGCCTGCCGCAATCCCTGACTCAGTTCCCGAAGATGTTGCCCAGTCCCTGGGTGACGCCCTTGATGAGAGCCTCGGTGTCGGGCTCGCTCTCCTCACCCTCCTCGGTGGCGTCAGGCGGTGCGCCGGCGCCGCTCATCAGGCGCTGGAGGTGATCCATCCCGGCAAACTCCTGGGCGCCGGGGGGTAACTCGAACAGCTCGTCGGGCTGGTCGCCACGCTTGACGTCGGTCATGGTCCACTTCATCCGCTGCTTCTCGCCGTTGGTTTCGGAAACGATGAAACCCTTGATTGCGATGTTGTCCTTCGTGAACCAGGTGAAGCCGGCGAAGCGCCCCTCCGGCCCCTCGTAGACTGTCTTGTATTTCGTGGTCTCCTCGCCGTTGATCACCTCGGTGCCTTCCATGGTGCGCTCTATCAGGCTGTAGTCGGGTGCCTGCTCAGCCTCGCCGATAGCCGATTCCATATACATTCCCTGGCCCATCAGGACCCATACCCTGCCCTTGTCGAAACGCTGGATCGTGATCATGGGCATGCCGCCCGCATCCGTCTCGTCGCGTACCATCCCCGGCTGGAAGTAGACGCGGGAAGTGATCTGGTGCTCCTCGGTTTCAAGCTGTGCGGTGGCGGAAAAAGGCGGGATCTCGGCGCCTTCCGCGTTGGTGGCCCTGCCGAGAGACACGGTGATGGCACCGACGAACGCGTGTGAGGGCAAGCAGGCCAGGGCGAGCAAAGGAAACATCAGGGCGAGGGCGAATCGTCGAACAGGCATGCTTTCCTCCTGGAGGCCCGACGCGGGAGGCGCTCGAGGCCCTTGGCATGGGTAACTGTCGACAGAGCCTAGGATTTACCCCGCCGCCCGTCAAGGCAGTGGGCGCTCGCGGAGCCTGCCGGCGTCATCAAAACCCCAGCTCCGCTTCCAGGGCATCGGCTTCCTGCCGGAAGCTCTGCTGCTCCGCCTCGCTCTTTTCAAGCATCTTCTCCATGCCTTCCGCCTGCTCGCGCAGGCGCGCGACCTCCTTTTCCGCCGGCGTCGCATCGGGACCCAGTTCTGTATGCAGTATGAAAACCGTCTCCAGCACCGGCCTGCCCTTGTGGGTGCAGGTGATCCTGCGTTCTTTGACCGTGCCGACCTTGCTATTGCCGGATAGCTGGTACATCGGCACGAAGAGGTGGCCGCCTGGTGCAGGAATGCTGATCGTCCGTGGTATGGGCGGCGGCCCGACCCGTTGCGACTCGACCGGCCGGCCCTGCTCATCCGTGGTGGTGATGCTGACGTCAATGTCTTCCGGAGAATCACCGCTGGCGATGACTTTCGCGAAAGCGCCCATCAACTGGCCCATACCATCTTCCTCCGCGGGACCCCCGGTTGCCTCGTTGCGCTCGGCGACAGCGTCCCCGCCGAGTTTGATCAGGTCGCCGACGAAGTCGTCTTCGCTGCTGCGAGTCGAGGTCGTGCACTGAAGCGGCGCGGAAGGGTCAGCGTTGGTGTAATCGAATGCCATCCCGAAACGCGTGCAATGTCCGCCCGGGCATTGTTCCTCGCCATTCACGTTAATCCTCGCAGACTGTCCGCAGATGCGGTTGACGTCTCCCGGGCACAGTGGACCGGTCCGCAAACCTGATATTCGCATGGTGCCGCTGACGGAGGGGTAGGCGTCGAACACCGGGTCGACAAGGTTTCCATTGGACGCGACACAGCCCACGTGCTTGCCGCACTGGCGCCCCGCGCCCTCCGGGCAGCGGTATGCGGGTTCGGGTGCTGCAGGCCCGTGGCGCGTGTACTCGAAGGTAGTCTCGCCGTCGTAGGGGCCCTTGCCCAACAGCCAGGCCGTGGCTTTCTCGAAGCCGTAACTGTCCATGACGGCCGCGTCGCATCGCGATTGGCAGTCAGCGGCACCGGTGTTGCCGCTGATACAGGCGTCCAGGCAGTCGTCGTGGTCGCGGCAGCCCTCGTGCGTGCCGCAGGTATAGGACACAACCCGGCGCAACTGCGCCGATCCCGAGCACTCGTAGGAAATCGCCCTGGCGCAGCTCCCGGGGCAGCCGCCACCACAGGCGCCGCGACACTGGTTGGCACCCAGCCCGACGTCGGGTCCGAAGGCGTTGCGCACGGTGGCGCCGGGGTCGGCCGCTGTGTGGGCGTCATGCGATACAACAGCCACCGCAAGCAAAACCGCCAGACCAAGGGGCACTATGCCCGGTACACTCCATTTCATAGCCTGACCGCCAATTGTGAGCTAGAGTGGTTGCCAGTATAGACAAGCCACGGCGACCTGCCGCGCGCGTGTGGTGGTGTCGGCCCGCTCAAGGGCCTGGCGCCCCGGTTATGAAACCTTTTCCCCAGGATTGTTGTCACAGCAGGATAACCCGCTCGGGAGTTGTTACATGAATGCACTGGCCCAATGGTATTACTCGATTCACAATGCCGTGTTTGCCTTTTTTAAGCACCTGGATGGGCTCGGGCCGCTTGCGCTCCGGGTCTACCTGTTTTTCCCCTTCTGGGCCGCCGGTACGAACAAGATTGCCGGGATGGAAAACACGATAGCCTGGTTCGGCAATCCGGACTGGGGCCTGGGGCTGCCGATGCCCTGGCTGATGGCGCACCTGGCCGCCTACACGGAGGCGATCGGCGCGCTGCTGTTGCTCATCGGGCTGGGCACGCGGTGGATCGCCATCCCTCTGATCATCACCATGCTGGTCGCCATCTTCGCCGTACACATCGATTACGGGTGGTTTGCCATTGCCCAGTCCTCCTCGGAGGAGATCGCGGTCCGTCTCGGCGCCGCGAGGGAAATCCTCATGGAGCACGGGAACTACAGCTGGCTTACGGAAAAAGGCAAGTTCGTCATCCTCAACAACGGCGTCGAGTTCGCCGTCACCTACCTCATAATGCTCGCGGTGCTGTTCTTTACGGGCGGAGGTCGCTACACCAGCGTCGATTACTACCTGTCGCAGTTGTTTCCCGCCAGGTCCTGAAGGCGCAAGCCCTGTGCATTTTGTCACTCCGCGCCTATGAATCGGCGCGGGAGATGGTAGACTAGCGCACTTTTTGAGCAACTGAAGGGTAGGAAACGTTGATTAAGAGCCTGATCAGCAGCCGCATGTCGGGCAAGGACACAGCCGCGCGCAAGCCGGAGACGGCGTCCTCCGGCCACGGCCAGCCCCCGCGCCAGGAGCCCTCGCACAAGGGTGCGGCGGAGGGAAAGAAGCACACGGACAGCAAGTCGCAGGCGCCCGGGAAGAAAAAGCGCCGCCGCTCCGAACCGAAGGCGCCGGCAGCACCCTGGTCGTTGGACCAGTTTGTAGTGGAGCCGAAGGAAGGGGAGACCCGCTTCCACGACCTCGGCCTGCGCGACGAGCTGATGCAAGCCATCGCGGATCTCGGTTTCCATTACTGCTCGCCCATCCAGGCGGGCATCCTGCCGCATACCCTGCAGGGCAACGACGCCATCGGCAAGGCCCAGACCGGCACCGGCAAGACGGCCGCGTTCCTCATTACCATTTTCAACGACCTGTTGTGCCACCCCCCCGAGGGTGAGCGCTTCGTGGGCGAACCGCGGGCACTGGTCATCGCACCCACCCGTGAGCTGGTCATGCAGATTGCCGCCGATGCCGAGGACCTGGGCAAGCACACGGGCCTCAAGGTCTGCACCCTGATTGGCGGCATGGACTACCAGAAGCAGCTCAACCGCCTGGGCAATACGGTCGTGGACCTCGTGGTCGCAACCCCGGGCCGCCTGATCGACTTCATGGGCCGCCGGGACGTTTACCTGGACCATGTCGAGACCCTGGTGCTGGACGAGGCCGACCGCATGCTGGACATGGGTTTCATTCCGCAGGTCAAGCGCATCGTGCGTGCCACGCCGCGCAAGGAGAGCCGCCAGACGCTCCTGTTCTCGGCCACCTTCACCCAGGACATCATCAACCTGTCCCAGCAGTGGACCTACCAGCCGATTACCATAGATATCGAGCCGGAGAACGTGGCGACCGACACCGTCGACCAGAAGATCTACA